>Ga0066388_100001261_pt1 | contig 13956 bp, 11 predicted proteins | sample PanSoiMetaGPlot6_FD_64539 | JGI IMG/M metagenome (GOLD analysis project Ga0066388, IMG submission 64539) | Tropical forest soil microbial communities from Panama analyzed to predict greenhouse gas emissions - Panama Soil - Plot 6 (Hybrid Assembly) | ecosystem: Environmental > Terrestrial >... | reverse complement strand
CCGTCTCCTTGGCTGGCATCTCTGGGTTCAGCTAAGGCCGATCAAGTCGGCGCGCTAAGGACCGAGTCAAGGCCTGCAACTGATAGGGGCGGTCGTCTAACCGCGTGGCCTCCGGCGCGTTTCTGGCGCAAGCGCTCCCGGCCACCCGTAACCATGGGCCGCCATGCGCGGGTCATTCCTGCCTATCGACTGGACGGTGATCCTGGCGCTATGCGCAGCCACCAGCATGAGGCACACCGACTTGCTCACGATGCTAATCGGTTTGCCGATTGGCGCACCAAAGAAAGCCTTGATTTGGCGCAGTCGTCGTGAATAGCGCTTGCCGTCGGTGCTAAGGAAAGTTCTCAGCTCCTTGAGGTCAAGAGCGGCCGAGGCGCTGGCGTGAAAGCGCTTCAGAAACAATCGCTCGTTTGCGCACCGGAAACGGCCAAGCAGAGCCAGTTCAGCCAACATTGCACGATCACTGCCGGGGAAATTGGGCAGAAGAGACGTGCGCTGCAGGATCTCACGACGGATAACGCCAAACATATGGGTTCCCCAGCGGGCACGTGTGAGCACGTGCCAAAATCGGCTGGCTGCAACAGGATCATCGCCGATGCTGGTGACGTCCGCCCAGTAGCGCCTTCCCGTTTTTGGATCGACAAAGCTTCCCGTCTGCTCGTCGAAAGGCATGATCTCGCTGTTTTCATCGATGAAGGCAGTACCGGTGTGGGCCAGAACGACATCCGGATTCTGTTCGATCAGCCGGACGCACGCTTCCAGGTAGGCCTCATGGTGCAGATCATCGTGGGCCGCCCACTTGAACAAGGGCGCCGTCGAGAGTTCGAACACGCGATTGAAGTTTGCGACGGATCCGAGATTCCGCTCGTTGCGAACATGATGAACGCGAGGATCGCGCCGCTCATATTCGCAACAGATCTGCGGGGTGCGATCGGTCGAGGCGTTATCGCAAATCAGGATCTCGAAATCCCGAAAGGTCTGCGCCAGCAAGCCGTCTAGCAGCTCTGGCAAGAACTCCTGTCCATTGAATACCGGAATTCCAATCGAGAGCTTAGGCATCGACCGTGTTTTGATCCGTCCGATTTTTGTCGGTCGCATTATGTCGGTCGCAGCGGCCCGGATCAAGAAGCGCCTCCGTGGTACCACTTTCTCTCCAGCTGGACCGGCGGCCTTGCTCCGGAGACGCGGGATCTCGGGTACCTGATGCTGCCATCTGCATGCCTGTCGCGATCATTTGTCGGATATGACCAGGCGACCGGACTGCTCCTGGCCCTTGCGCCGGAAGCCGTCCCAGTCGGTGACGTCCTGGTCCCAGACGAAACGAGCCGGACCGCTCGTGCCTCGAACGCGATACGTGTTGGCGTCGAACCGGTTGTTGCCATTGGTGATGATGGCAAAGTTTTCGTCCCCGGGCTTGTTGTCCGAGACCGCCCCGGCGCACGGAGCCCCCTCGAAGGTCATTTCGTTATCGTGAACGGTGTTGTTGCGCGTTTTGTATATTGCGCCTTTATCGCTGCGTCGTCCTTGATCGATCAGCGTGATGCCGCACCCTCCCGGTTCAACCGTCACGATATTGCCGGTCACCTCCACGTCCTGCGACGCAGCGATGGAAATGTCGGCATGCCAGAACCAGTGTCTCCCACGTCCATTGTGCCGCGCCACATTCCTGCGGATCACCGCATTGAACGAAATCTCGTGAAAGATGCCATTGTACTGATTGTTCTCTGCCAGATTGTCTTCGTAAATGACGTTGCGACACTCGATATCGCACCACAGCCCAACACCATTGTTGTCATGGACGTGATTGCGACGGAACGTGACGCCATTGCTCTTGGCGATCTTGGCTCCGCCAGCCTCCCATTCTGGATCGAAGCCATAGATGTTGTTCGACCAGATGTGGTTATTCTCGATGAGGATATTGTTGCCGCTGCCATTGATCCCGATCTGGCCGTTATCGTGGATGTCGCAGTCATGCACGCGGCTGCCGGTCCCGACGCCGATCCCGGCACCGCTGTTGAGTCGCACGACGCAATTCTCGATCGTCCAGCGTGCGCCCTTGCCAGCGTGGATCGCGCCCTTTTGCGACTGGTTTCCGTACTTCTCGACGGTGAGGTTACTGATCACTACATCGGGCGCATTGCTTTCGAAGGCAAACGCGGCGATCGTCACTTCGACCTTGCGGTTCGTCGGGTCGTCGGCGAGATAGATTTGGCCGGCTGCGTAATCGATGTAAACCTCATTGCTTGCAAGCGCATCCTTGCTTAGCACCTTCGTCAGCGGCTTGTCGTCGATAAACACCGCTTGCGGCTGGTCGCAGGCGGGTGCACGCGGCAGGCATTCCCCGTGTCGGGGGAGGTGCTGAAGCGGACTGGTCACTACCCAATAGCTCTTCTGGCGAGTGAACCCGTCCAGCAGCCTACTGCCGTTCAGGACGGTTCCGCTTTCACCGAAGAAGATCTGGCCTGCCCGTGGCCGAATGGCTTGCGCTCTGTGAACTCCCTTCTTCAGGCAGAAGACGGCGCCCTCGCCAGAGAGATCAACCGTCGACTGGATGGAACTGCCGGGCTCAAGAGCTATCGCGTCGAGAGGACAAGATGAACCGTTGACATGGACGAACGCGGCCGCGGCAGCGATCGCCAAACTGCAAAGCGCGAATGCGCTGATACCTATCCTTCGTGATGTCGAATTTCGAACCCATGCCATCATTGCGCTGTGACTCCGATTCTATCAGAGTGTTGAGCCCGATAGATCATCACCGACCCGATGCCGAAGCCGAACAGGCACCAGAACCAGATGCCCTGCATCGGGCCCTCGAGCGTGACGTCGAAGGTCGCGTTGATGAGGATCGCTATCGCGTAGCAGACGATGAATAGCCACAATTCGACCCATCGCTCGTGCCCACGCGCGCGGGCCGTCAGCATCGCTCTCGTCAGCATGCCGAACCAAGACACGAGCACGAGCGCCCACAGCGCCACGCCCGGCATCCCAGCACGTGCCAGCAGAGTCATATGCACGTTATGCGGGCTGCGTGTCGGCGGCCGATCGTATCCATAGCCCATACCTGTGGCGAAACCGTCGGCGTCGGCGAGATTAATCCCGAAGCCCCGCCCGGTCCAGAAATTGGCTCCATGGATGGTATCGTTGATGATGATGTCCCACCAGTTCAGACGCCACTTTTTGGTGCCTTCCGTTTGCTCACCGGATTGTCCGACGATGCTCTTGGCATTCTCGACAATCTGGTGCGCGCTGACCGGGCGCTCCATCGAATACTTGGCTTCATCGTAAGCGCCGTAGGTAGATTCAAGCGTGAGAAGACCGGCGAATAAGCCCAAGGTCGTCATCACGGTGGTGAGCATCAGGCGGTACCGCCCGAGCGCAAGCATCGCTATTGCGACTGGAACGATGACGGCAAGCGTTGCACCACGAGTCGTCGCGCCGATCAAAGCGAGCGCCGCTAGCCAGACAACAAGCCAGAGGAAACGGACCTTGCGATAACCGATCAGGACGAAAACCGCGGTGCCCGCGAGATGCGTTCCGAGCGCGCTCGCTCCGATGTCCACGATCGGTATCGGACCGAATAGTCGCGGGATGTATTCCCCGTAGTATTTCTCCAGCCAGAAGCCTGCCAAGATGGCTGGAAGGCTGGTCAGCATGATCCCGTAATAGCGAAGGACAGTGTTGATCCGGCGAGCATCTTCCAGCAGCAATCCGATCACGATGAAGGCAAAACATCCGTAGATCACGACGACGCTGTCGCGCAGGGAATCGAACCCATACAAGCCGATGAAGGGGATCGTACGCGCGAGAGTCAGAGTCATTAGGGCGACTAGCAAGAGCGCTGGCAATGTCGCCAGCGTAACGAAGACTGCGCCGATCCGGAGGAAGACAACGATGCCGGTGAGGAGCGCGATCTCGCCCACGTAGAGTGGCGGAAAGCCGAGATAGGCGAAGCCCTTCCCCATCAGCGCGTAACCCAACAACACGATAGCGAGGAGCGCGAGATAACGGTCGCCTCCAGAAGCCACATCCCGCCAGTCTCTTTTCAACCTGTCGGTCAAAGCTCCGTCTGTGTCGGGCATTGCGCAATCGTCCATCATTCTGCGGGAGCAGCCTTGTCGACCGGATCTGGGCTGACGCCCGCTGCGGATCGTGCTGGCGCGCGTAATCTCTCCTCGGCGATCAGCCAGACGATTGCGATCACGGCGCCGATTGCTCGAACCAGATTGGCGATCAAGATCGCGAGGCATGCCCCGAACACGCCGAACAGGCCGATCATCGGACCCGCTAGCACAGCCGCTGTGCCGACGGCCAAGACATTGACCAGAGAGGCGAGCCTGCCGGCCTGAATACCGAGCAGGGTCTTGCTGATCATTTCCGCGATGTAGTCGAGCACACCGGCGACGGCGAGGAGCTGCAAAGCCGTCGCGCCGCCGAGGTAGGGCGAGGATGAGCCATATACCGTCCGCAGAAGCAGGGCTGGCATCAGAACGGCGAGGGCAGAAATGAGCAGGATCGGGCCCAAGCCGAACAGGACATAGCCAGAGACCGCGCGAGATGCACCGATCGTGCCGCCAGTGCGGTACGCGTGAGCGGCGACCTGCGGGATGGCGTTTCCGATCCCGAAGAGGATTGGGTTCATCATATTGGCGATGTTCAGGCCGGCCTGGAGCGACGCGGTGGCTGCGGCTCCTGCAAGGGCCGCAAGCGCCCACAGAAAAAGCTGAACGCGAGCAAGCACGAGCTGGTAATTGACCAGAGACCACTTGCCTATCGATAGATATTCACGGGCCAATGGCAGCACTTCGGCAAGATCCGGCCGCGCATAGTGTAGCCTCGACGCATGCACCACCGCGCCGATGGCGAAGGTCGCCGCCATTGCATAGAGGGCAGCTGGGAGGGTGATGTGGTCGAGCCACATCAGGAGCGCGACGAGCAGCGCTTGTCCGACATAAGCAATGCTGTCTCCCAGGACCGCCGTACGATAGCGGAAATCGGCGAACAGACATCGGCGGCTCGTTTCTTGCGCCTGCCAGCACAAATAGCATAGGCACGCCGGCGAGGCGATATTGTCGACCTCCAGCAGCATGGTTCCAAGAGCCATGACGACGACCAGCACAAGGGCGAGAAACGCGGAGAGCAGGATGGTGTTTCCGAGCAGACGGGCATGCTCCTCACCGCTGACGAGACACAGGCGCACGGAGAGCGGATATGAGATGAGCGAGTAATCGATTGTTCGCAGCATGAAGATGGCACCGAGAAAAAGCGCGAACTGCCCATAATCCTGTTCGCTGAGCGTGCGCGCGAGCATCAGGTTCAACAGGAAATTGCCGAGGCTTACCATGCCCTGGTTGACGACGGTCCACGATGCTTTCTCGATGAGCGGCTTGGCGAACATGGGAGTGGTCGAGTGCCCTCGTCTGGCGCGGAATACCCGGTTGCCCCGCGCTATTGTGGGTGGGCCTGGTAGACGACTGCGGGGCTGCGCGTGGTCCTTCTGCGATCGAGCCAAATGGCGAGGCAAATGCCCGCCAGCAAAGCCGAAAGGAAGGATAGTCCGAGGATCACAAATCCGTTGGGACTTGTCGGCGTCTGATTTGGCACCGCCAGTCTTACGCTTTGGTCGCCGGCGATGTCGCCCTGATCGCCATCCTGTGAATTCATCGCGGCCTCAAGTGCGACGCGCGCGGCATCACGTTCCACCGCGGCATGCCAGGCCTTCGGATGCTTTTCGCCGTAGACCGCCATTTGCTGCTGCAGGGCGCCCTCAGCGGAATTGAGCCTATCGATTTGGCGCTGGATGGCCTTGTCGCGAAGGTACTGGATGACGAAGGCGTTGACCACCCGTGCGGATTCGTGGGCGGAGGGCGCCGTAAAGGAGATCGAGATGAGGTATGAGCGCGTGTCGTTCATCACTGCGACTTTGTTGCGCAGCATCGCGACCGTGCGGTCGAATGGCGAAAGGCTACGGGTTTCTGGCAGAAGCGTGGCCCGAAGCCAATCTAAGTTCTGCATCGCCCAATCTAAGTTCTGCATCGCGCCGGAACGTGGCAGGGCGGACTCGGGAACTTGCCCGAGTCGCTTTGCGACGGCCCGCAGGAACCCGTCGGAGCGCAGCAGACGAGCCTCACCGGTGACAATGGCCGCTGCATCGACGCTTGCCAGCGGAACGACCTTGTCCTGCTCATTTTTTTGCGCACGCGAGAACAGATTGGGGTAGATGAGGGCCTGCGCACTGTATTTGCGCGGCATGATCGGTATCATGCCACACGCGACCGCCAGAACGACCGCCACCAGCAATGCGATGAGCCATTTGTGCCGGACGATCGACGAGAGCGTTCGGGAGGTCACGTCTTCGTAGTGGGCACGATAGTCGGAGCGCTCGAACTGAAAATCGGACCGTTTCTCATGATCGAGTTTGAGAGGCGTGTTCATCATCGATCAGATATCTGATCCGACGGCGCAGGGGGGAGCGCTTTGGGCGAGGCTGGCGTGCAAAGTGACTACCTCGAAAGATTTGACACAAGCTCTTCGTCGGCACCGGCGGGCTCGAGCCGTCCAAACAGGGGGTACCCCGGACGCTTCGTTAATTGCCGCCGGCAGGCTTCTCCTAGTATCTGCGTTGCCGGAGCTGCATCGCGATCGCATCCGCAATGGCAATAGCACTCGCCTTGACGCCGAGAACGTCGCCGCGGTCAGTGCAGGGGCCGGCCGCCGTGCTCACTGGGTGAACTTCCATACGAGCTTGTCCGCCTCGCGAGGATTAGCTAGCAAGTTGTCGAAATAGGCGATGGTCCTGTTGAGGCCTTCCTCCAGACTGACCCTTGGCGTCCAGTGCAGCAGCTGGCGCGCGCGCGAGATATCCGGCCGGCGCTGGCGGGGATCGTCCCGCGGCAACGGCCGAAACTCCAACCGCGAGCGAGAACCCGTCAGGCCAATGATGAGCTTGCCCAGTTCCGACATTGTCATTTCCGCAGGATTGCCGAGGTTGACAGGCCCATCGATCTCCTGCGACGCGTTCATCAATTGCGTCAATCCATCGATCAGGTCATCGACGTAGCAGAAGGACCTCGTCTGCGTCCCTGAGCCAAAGATCGTGACGGGTTCACCTTTGAGAGCTTGCACGATGAAGGTTGAGACAACGCGCCCATCCTGCGGATGCATGTTCGGGCCGTAAGTGTTGAATATGCGGGCAATCCGGATGTCCACCCGATGCTGTCGCCTGTAGTCGTAGAACAGTGTCTCGGTGCAGCGTTTGCCTTCATCGTAGCAGGCGCGCGGCCCAGCCATGTTTACCAGTCCGCAGTAGTCTTCGGTCTGCGGATGGACATCCGGATCGCCATAAACTTCGCTGGTGGACGCCTGCAGGATGCGAGCGTGCAGTCGTTTGGCGAGGCCGAGCATGTTGATCGCCCCGAGCACGCTCGTTTTGGTGGTTTGGATGGGATCCCGCTGGTAGTGGATTGGAGAGGCGGGACAGGCGAGGTTGTAAATCTCGTCGACCTCGACATACAGAGGAAAGGTTACGTCGTGTCGGAGGACCTCGAAAGCAGCCACGCTGAGGAGCGGTTCGATGTTACGGCGCGCGCCCGTGAAGAAATTATCAACGCAAAGCACCTCGCATTCCTGCTTGAGCAATCGCGCGCACAGATGTGAGCCGAGAAAGCCCGCACCTCCCGTCACCAAAACGCGTTTTTTCACGATGCGCCTCCGGCCCGTTGCACGTCTGCAGCCCGCCAACGTCTGGTATCTTGACCGACGCGGGAAACGACCAACAACCGCGCACATGGATGGCAGCAGCACGCTTGCGGGCTATCGGAAGCAACATCATGGCTACCCCAGTGAGGGTACCCCCCGAGGAGCGCGACGATAGTATTGGGTCGGACATGACGAACCTCCTGGCTCGTCATCTTGAATCTGACTCGCTAGCCCAGGGGGTACTCACGAAGAACCAGTTCGATAGCCACTGTTCGCCCCGGATGGCGCTTGCACGCTCGCTAGGCTGGTTCGGAACCGGTCCAGTCGGTGGCCGGCGGGCAGTTGGCGGCGGGCCATTGTGAAAAAGTGCAAGCGAGAAAGTGCGAGGTCGCGGAGGAGAAGAACATCATGAGACTTGGTCGGACGGCAATGGCTGGCACACTGGGGCGCAGCAACGCGAGTGCGTCGCAACAAAGGGTACGAGCCGCGGCCCTGCTTAGCGCGCTCGTGTTCTCATCCGCGGTGCTTGCCGATCCCCCACGGGATAATCACGCCTACAAGCTTGCCCCGGGCGATCGGATTACCGTGACCGTTTTCGGCGAGGCGGAGTTATCGGGAGACGTTCTTATCGACGGCGCGGGAAACATTGCTCTGCCATTTCTCGAGCCTATCGGAGTCAAAGACTTGACGGTGACTGAGTGCCAGAAGGTCATTCGAGACAGGCTTGCCGATGGAATTCTCCAGCGACCAACGGTGAGCGTGCGCGTCAGCGAGTTGCGCCCTCTCTATGTTATGGGCGACGTGCGCACGCCCGGAGCACATCCTTACCGCTATGGCAGCACCGTGCAGAGCGCCGTGGCTTCAGCCGGCGGGTTCGGGCCCGCCGAACTGGTACATGGCACGGCCGTTTCCGAATTCCTGTTGGCTGAGGAGCGCGTGCGCCAGTTGAGCTTTCGGAAGCAGGAGTTGCTCGTCCGTCGGGCGCGTCTTGAAGCGCAACGCGATGGCATGAAGACCTTCGCTCCACCCGCCCCCCCGGCCACCATCGAAGGAACCGATATTGCAGGCCTAGTCGCGAACGAGAAAGATACCTTCGATACCCACGCTGCCATCCTGCAAGGTCAAATCGATTTGCTCAATTCGCAAAAGCCTCGCATCAAGGCCGAGATCGAAGCTCTCGACAGTCAGGTTAACACCGCGAAAAAGCAGATCGCGCTTGTCAAGCAGCATGCCGATCAATATAGCCGGCTGGTCAAGCAGGGCCTGGGCATCACAAACACGGAGTTGCAGCTCAATCTGGCACAAGCAAACCATGAAAGCGAGCTGTGGCGCCTAACGGCCCAGATCTCACGGCTGCAGAAAGACATCGGCGATCTCGACGTCAGGATTCAGGAAGCCGAGGCGTCGTTCAAGCGGCAAATCGCGTCCGAGTTGCGGGACGTACGCGATCGCCTCAACGAGCTCGATATTACGTTGCCGGCAGCTCGTGAGGTCCGTGATGTCAAGCTTCAGTACGCCGGCGGCGTAATCAAGGTCGGCGTCAAACGCTCGATCAGCGTCACTCGGATCCGAAACGGAGAAGGCGTCGTCTTCGATGCGAGCGAGACGACGCCGCTCGAGCCTGGCGACGTTGTCGACATCAAAAAATTGCTTCCGCACGAGCCGCCGCACCAGAGCGCTTCGGTCAGGTAACCCGACCCGCCCACGCATCAGAGGGAAGCGGGACCCAAGCCTCCGCTCCCTTCGGTTTCCCGATAGCTGGATGCCCCATGACTTATGTTGCTAGTCCGTCAAGGTCGATTGGCCTGAGCGACCGCTATCTTGTCCTGCTGTCGAGCGCGCTGCCCGGATAGGCGATGCTCGGAAAGGGGCTTTGCATATCTGGGGTTGCGCCACTCTTCATCGGCGAGATAGCGCTCCTCTCAGGCTTTGTCGTGTTGTTGCGGACCGGCTGTCTCGTTGCTGAGCCGAGCACAGCGCCCAGCCTTCTCCTTGCCAGCGACGATGGTATGGGTGCTTCTACGCATACTGCCTGTCATTGTCGCCTACGGCTCCAACGCATTGCGCGGTAGCGTCGTCGTTATGTACGGGGTCTTCGCCCTCCATGCTGCGCGGAGGCCCGACCGGGTTACTCCATTGTTGCAGTAATCGATCGGCCTCATCCCGAGTATCTTGAAAAGCTGAGGCTTGGAAGGAGATTTGAGGAGCTAATGGCATGCGTAAAAAATCGACGGTGTTAGTCACCGGGGCTGGGGGATTTATCGGTCACCATCTCGTCAAGTATCTCGCCAGGCGCGGATACATCGTGCGCGGCGCGGACATCAAATATCCGGAATTTGAAGAAACCGATGCCGACGAATTCGTGATCGCGGACCTGCGCAACTCTGCCGAATGCGTGAAGGTGACCAAGGAGATCGATGAAGTCTATCACCTGGCGGCCGACATGGGAGGAATTGGCTATATCACCTCGTCGCATGCTGGCATCGCCATCAACAATACGCTCATCAATGCACATATGCTCCTTGCGGCCCGCGACAACGGCGTGACGCGGTTCCTGTTTTCGTCGTCGGCGTGCATCTATCCTCAGCACCTTCAGAAAGACGCTGATGTCGTACCGCTACGAGAGGAAGATGCTTTTCCTGCCGACCCTGAGGAGGGTTACGGCCTCGAAAAGCTCTACATGGAGAAACTCTGCCAATATTTTACCGATGACTGGGGCTTTGCGACGCGGGTCGTGCGTTTCCACAATGTCTATGGGCCGCTCGGCACCTATGACGGAGGCCGCGAGAAAGCGCCCGCGGCAATCTGCCGGAAGATTGCGGCGCTGGCAGACAAGAGCGAATTGGAGATCTGGGGCGACGGGAAACAAACGCGGTCATTCATGTATATCGACGACTGCGTCGAAGGCATCTATCGCATCATGCGCTCCGGCTACAGCGCGCCCCTTAATCTAGGCACGGATGAATTGGTGAGCGTCGACGACCTCGTCGATATCATTTCCAAGATCGCGGGCAAGACGCCGATGAAGCGGCATAACACTTCGCGGCCGCAAGGAGTTCGCGGGCGCAATAGCGACAATTCACGGCTGAGAAAGGTTCTCGGCTGGGAGCCAAAAACTCCTCTGCGACAAGGGCTCGTCCCGACTTATCGATGGATCGAAGATCGCCTCGTTCAGGGCGTTACCGCAGTCCCCGTGATGGCGGCCGAGTAGTGTCGCGACAGGCATTGTCGCTCGCTGATTGATCAGCGTCGGTCAAGAGACTTCATCTCGAACTGCGAACCGAAGCGCATGCAGAGAATCGCAGAGTCCGGTGCGACCCTCCCGCGGCGCGTGGCGTCTAAGAGCCGCTACGGCGTGTGGCACAGAGACGACGCCGGAATCATTGATCGATTTCGAAAACATCAGCCCGCGGGTCCCGGCGCCCGATCCCAGTCGGACCCAAGGGCGGATGTGGCGGCCCACCCCTGGCTAAGCTACGACGATTTCGGGTTTCTCGCGGCCCTTTCCGACGCGTTCGCAGTTGTGATCGCAAGCATAGTAACCGGTATCGCTTATCACGGGTTCGCCTTCGGTCACGTCGGAAGCATTGTGGAATGTCTTGGCGTAGCCGCGATCTTGGCTGCTTTAGCGGGCGCACAGATGAAGCTCAGGGGCCTCTACACTCCTGATAGCTTGCTATCGATCCGCCCGCAGGTTGCGCCGGTCATATTCATCTGCAGCACCGCTGTCCTCTTCCTAATCGGCGTCAGCTTTACGCTGAAGATCAGTGGGGAGCTATCGCGCGCTTCGATCCTGTTACTTGGGATAACCGCGCCGCTCCACATGCTTGGCCAGCGGGTCCTACTCAGGAGCGCGATGCTAGCCACCATCCAAAAAGGTCGGCTCAGGCGCCCCAAGATTATGCTCATCACCCGAGATCTGAAAGCCGCGCCCGCAAGTGACGAGATGCCACTTGCGTATGACGTCGTAGAGACCCACGCGCTGCCTCAGGACTCTGAAGCTGTTCGACACGCAATTGGGAACATAGTGAGTACTGCACGCGGGTCGAACATTGTCAGCGAGATTCATCTGGCGATCGATTGGGACCGCTGGTCCGACACGAAGCAATTGCTCACGGAACTGCGCACACTTCCGATCCCGGTGCGGTTAATCGCTGATAAGACAGCGCGCGAGATCCTGCAGTATTCGCAACAGCAACTCCGTGGAGTGGTCAGCTTTGAAGTTCAGCGCGCGCCCTTGACGGCGTGCGAGAGGGCGGCGAAGCGAGCATTCGACATAACCGCCGCGGCGGTCGGGCTCCTGGCGATTGCGCCGCTCCTGCTGGCGGTCTCCCTCGTAGTGTGGATTGACTCGCCGGGCCCCATCTTCTTCCGGCAGAAACGCGGTGGCTTCAACGGGAGCACTTTCGAGATTTTCAAATTTCGTACGATGTTTGTGATGGAAGATGGCCCGACGATCATCCAAGCCACTTCAAATGATTCCCGCGTGACGCGCATCGGCCGATTGCTGCGGCGGTCCAGCATTGATGAATTACCGCAACTCCTCAATGTGCTGCGGGGTGATATGTCGCTCGTCGGACCGCGGCCCCATCCGCTCGCGCTCGACGTGCAATATGGCGGTCTTATTTCTAGTTACCTCTGTCGCCACCATGTCAAACCCGGGATTACCGGGTGGGCGCAGGTCAATGGGTTTCGTGGTGAGACACCAACGGTCCGTCTTATGGAGCAGCGCGTCGAGCTAGATCTCTGGTACGTCACCAACTGGAGCTTCTTGCTGGACCTGCGAATTCTCTTTCGGACCGTCCTGGAAGTCTGCCGACCGCGGAATGCATTTTGACGAGCAAATCGGAGGGGCTGGAGAGGGGACCGATCCGTGATCTCGACGTGGGTCACTTCCATCCGTGGTCGTGAGACGCGCTCAACTTGCACCTTCGCGAGCCCCGCATTAATCAATTCGACGAGTGTTTCGATCGATACGCCGTGTCCATACACGAGCAACGCTCCGGGCACCCGCTCGGTGATCGGGCGAGAAAGGTGAGCGCGCGCGCCTGCGAATCACTGAACGAACGCTGACGTGCTTTCTCTGATCTGGCGGGAATGCTCATACAGCTGTGAACGCGATCTTATTGCTTACGTGGTGCTTACGTGACCCTTGGTCCGGACCCTCTAAGTCATGGCGCGCCGGACAGAACAAAACTGCGAACACCTATGTGATTGAAATCGCAATATAAATCATCATGCCTGCAAAGAGCTAAGCGCCCGCCGGCTCAGCCACAGCAGCCCCCGCGCCCGTCCACTCGCTTCTTCGATCTGAGGCGAAGGGAACTCGTTATTCCAGGTTCTAGGTTGACGCGCCGGGAAACGGTGGGGCAGAGCATGCCCGCCCTGCCCACGGCATTTCAGATGTCAACTTGTTCTGCCATCGAAAGCGCATCATCGACCTCGATGCCGAAATATCTCACAGTGCTTTCGATTTTCGTATGGCCAAGCAGAAGCTGCACGGCCCACAGGTTACCAGTGCGCCTGTAGACCAGTGTCGCCTTGGGTCGACGTAGGGAATGGGTCCCGAAGAGCCTCGGGTCGAGGCCTGCGCTGCTAATCCAGCCGGACAATAGGCGTGCATATTGGCGCGTCGTCATGCTTTGGCCGACCCTGCGGCCCGTGAACAAGAATTCACCTTGTTTCTTGCTTGCGGATTTCAAATATTGATCGACGGCTTGACGCGTTTGATCTGTCAGCTCGAACTTGACTGGCCGACCGGTCTTCTTTTGCCTAACCGTCGCGCGGTCAATCGCGTAGCCGTTCGGGGCGACGTCCTCAACCTTGAGAGCCACGAGATCGCAGCCACGAAGCTTGCTATCGACGGCTAAGTTGAACATGGCCAAGTCACGGGTTCGCCCGACGATTTCCAACCGAGTTCTGATGGACCAAACGTGCTTTGGTTGAAGAGGGGGCTTCGCCCCAATCAGCTTGCCCTTATTCCAGGGCTCGCGCCGAGAGGCGTGTGAGCTAGACTTTGCATCGTCGAACATGACCGTACTCCTCTGTTGTTGAGGGCGAGGAGCACGCTCCGGTCGGTACGAAGGGTCGGAAGGGCTGGCAAAGGGCGTTACGGTCATCGGGAGGCAAATCTTGGCAATTCACGTCGCGTTCGATCGAAGATGTGGGTACGTGAGCCTGTCTGCTGGTCTGCAAAAAAGCCGACGTGGCTCAACCAGTTTGCTGACGTGGCTCAACCAGTTTGCTTTCGACGGTTTGGGT
>Ga0066388_100001260_pt1 | contig 13956 bp, 16 predicted proteins | sample PanSoiMetaGPlot6_FD_64539 | JGI IMG/M metagenome (GOLD analysis project Ga0066388, IMG submission 64539) | Tropical forest soil microbial communities from Panama analyzed to predict greenhouse gas emissions - Panama Soil - Plot 6 (Hybrid Assembly) | ecosystem: Environmental > Terrestrial >... | reverse complement strand
CACCTGTCCCGCCCAGGCCCCCGCACAATTCACAACGATTGGACTGAAATACCTTGTCTGCGCGGTCGTGACACCTGCCACTCGCGAGCGTTCAACATCGATGGAGACAACAAGTGCGCCGGAAGCGATCTCCACGTCCCGGTGCTTGCAAGCCTTCAGGGTTGCCTCTACTAGGGCGCGCGGGTCGACACTGCGTTCGTCGAGCAGAACTGCCTCAGTCGAAGGTGGAGCAAGAAGATTCGGCTCGAGAGTGGCGAGCTCTGCCTGGGTTAAAGCATTACTTGAGGAATTGGAGGGCTTGTGATTCTGTTTGGCCAAAAGGATCGTGCCTTCACTGCGCAGATCCACACTTACGCCGGATTCATCTTCCAACTCGTGAGCGAACTCGGGATACATCTGTGCACTCGCTGCAGCCAGATCTTTCAGCTCGTCAGGCGTTTCGTCCCCCGAGGCGACCAGCATTCCAGCCGCTGCCCGCGAAGCCTCGTGTCCAGGCTCGCCGCGTTCGACCACCAGAACCGAGCGGTTCCGCTTGCGCAATTCGCGGGCGAGAGATAGACCGATAATTCCCGCACCCACGACAATTGCGTCCCAGGTTTTCACATTCGCATTGTAAAAGAGCTAATTGACGGCGCGCCGAAGATGTACCAGCGGCAGCCTCCGGGGCATCTGCCAAAGGCGCAGAGGCTGGCACTGGGACCCTCCCAGTCATTGACACCCCCAGCATTCTGCAGAAAAATGACCATAATCACAGCTACCCTTATGGAGGCGACACATGCCTGATGAAGGCGAGCCGGTATCAATCGTCCACGAGCCGGAAACGAATACGCGCAAGTGGGTCATTATGGTGCTGGGCATTTTGTACCTCGCAGGCTCTCTGTATGCGCTCTTTGATTACCACGGAAGACTGGAGAAACTGGAGAGGGGTCAGTCGACCAGCAGGGCGGAGCTCAACGAGCTAACCAAGCGCATGGCTGCGTCGGAAGCGAGCGCCGAGACGCTGGCCAGCCAGGTAGGCATGACGAAGAGGGAACTTGCGCAACGCTCAGCGCAACTGCAGGCCCAGCAGCGCGCGGCGGAGAGCCGTCTCGCCGAACAGCAGAAGGAACAGATCAGCCAGGTGAGCGGCGAAGTTGCAGGGGTGAAGACGGATGTTGGAGGGGTCAAGACGGACGTCGCGTCGACCAAGAGTGATCTGGAAGCTACGAAGGCCCGCTTGGAGAGCATGAAGGGCGACATGGGTGTGATGAGCGGGCTGATTGCGAACACGCGCGGAGATCTTGAGACCCTGAAGCATAAGGGCGACCGCAACTACTACGAGTTCACGTTAGATAAAACGAAGAGTCCGAAGCCGGTTTCCACCGTCAGCCTGCAGCTGAAGAAAACCGATCCCAAACGAGGCAAGTTCACTCTCAATGTCCTCGCCGACGACCGCACTATCGAGAAGAAAGACCGCAACCCGAATGAGCCCATCCAGTTTTACACGGGACGTGAACACCTGCTTTACGAATTGGTCGTCTGGACGGTCGACAAGAACAAAGTGACGGGTTACTTGAGCACGCCTAAGAGCGCGCCGCAACCAGTACAGCCGGGCCCGGGGGCAAGCCAATAACCGATGTTTCCCGGTGGACAAGTACTTCTACAGATCGCGCTCAGAACGACAGCCATCTACGCCGTCGTGCTCATCGGAGTCCGGCTGAGCGGCAAACGTGAAGTTGGCCAGATGACCCCCTTTGATTTGACGCTTCTTCTCCTGTTGTCCAATGCGGTGCAAAACGCGATGACCGGTCCCGATACGTCGCTGCTGGGGGGAGTTATCGCGGCATGCACGCTCCTGCTGTTGAATTACCTCGTAGCCGAGTTGTCCGGGGGAAACCGCCGCTTTCGCCGCTTCATTCAGGGGCAACCAAGTCTGCTGATTCATGACGGGGAAGTTATCACCGCGCATATGGCCCGTGAGCACGTCAGCAATGACGAACTTCGGCGCGCTTTGCGCGAGCATGGCATCGCCGACTACAAGGATGTAGCGCTCGCCGTCCTCGAGGTGGATGGCTCAATCAGCTGTCTCAAATACGACGATTTTGCGCCCACCGCCCACACTCACCTGAGACGTCGCTTCCTCCAGAAGAAAGACTAAGAGCGTCGGCCCCGTCTTTAAAAGCCCCGCCTGGTCTCTGGCACTACTTTTTGATCTCAATTGCCCGCTGATCGTAAGGCTGGACGATAACGCTCAGTGACTTGCGCGCATTGAAGGCATCTAGAGCAACTGGAAAGCTCACCATGATCGTGCCCTTTGCCTCCCCGCCAGGCTCGATCTTTGTCTCGACCGTGAGCGGTTTGATGGTATGAGGTTTGAGCGGGGGAAACGCCTGGAAATATCGTTCGAAGTCGACCGGCGACGCAGCTTCGTCCTCATACTCTTTGTCGGCGGTGAGTTTTGCCTTCAGGGTATGAATGTAGAGCAACTTTTTGGAGTCGTTTGCAACGGTGACATTAATTGTGACCAGGACCGCCCCTTGACCGGGAATATCGACCGCGGCCACGTCGTCGATCGAACCAGAACCTGGTGGCTGGCTTTGCGTGAACACAAGAATGGCCCCGACTACCAAGACCACGGCGAGACCGATTAAGACAATCTGCGCAGGCGGCAGATTTTTTTTGGCTGTGCCAAATTCGTCGCCGATGTTAATGGTGGGCCCAGCCTCGCGCACAACTTCCGAAGTTTGGGGAGGAGGAGGCGGAGGTGGCGGTGAAGCCGGTTTGTCGTCTGGCATTGCGTCCTCGAGTGCCCAGATTCTATCGCGCTTCTCGATCGAAAACGTTGCCCAGTCTAACATCCTTGGGCCGACGCGAATTGGCCACCGTTACCAGTGGTGTTTCATGGCCGCGGCAAATTCTGCGGCCGGCAATGTATTCAACACATCGGCTTTTGTGAGCCAGGCACGCCTGGCCTGCAGTACACCGTACCGTATTTTTTCCATGTGCGAAGTGTGATGGGAATCGGTGTTGATTACAATCTTCACACCCCGTTCCTTCGCCATGCGGAGATGGCGGTCGTTGAGATCCAGCCGGTCGGGATAAGAGTTCAGTTCCATCGCCACCTTATGCTTGGCGGCGCCCTTCAACACCGTATCCATGTCCAGCGGATATGCATCACGCCGCAGGAGCATCCGGCCAGTGGGATGCCCAATCAATGAAGTGTTCGGGTTCTCGATCGCCTTCAAGAGCCGCACGGTCATCTTGGCCGAATCCTGGTTGAATTGCGAATGGACGCTGGCGATAACGATATCCATCTCGGCCAGCACTGAGTCGGACAGGTCAAGATCGCCGTCGGGCAGGATGTCGACCTCCACGCCGGCCAAAATCCTGATGCCCTCGACTCTCTCATTGGCTGAGCGAATGCGTTGGATGTGCTCGAGCGCACGCTTGTCGTCGAGCCCGTTGGCAAACGCCAGGTTCTTAGAATGATCGGTGATCGCCATGTACTGGTAGCCGCGAGCGCGAGCGGCTTCCGCCATTTCCTCGATCGTATTGCGGCCGTCGGTTTCGACGGTATGCATGTGAACGTCCCCTCGAAGATCGCCTTGGGTGATCAAATCCGGGAGTTCATGCTTCTCTGCGGCCTCGATCTCCCCTTGGTTTTCACGCAGCTCGGGTGGGATGTAATCGAGGTTGAGTTTCGCGTAGATCTCTTCTTCCGTCTTTCCTGCTACGCCCTCCTCGGTGTCGAGCCGCGCCAGGCTGTATTCGCTCAAGGTATAGCCCATCTTGAGAGCGCGCTGCCGCAGGGCGACGTTGTGAGACTTCGACCCGGTGAAGTACTGCATGGCCGCGCCAAAAGAATCCGGCGCTAAGGTGCGTACGTCCACTTGCATGCTCGAGCGCAAGCGAAAGCTGATCTTGTTGCCGCCGCGGGCGATAACCTCCATCAGGCTGGGAAACTTTGCAATGTGTTCAAGCAGCTCGGCCCGCGGTTTGTCGTCGACGCAGCACTGTCCTGTCACCAGCACATCCAGGTCGCCGACGGTTTCGCGTCCGCGACGCAGCGAGCCCGCGGGCGTGATCTTGTTTATGCCGCTGAAGTGGGAGAGGTGAGCGACCAGCTTTTCGGCCTGAACTTCCGCCGCGTCGATCAGAAACCGGCCCGCGATACGGCGATAATCCTCGATCGCCTTGAGCAGCTTTTGTTCTTGCTTCTCGCCCATGCGGGGCAGTTCGCGGATCTTGCCTTCGCGGGCAAGTTTTTCCACTCCTTCCGGATCGGCCACCTGGTACGCGCTCCAGATCAGGGCGATGGTCTTCGGGCCGAGACCCTGAATCTTGAGTAACTCGAGCATCGAGGGCCGGTACTTGCCGATGAGATCTGCATGGACCGCTAAGCGCCCGTCTTTGAGGAGTTCCTGCAGATTCGCGAGCATGCCTTTGCCAATCCCAGGGACCTGGAGAAGTTTTTTGGGCTCGATGATCAGTTCAGAAACTTGTTGCGACAGGTTCTCGATAGCCTCAGCCGCATTGCGATAGGAGCGGATGCGAAAAGGATCCTGGCCGTCGATTTCCAGAAGATCGGCTGTCTCGAAGAGCAACCCGGCAATCGATTTGTTGTCCATGGGAGAACAGAATTGTATTCCTCGCTGGTCGCCGGGAGGCAACCCAAGCGAGAGACGCCGGAAGAAACGGCCCGGTCTGTCGACCGGGCTTTCAGATAGCAAGTGTGCGTCGCAATGACGACAGCTAGGAGGGTTTTACAACATTGGCTGCCTGAGGGCCTTTCGGGCCCTGGGCTATTTCGAACTCTACTGGATCGCCTTCCTGAAGGCTCTTGTAGCCTTCACTCGAGATGGCGCTGTAGTGGACAAACACATCCGGTCCGTCCTCACGTCCGATGAAGCCATATCCTTTGGCATTGTTGAACCACTTCACAGTCCCCTTCAAACGTTCCAACTTCTTGCCTCCGGGGGGCGGCCATAAAATCGTGTTACGACATATGATCCGCCACTTAACTCAATTTTGCTGCCCGTTGTGGAGGCTGTCAATACAGTGACTACGGCAAATTCGGAGCTGTCGATGTCACCTCGAAAAGAACTGCCGAAGCCACAAAACCCCGGCGATTGTTTTGGCATCACGTATTTTCCTTGCCATGATCATGCGCATTGCAGCCGGCAGAGGAAAGAACCGCTTGTGGATGATCTCGTCCTCTTCCGGACGGGCTCTTCCCGCGTGCAGATCGCGAGCCAGATACAGGTTCATGACCTCGGCGACGAAACCTGGACTGGCGAAAAAACGCAGAGCAACCTGCCAGCGTGAAGCGGTGTATCCGGTCTCCTCCAGAAGTTCGCGTCTTGCTGCCGTCAGAGTATCTTCGCCTTCATCGATTCTTCCTGCAGGCAGTTCCCACAAAAAGCTCGCCGCAGCATGACGATATTGGCGTTCGAGAAGAACACGGGGCAGGCGGCGGTTTTCATCGACGGCAAGAATCACCACGGAGCCGGAATGCCGCACTATGTCGCGGCGAACTTTTAAGCCTCCGGGTTCTACAACGTGGTCAGACGTTACATAGAATACGGGCCCGCGAAACATTTCCTTAGAAGAGAGTACGCGAACCTTGGGTTTGGAAGATTTGGTGGGCATACTCACACTATAAGGGACAAAGCATGGCATTTCCGATGTGAGCCAACTTTTGGGAACTCTCTCCCGACGGCGAAAATCTGAAAGACTCGCAACATTTCCGTTGGCCGAGTCCGTCCTGTTATGCTGCGCGCATGGCGAAGAAGCCGCGAATTGCAGTGGTAGGGGCGGGAAACCTGGGAAGCGCCTTGGCACGCTCTCTCCGCCACGCGGGCTACAAAATCAGCGAGATCATTTCGCGCGACAGACGAGAGTCGCGCGCACGGGCGAATGCCCTCGCAGACATTGTCGGCGCAAAAGCGGCAACGCTACGCTCGGCAGCATTCCCGGTCGAGGTTGTATGGATATGTGTTTCGGATCGCGAGATCGCATCCTGCGCTCGTGCGCTTGCGAGGAGGACGAAGTGGGAAGGGAAGATAGTATTCCATTCCAGTGGCGCCCTGACCAGTGATGAACTACGCGGGTTGCGCGGGAGGGGAGCCAGGGTCGCATCGCTTCATCCCCTGATGACATTTGTTCCCGGGATTAGTCCTTCGCTAAAGGGTGTACCTTTTGCGGTGGAAGGAGACGCGGCGGCGGTTAAAGGTGGACGGCGTATCGCAGCCGATCTCGGAGGAACGGCCTTCTCCATCTCAAAGAAGAACAAAGCCGCCTATCACGCTTGGGGTTCCTTTGCGTCGCCCTTGCTTCTATCAGCTTTGGTGACGGCCGAAAGCGTTGCGCAGTCTGCGGGAGTCGGGCGCTCTTCAGCGCGCAAAAAGATGTTACCGATCATCCTGCAGACACTCGCCAACTACTGCAAGCGAGGTCCGGAGGGCGCTTTCAGCGGCCCGATTATTCGCGGCGACGTCTCCACCGTGCAGAGCCACCTGAGGACGTTGAAACGAAATCCCGAAGCGAAGAAGGTTTATATTGCGCTTGCGCGCTCAGCTTTGCGCTTTCTCCCGGCCAAGAATCGCGTAGCGTTGAAGAAGGCAATTGAAGAGTTGGAGTAGAGAAGTTTCAGCGGGACGTAAACAAATGTCCTAGTTTTTCCTTTTTCGTTCTCAGGTATTCTTCCGCATCATGGTTGGGAGCGACTTCACATGGCACACGCTCGACAACTTTGACACCGGCATTTTCAAGCGCAGCAACCTTTTCAGGATTGTTCGAGAGAAGGCGCACCCCCGTTAATCCAAGAGCCTTCAAAATCTCGGCAGGCAGCGCGAATTCACGGTGGTCAGCCCTGAATCCCAGGCGCTCGTTGGCTTCGACCGTATCCAAACCGGCGTCCTGCAAGGCATAGGCCTGAAGTTTCGCCATCAGGCCGATACCGCGTCCTTCCTGCTGTTCGTAAATGAGTACACCGGCACCGGCTCCGGCGATCATCGATAGCGCCATCTCCAACTGCTGGCGGCAATCGCATCGCAAGGAACCGAACACGTCGCCGGTGAGGCATTGCGAGTGGATGCGTACCAGCGGTGGGGCGGCATGCAAGTCACCCATGACCAGCGCAACCGCGGTCTCTATGCGGTTCCCGTCGTCTTGAGCAAACTTGCCTTCAAAGCCAAGGATTTGGAACTTTCCCCAGCGGGTGGGGAAGTCAGCGGAAGCGAGCTGGAGGACGGAACTCACACCAGTATTATAGCGGGCGCTCGCGTTCGGACCTCGCGCCGATGGGAAGCAGTGCCCTCGATAGGTTCACGATACCTAGGGGAGCGATCAATGCTTCCGAGAGTTTGGCCTGAATGTGTATCGCTGCTAAAATCAACTCACCCGCACATGATTTTGTTGTGGGGCTATAGCTCAGCTGGGAGAGCGCATCGTTCGCAACGATGAGGTCGTCGGTTCGATCCCGACTAGCTCCACCAAATTCTGACTCAATACTTTCAATGGCTTAAACAGAGTCGCATGTTGCAGGTATCAGGTCATGGAATCTGTTTGGCCGCAGAGTAAGGCGAGGCGAAAAAGGAATCATGATCTTTGCGCCCATGCTTGGTCGCACGCGCAAAGAGTCTCAGCAGATGGACTCGAAAGATGCCGAGAGCAGTGTGAGTCTGGTTGGGTTCCGTCCGGTGTGTGTGTGTGGGACATCCAGCCAACCGAAGGCAAAGAACTTCCCCAGCTTGATTCAGAAGTGAAGGGAGATGTCGGCGGCAGCCTTGCACGACTTGTCAATTTCACCATTCAGCAGGGAATCAAATTCGGATATTCGGACAACATCGCTGCAGCGAGAGGCATGTCTTATGGTGGCGCGATCCGTATCCTGCCGAATCTCAGCGAGGCCGAACAATTGTCAACGCTCGTGCATGAGTTGGCGCATGAGATGTTGCACAAGAGCGAACGGCGACACTCACCACCAAGACTGTCAGAGAGACCGAAGCCGAAGCAGTGGCCTTTGTCGAGCGTGTTGCCTCCGACCAATCCGGTGGCGTCGCCGAATCCTCCGACCGACCCACAGACCGCCCTCACCCAGTCCCTGCTTGGAGCTACCGATCAGGGCAGGCAGTTGGTCGCTGAGCAAGTGGCTCGGGCTCACGCCGCCGGAGACCAACTGGGGAGAACAGTGGAACAGAGTTTATCCCATCTATGTCTTCTCAGCAGATTCGCACACGAGCGAGCGGTGCGTTCGCAGTAACACGGGCTCTCCCATTGAATGCCAGCCAAGAAGCCAGGATTACCGATGCAGTCGTCTTTACTGAGCTCCCGTAGTCAGCTAAACTCTGTCGATTTCAATCTCAAGGAGGAAAATGGGCTATGAAGCAAACTATCCGATTCGCAGTTGCAGCAATGTGCCTTTCCTTCATGTGGATTGCCACGGCAGTCGCACAAGACCAATACACGGAGGGTAAAGTCACGCGCGTCACTTTGGTCCAAATATTACCTGGACATTTCAATGCGTTCATGGACGACCTGAAAACTAACATCAAGCCGATCTGGGATGCGCAGAAGAAAGCCGGGTTAATCGAAGACTATAGTATCTTTCTGAACGCCACGAAAGCGAACCCAGATGATTGGGACATTGGTTTTGCGCTGAATTACAAGAACTTCGCTGCCCTGGACGGTCTGCCACAAAAAGTTCTCGATCTTCGGATGAAGCAGTATGGCGACAAGAGCAAGGAGCAGCAGGTAATCGACAAGCGCGTGCAAAACGCACGTGTTGTAACCAGTGTCCTCACGCGCGACATCACACTAAAGTAGCTGACAGGTGGATCGTTGGATGCTTCGCAGGAACTCAGAGGAGAGCGTGCTCGGAGAAGAGCAACCCGAGCCAAAAGGCCCTCCGGCCCACCACCTCAGTTCTCGCTACCTCCAGCCGCTGTAGGCACCTGGAGAATGGGCGCGAAGCAAAGCGGCGGGGGTAGCGGGATGGAAAATGGGCACAGCGGACGCGCCCCCCTCCTCCGCGCATCATTCTCGCGCGTGCGGATGCGCCGCGTTGTAGGTCTGCATCCATCCTTCCCGAAGAAATGCGAGTGTATCGGTTCACCCTTTGCGGTTGCCATGGTGGCCGTTTGCCGGGCAAGTCCCGGTAGTACATGCGCGCGAAATTCCAAGTCACAATTCTTGACAGACGTGCTACGATGCACCCACGAAACGCACCCGCTGGAGGGAATTTATGAGCACACTCCTCCACACACTTTGGTTCGAAGAAGAAGGCCAAGACATCGCTGAATACGCAGTCATGGTCGCTGCCATTCTGATTATCGTAATCGGAACCATCCGCTTGATTGGGACGAACTCGAATACGGTATTCTCCAACGTCGCCAGTACCATTCAGTAGAGTCCTGGAAGCAGCGCCGCCTCGCAACATCCGGAACCTTTGGCCCGCTCGATTGTCCGGTCTTATTGCACGCGTGCTCTAGCCACATTGGCAACGAGGTGGCAGGATGCAGCAAAAACTCATTTACCGTTTAGAGGTATCGACCTGCTCCTGCTTGTGCTGTTCTTGCTGCTTCTGGTGGGATATTCAATCGCTCGTTATGTGTTCAGGTGAACCCGCAATTCTCAGGTTTGTTGGGAGTGGAGCATTTTTGCGGGGTTAGGCCGCTGGTCGTGTAGTTCGAGAACCCCTCCATCCGTTGCCAAACCGGACGCGATCACCGATAGTCAACAGCGCATGTTCAAGCGCTTCCCGCTCCACGGATCGTCATCGCCTGCCTGATTTACGCGGTTCCGTTGAAAACCCTAGGCGAGCCTGAATGATCGATTTGGCCTCTGAGCTAGGTGCAACCACTAATAAGTTATCGCATCAGGCGTACTGGTATAGAAGAAACTCCACCGCCGGCAACGGGTGTTCCTGAGAAGGTGTTGCTACCGCAGCCGGAGACGTTCAAGATCGTCACGTGAAACCGGCCACCCCCGCCGCCCGCGCCGTCACCGTCATCGTCATTGCTGCCACCGCCGCCACAATCGGAACCTTTGTTGCCGTCAACCGTGGTGACAAAGACCTGTAAAAAGCCGATCACATGCAGAGGGGAAATTCCCAGGGTCTGGTTGTAAACTGCCAGCGTCATAACGGAGCTGCTGGTCGTGATGGCATCGCCACTCGATACCAGGCTGGCGTTGACCAGAGGGTTATTTGGTCCAGCTTGCATTCCGAAGGGAGGCGTGGACGGGGCCAGTATGTCTTGTCCGTTGCTGCCCGACTGGTGAATTGCGCACCTCAGTCCGTTTTGTGTTGGTCCACTGCTTCCATTGGGATTCACCGTCAGAGCCGCCTCCCAGGTACTAGCGCCGCCTATCGAAGAGCTGCAGGTAAACGTATGTGTGTTGCAGCAGGAGATGTTCTGCTCGAAGGTCGTCGCACCCGATCCGCAGGTGGGACACAACATCGGTGTTGAAGCGTTGTTGCGGGTAGGCAAATATTGAACTGTGTCGCCGCCGCAGACCTTTGGAGGGTTGTTGATTAAGCTGCAACCGGAGCCGCTTTGAATGCAGTCGGAAACCAGTGTCAACGTCTCCCCAAGGGGGTTGGGGCTAGCCAGCACGCCCGTTGAGGCATCGATGAATGGAGTCCCACCCCGGTTGGGATCGGTATTGGGGATCACAAACGGTTTGACGCACTTTGCCGCCACGGGCGTAAAGCCGGACGGGTTCGAGGAGGAGAACGACGGATTGAAAGCCTCGGCTCTCGCGGTCGCGCTGACGCTGGTCAAGTGAGGCCCCAGGACTCGTGCAAAGAACGTTGGTAAGCCAGTTCGCTGAACTGTCACCGTGATCTGCGGATTTCCGTCCGGATTCGTTGGGGGGAAACTCGGAGTCCCGGTCCCGGGAGCGCCCGCGATCTTGTTGGCCTGCACGATTTGGGCTACCTGGGCTGTGGCAATCGCTTGCGCTGCGGTCTGCACATTGGTGAAGTTGAGATCGGTAGAGCGAAAGGATGTCAGCCCAGTGTCGACGAATGCCTTGGCGCCTGCCAGGGCGGCGGCATCGGCGGTTCTCTGCGCTTCGGCCCGTGCGGTGTACAGAGTTGCGACGTCGATACCCAGAGCCGCCACCGCCATCAGGGCGACAATCGAGAGTGCCACCATCACAATGGTCTGGCCGCTTTCACTCTTGCGTACCCGTGAGAGTCCGGTTCCCGTCATGATCGACTCCTTTCGATCCAGGTCCTGCATGACCGCTACCTCGTGCCGATGCGACTCGCGCCGGGGTCACTTGGCGCAGCTCTCCCTCGATGTCTGTTTTTGACCACAGGATCTGGATGGAAGGGTGAGAGAGAGCTTAGTGTCGACGGGAGGTGTCGAATGCGCGACTGCCGAGCGCTCACCCCGATTACCCGCAATTTTGCCCCCCGAGGAATCTGCTTGTCAAGCCGAAACCCGCGCCAGTCAGGCGATTTAGGCCCTAGTGACGCGACACAGATCCCAAGAGACTGTTTTGCGTGACGACATTGCACGTTCGGCCTGTGACGTTGGCCGCTGGCCGCTCTATATCGAAGACAATTCCGCTCTCAACATCTCGCAACTCACGGCGCGGGCCCGGCTCATGGTCCGGCAGCACGGCATCAGGCTGATTGCTGTCGACTACTTGCAATTAATCAGCGCTGTCGCGCAGAACGAACGTGAGCGCATCACGAAAGTTTCCAACTCACTGCGGACGCTAGCGAAAGACACAGGAGTGCCTGTACTCGCTATCTCGCAGCTCGCACGGCCAAGGGACGGCGACGAAAACGCACAGCCCAAACAAGTGCAGCTTGAAGGAGTCAGGCGCGCTTGAGAACGACTCTCACACGATCGTGCTTATCTACCGGCCGAAGGAACACAACGGCGACTACAATTGACCCCAAGACCGCGGCATTGTACAAACTGCTGGATGGTCGTACTCAACGCAAACGGCAAGGCAAACGATGAAATCTCCCGATGATGCTAACGGTGATGCGCTTCGGGGCATGAAGGGACAGGGAGACGATCTAACCCGTCCACGCAACGTCGAATTTACAGTCGTATTCCCCAACGAGAACGGATCCATCGAAATCGTGCGCTCCAACCCAGTCGCGACTATAGCAATCGCACAGTTGTTCGGCACATCGCTTTGGTTTAGTGCCAACAGTGCGGCCCCCGACCTCATGCGCGCCTGGGGTGTGAGCATTTCCGGGATCGGCTTGCTCACCAATGCAGTGCAGCTCGGCTTCATTCTCGGAACCATGAGCTTCGCCCTGAGCGGATTGGCTGATCGCTTTCCGGCCAGCAAAATCTTCGTCGTGAGCGCGTGCTCGGGCGCCTTGTTCAATGCCTGCTTTGCGTTCTTCTCGCATGGTTTAGCGAGTGCTGCCGTTTTCAGGTTTCTCGTTGGCGTTTGTCTGGCTGGCATCTACCCGATCGGCATGAAGCTGGTCGTGAGTTGGGAGCCGAAACGCACAGGCGCCGCCCTCGCCTACCTAGTTGGGATGCTCACGTTGGGAACGGCGCTTCCGCAAGGGATCAGGTTCATCGGCGCTCAATGGAACTGGCAGGCTGTTATCCTCACCTCCTCAGGGCTAGCGATTGCGGGCGCGGTGTTCATCTTTTCTCTCGGTGACGGTCCTCACCTGGCCATTCGTTCAGGGCTTTCCGGGAAGCGCATGGCAGGTGTTCTAAGCGCATTCAAGTCGGAAAACCTTCGTGCCGCAGCTTTTGGCTACTTTGGCCATATGTGGGAGCTCTACACCTTTTGGACCCTTGTTCCCCTGATCCTTAGCACCGGTCTAGCCGTAAAGGTTCAACATCTCAGTGTTCCTGGCCTCGCGTTCGTCATCATCGCGATTGGGGCTGTAGGTTGCATCCTCGGAGGTGTGTTGAGTCGTAGAATAGGCAGTGGGCGTGTGGCAGCTCTTGCACTTGCAATTTCGGGACTTTGCTGTTTGATAGTTGCTGTTACTGGGGCGAGACTTCAGCCCGTGGAATTGCTTGCCATTTTTCTGGTGTGGGGAGCCTCCGTGGTTGCAGATTCTCCGCAATTCTCGGCTTTATCAGCCCAGGCCGCTCCGCCTCACCAGGTTGGCGCTGTCTTAGCGATCCAGAACTCAGTTGGATTCGCCATCACCATCGCGTCGATAGCGCTCGCTACATCGCTCTTCAATCGCTTGGGACTGTCGGTAGCTTGGACCTTGTTGCCGGGTCCTTTACTGGGACTCATAGGTTTCTACCCAGCTTGGGGAAACTCCAGTCGGCCCGCCGCATAGCCACCGCTTCCTGCCTGCCGGATGATTCTGAGTGTAATCCGGATGTAACGCCAACCCTTCTCGCGCGGGTGCGACATCCGCGCTGCTGGGTGCACAAGATGCGCAATATCCTGGAGAAGGCCCGCCATTGCGATTACGACGAGGTCAAAGCCGGAGCGCAGGCCATCTATCTGGCCGAGAGCCGAGCTCAGGCCGAAGCCGCGTTTCGTCACTTCCGCGCCCGCTGGCGTGGCCCCTACCCCGGAGTGGTGAAGCGGCTGCGGCGAGACCTGCTCGAACTGCTGTCGTTTTTCGCTTTCCCCTGGCACCTGTGGCGCAAGCTGCGCCCCACCAACCTGATCGAGCGTTGCTTCGTAGAAGTGCGATGTCGCACTCGGCCAGTGGTTTGCTTTGTGAATGTGGAAAGCGTGGACCGCATCATCTACTTCATCTTCCAGAGATTCAACCTGGAATGGAAAACCCGCACCCTCAACCTATTTACACAAGCGGCTTGACGTCACCCCAGAAAGAGGTGACGTTGACTGGGATTTGGTCGCGTGCTAACGTTTTGGACTCAATCCTTGTTTGTTCAGCATTTCACTTGTTCAACAATCTTGGTCATTCGCACCTCCGGCTTTCGATGGGTGATTGGGGAAAGCAGGACACAGGAGAAAGCCAACATGCCTACGAACCATGTGTTCCGCACA
>Ga0066388_100001259_pt1 | contig 13958 bp, 17 predicted proteins | sample PanSoiMetaGPlot6_FD_64539 | JGI IMG/M metagenome (GOLD analysis project Ga0066388, IMG submission 64539) | Tropical forest soil microbial communities from Panama analyzed to predict greenhouse gas emissions - Panama Soil - Plot 6 (Hybrid Assembly) | ecosystem: Environmental > Terrestrial >... | reverse complement strand
ACCGTTACCCACCTACGAATCTCACCCACTCGGGCGCTAGGTTCGCTACTCTCCGGGCCGGGAGCGCCGTCGCAGAGCCGCAGGTGCCCTCACGGCCATGCGGAAGCAGAGAGGCGCGGATGAGCATCCCCCCGGCGACGGCGGCGAAGGCTGGTGTGGCTCGCGGCGTGCGCCGCGCGGCGGCGGCGGTTGGCCTCGCGGCCATCCTTGTCGCGCCACTGTCGGTGATCTTCACCCAGTTCTGGAACGCTCGGACGGCGGACCTCCGCGCCAGCGAGGACGAGCGGCGCGGCCTGCAGTATCTCGGGCCGCTCAGCGACTTCATCAGCACGGTCAGTGACCAGCAGTCCGACGTGGTCCACGGCCGGACAGTGGAGACACTGGCAGTCCAGCAGGCGATCGCCGGCGTCGACGAGGTCGAGCGGTCGGTCGGTGCCCGGCTGGAGACCACCCAGCGGTGGGATCGGCTGCGGCAGTCGGCCCTGGAGGTGACCGGTCGGACGTTCACCGACCCGCGGGATGCGTTCACGGCGTACTCGGGGGTGCTCGACGTCGCGCTGGCGATGGTCCGGAGGGTCGGAGACACCTCCCGGCTCATCCTCGACCCGTCCATCGACTCCTACTACGTCATGAACGCGACGCTGCTGCGGGTCCCGCTGATCCTGGCGGACTCCGGCAGGTACTCCGACCTCGTCCGACTCGCCTCGTCCCGCCGGTCCGTCGACGCGGGAGAGCTGGCGCAGCTCGCCAGCATGCGCAATATTGTCCTGGCCGTTGCCGACGACATGGTCACCGGGCTGGAGAAGTCGTTCGAGTCCACGACGAGCGACACCCTCGGTCCTGCACTGGTCCGCCAGTTGGACGAGTTCCGGACCGCGGTCGACGCGGTCGCCCCGCTGACCTCAATGGTGGAGGACGCGCCGTCGACCGCCCCGGACCCGCGCCAGGTGGAGCGTGCCCAGGACGACCTGCAGCGGGTGACGCTCAGGCTGGACCACGCCGCCCTCAGCCAGCTGGACGTGCTGCTGAAGGCCCGCGTGGACAGGATCGCCCGGGACCAGCTCTACGCGGTGCTGGCCCTGCTGGCCGGCCTGCTGGTGAGTGTGGCCGTGGCGGTCTGGCTCGGCCCGGCGCGGCGGCCCACCGGCCCGCCGCACCGCTCGACCGGCCGGCACGGGGAGCACGGCGAGCACGGGGGACACGGCGAGCACGCAGTCGCCGGGTCGCTCGACGCTCGCGAGCTGGCCACCTCGCCCGGGTTGGCGCTGTCCGCATGGCGGGGAGGCTCCCGTGCTGCTCGGTAGGCTCCGGGTCCGGGTGAAGTTGGCGCTGCTCGTTCTCCTGCCGCTGGTCGCGATGGTTCTTGCGACCGTCCCATTTGCGCTGGACCGCGTGCAGACCGTAGCCAAGGCTCGCCGGTCGGCCGACGTGGTGGGCCACACCGTCCAGCTGAGCAACCTGATCCAGGAGATCCAGCAGGAGCGGCTGCTCTCGCTCGGCTTCCTCGGCACGCAGGCTGGCCGTGACCGCCTCGTCATCCGGGCGGCCCAGGTCGACGACACGGCGGCCACCGCCCGGGTCCAGCTGGCCCGTCACATGAACTCGATGCTCGACAGCGCGCTCCGCCAGGTGGGCAGGCTGAGCGAGACCCGGGCCCGGGTGCTGCGCCGCGCCATCCCGCCCGACCTGGCGTTCGTCGCCTACAGCGAGGTGATCGCAAACCTGATCAACGCGGTCGGCCTCAGCTCGGATGCCGACGCGCGGACGCAGACCGGTCAGCAGGAGGTCGCGCTGGACGCGCTGATCCGCCACGACGAGGCCGGCGCCGCGGTGGGAGCTGCGCTGCTGGTGCCGCTGTCCGGCCGCGGCGTGAACGCCCGCGCGGTCAGCCTGGTGGCCGGCGCCAGCGCCGCCGAGAGCAGCCAGGAGCAGGTCTTCTTCGCGCATGCCTCGCCGATCGCCAAGAGCCTGTACGTGCTGGTGCAGGAGGGACCGGCCCGGCAGTACGTGAAGCGGTACCAGGACCTGCTGGTCAACGCGCCGGCCGACGCGATCAGGCTGTCGCGGCTGCCGCCCGCCCTGCTGCCGAACGTCGAGTCGGTCACCGAGCTGAACCGCCTGGTCCAGCTCAAGATCGCCAACGACGCGCGCCGGCAGGCCGCCGGCACCGCCCGCGCCGCGGCCGTCGGCGGCATCGCGGTCATCGTGCTCGCTCTGCTGCTGCTCGCCGTCGTGGTGCTGTTGAGCGCCCTCGTCGCCCGGGCCATCGCCACGCCGCTGCGCCGGCTCACCCTGTCCGCCGAAGAGGTCGCCGAGGTCGCGCAGGCCGAGCTGACCAGGGTCTCCGACACCGAGGAGCTGGAGGCCGAGGTCAGCAAGCTGCAACTGGTGCCGGTGCCGGTCGCCACGGCCGATGAGCTGGGCGAGCTGGCGGTGGCGTTCAACCGGGTGCAGCAGGTCGCCGGCGAGCTGGTCGAGCGGCAGCTGGTCAGCCGGCGCAACGTGGCGACGATGTTCGGCAACGTGGGCCGGCGCACCCAGAACCTGGTCGGCCGGCAGCTCGCCATGATCGACGCACTGGAGCGCAGCGAGCAGGACCCGGTCATGCTGGAGCGGCTGTACCGGCTCGACCATGTCTCCTCCCGGCTGCGTCGCAACGCGAACAGCCTGGTCGTGCTGTCCGGCAGCGCCGAGCCGAGCCTCGTCGGCGAGCCGCTGTCGGTCGGCGATGCGATCCGCTCGGCGCTGGGGGAGATCGAGGACTTCCAGCGGGTGCGGCTGCACCGGGTGCAGGTGCTCCACCTGGCCCCGCACGTGGTGCCCGACGTGGTCCTGCTGCTCGCCGAGCTGCTGGAGAACAGCACGACGTTCTCGCCGCCGCACACCGAGGTCGAAGTCTCGGTGGCCCGCCACGGCGAGGACTGCCTCGTCCGGATCGTCGACCGCGGCATCGGGATGACCGAAGAGCAGCTCGCCGAGGAGAACGCCCGGCTGGTCGAGCGGGAGCGGCTCGACCTCGTGCCGACCGACGTGCTCGGTCTGTTCGTGGTCGGCCGGCTGGCCCGCCGGCACAGCATCCGGGTGACGTTGAGCCCCACTCCGGGTGGTGGGGTCACCGCGGCGGTGAGCATCCCCGACCGGCTGCTGGTACGCGGCCAGGGCACCGGCAGCGCACCCCGAACCACGGGTGGGTCGGGCTGGTCGCGCGGCAACGCCGAGGTGCTGCCGCCGCAACGCCTAGCGCGCGTTCCGGCCAGCCCCCCGGCGGCCACAGCGGCATCCGGGCTAGCCCGCACCGGGCCGAAGGCACCCGCCACGCCCGAGGTACCGGGACTGGACGCGCCGGCGGTCGCGGGAGTGCTGCCGTCGCGGATCATCCAGCGGGTGCCGGGCACACAGCTCCCCGGCGCCGGCGGGCAGCCGGTGCTGTGGGGAAGCCCGCAGGCTCCGGGGGCTGCGGAGGCTGCGCGGCAGACCGTCGAGGACTTCCAGGCCGGGGTCGCCCGCGCCGAGTCCGACCGGACCGACGACACTGCCGACGCACCGCTGCTGGACCGGTGGGAGCGGCTGCGGCGGCGGGTGCCGGGCACGCACGCACCGGTTGCCGCGCCACCGCCGAGCCCGGCTCCGGCGGCACCGCAACGCACCGAGGGGGCCCGCGCGCTGGTCGAGTTCGAGCAGGGGGTGCGCCGAGCACTGGACAACCTGGCAGCGGTGACCGCTCGGCACTCCGACCGGCAGCAGATGGACAGCAGCGCGGGCGGCCCGCCTCCGCCCGCCTCGCCCGGACCGGGGTCCGAGCCGCGCCAGAACGGGCCGGGCCGGAACGGGAACCGTGCCTCCGGTGATGGCCGTGCCTCCGGTGACGGCGGGGGCACCGTGTCCGACAGTGGAACGGCTCCGCCGGGTCCACCCGCTCCTGCGGCTGATCCGCCGGCTTCGCCGGGTCGGTCTCCGGACGGCGTCCGGCTCACCCAGCGGGTGCCGGGGGCACAGCTACCGGACACGGGGGCTCCGCCGGACCAGCCAGCCGGGCCACAACCGCCTTCGGAGCATGCTCCGGCCGCACAGGACCCGCAGGACCCGGAGGCGGCGCGCGCTCTGGTGGACGAGTTCGAGGCCGGTGTCGAACGCGCGCTGCGGTCGGTCGGCGACGGACCGCCGGACGGCCGCGACGACGGAGGGGGATGAGGGATGAGCCACATGACCTATGGGCTCAGCGCCGAAGCGCAGAACTTCAACTGGCTGCTCGGCCGTTTCGCGTCCGAGACGGCCGGCGTCATCGAGGCGATCGCGGTGTCCTCCGACGGCCTGCTCATGGCGATGTCGGCCGGGCAGGACCGGGCCGGCGCGGACCGGCTCGCCGCGATCACTTCGGGCATCGTCAGCCTGGCCGGCGGCGCCGCCCGCTGCTACCAGCTCGGCACCCTCAACAAGGTGATCGTCGACATGGCCCACGGGTACCTGCTGGTGTCCGCGATCAGCAGCGGCTCGGTGCTCGGCGTGATCGCCGCGAAGAGCGCGAACCTCGGGAACATCGCCTATGAGATGACGCTGTTCGCCAACCGCGCCGGGGCCGCACTCACTCCCCAGCTCATCAACGAACTGAAGAACTCGCTGGACACGTGAGCAGTGAGCAGCGAGCAGCGAGGCGGGCCGCGCCCTGCGGCGGGTGCGCTCATCAGGCCGTTCCTGGCCGCAGGCGTCGCCGCTGGCACATCGGGCGCAGCCGGCGAGCGGGAGCCCGCCAGGGCGGCGCTGCGCCCGTTCCTGCTCACGGCCGGCCGGGTCGCCGCTGAGTCATCGATCACCCTCGACACCCAGGTGGTCAGGACCGACCTGGGCAGCACCGCCGGATCGGCGCTCACCTTCGAGCGGCGCGACATCGTCGCCATGTGTGCCGAACCGCTGTCGGTGGCCGAAGTGGCCGCTCGGCTGCGCCTGCACCTCGGCGTCGTCAAGGTGCTCGTGGGCGACCTCTCCGCGGACGGTTACCTGGCCGTCTACCTGCCCAACGCCGATGCACCGCACGACACCGACACGCTGTTGAGGGTGATCCGTGGCCTCCGAGCCATCTCCTAGCGAGCCGCCCGCGGGCACCGCCGCCGGCCCGGCCGCACCGCGCGCCGAGGCCGGGCACCGCCGTCCGCCGCTCCCCGTGAAGATCGTCATCGCGGGCGGCTTCGGGGTGGGCAAGACCACGACGGTGGCAAGCATCTCGGAGATCTCCCCGCTCACCACCGAGGCCGCGATGACCTCGGTCGCGGCGGGCGTGGACGACTCCCGGTACGTGCCGGGGAAGAAGACCACCTCGGTGGCGATGGACTTCGGCTGCATCACCATCGACGACGGCCTCAAGCTGTACCTGTTCGGCACGCCGGGCCAGGACCGGTTCGGCTTCATGTGGGACGACCTGTCGCACGGCGCGCTGGGCGCTCTGGTCATCGTCGACTGCCGCAGGCTGGACGAGTGCTACCCGGCCGTGGACTACTTCGAGAAGCTGCGACTGCCATTCGTCGTAGCGGTGAACCTGTTCGACGGGTCCCTCCCGGTCGAGTTGCCGAAGATTCGCTGGGCGCTGGCGATCGACCCGGCGACTCCGCTCATCACGTTCGATGCCCGTGAGAAGCTGTCCGTGCGTGACGCGCTGCTCTCGGTCCTCGACCGGGCACTGCAGCGGGGCCGTGCCGGCTAGCCAGCCCACCGTCGCGTTGAAGATCGATCAACGTTGATGACTTCTCGAGCGCCACAAGAGGGGGGGACCGCGTAGTCTGCGCCGTGGCGGTCGCACTGGAAGGATGCCCATGAGGTTGACGGTCGTCGGCTGCGCTGGCAGCTACCCGGGTCCGGACAGCGCCGCGTCGTGTTACCTGGTCGAGCACGACGGCTTCCGCCTCCTGCTCGACCTGGGCAGCGGCGCGTTCGGTGCTCTGCAGCGGCACCTCGACCCGGCCGCGGTCGACGCCATCGCCGTCTCCCACCTGCACGCCGACCACTGTCTGGACATGTGTCCGTACGTGGTGTTCCGTCGCTACCACCCGGCCGGCTGCCTGCCGCGCATCCCCGTGCTCGGCCCGGCCGGCACCCACGACCGGCTCGCCTCCGCCTACGACCCGGCCGCCCGTGCCGGGCTGCGGGACGTGTTCGAGTTCACGGCGGTCAGGCCGGGGGAGCGCCGGCTCGGACCGTTCCGGCTGCTCTTCGACCGGATGAACCACCCGGTGGAGACGTACGCGGTGCGGATCGAGGCGGGCGGCCGGGCGCTGGTGTACTCGGCCGACACCGGGCCGAGCGACGCCCTGGTCCGGCTCGCCACCGGGGCCGACGTGCTGCTGTGCGAGGCCTCGTACACCGACGCCCCGGACCTGCCGCCGAACCTGCACCTGACCGGTCGGGAGGCGGGCGAGCACGCCGCCAAGGCAGCAGCCGGCCGGCTGCTGGTGACCCACGTACTGCCGTGGACCGACGCCGCGCGGGTGTACGAGGAGGCGGCCGGCGCCTTCGACGGACCGCTCGACCTCGTGGCCGCCGGCACGGCACACGACGTCTAGCCAGTTACGAACCTAGCCGGTGAGGAACGACAGGCGTACGGTGCGCACCGGGTTGTCGGCGTTGAGATCGACCAGGCAGATGCTCTGCCAGGTGCCGAGCCGGAGCTGGCCGTCGAGCACGGGGATCATGGCGTACGGCGGGACCAGCGCGGGCAGCACGTGGTCCCGGCCGTGCCCGGGGGAGCCGTGCTGGTGCCGCCACTGCCTGCCGGCCGGGAGCAGTGTGTCGAGCGTTGCCAGCAGGTCGGCTTCGCTGCCGGCTCCGGTCTCCAGGATCGCGACGCCCGCGGTGGCGTGCGGCACGAACACGTGCAGCACGCCGTCCCCGCTCCCGCTGGCGAACCGCGCGCACTCCTCGGTGATGTCCCGGACCACCGGCGCCGAGCCGGTGCGGATCGTGAGCGTTTCACTGCGCATGCCGGCAGTCTGCCGTGAGCAGGGCCTAAGGTTTGCGGCATGACGCGACCTGACGGCCGAGCGGCTGACGCGCTCCGACCCGTGACCATCGTCCGAGGCTGGCAGCGCTGGGCGGAGGGCTCGGCGCTGGTGGAGTTCGGGGAGACGCGGGTGCTGTGTGCGGCCAGCGTCACCGAGGGCGTGCCCCGGTGGCGGAAGGGCAGCGGCCTCGGCTGGGTGACCGCGGAGTACGCGATGCTGCCGCGGGCGACGCACACCCGGTCCGACCGTGAGTCGGTGCGTGGTCGCGTCGGCGGGCGGACGCACGAGATCAGCCGGCTGATCGGCCGTTCCCTGCGGGCGTGCATCGACATGAAGGCGCTCGGCGAGAACACCATCGCGATCGACTGCGACGTGCTGCAGGCCGATGGCGGCACCCGCACGGCCGCGATCACCGGCGCTTATGTCGCGCTCGCCGACGCGGTGCGCTGGCTGGCGGCGCGCCGGGTGCTGGCCAACCCGACGCCGCTGACCACGTCGGTCGCCGCGGTGAGCGTCGGGGTGGTGGACGGCGAACACCGGCTCGACCTGTGCTACGAGGAGGACGTGGTCGCCGGGACCGACATGAACGTCGTCTGCACCGGCTCCAGCGACTTCATCGAGGTGCAGGGCACGGCCGAGGGCGAGCCGTTCGACCGGTCCACCTTGGACAGCCTGCTGGACCTGGCAGCGCTGGGCTGCGCCGAGCTGACCGAGGTGCAGCTGCGGGTGCTGTCGGAGTGACCCGCCGGCTGCTGCTGGCCACCCGCAACCAGAAGAAGCTGGCCGAGCTGCGCCGGATCCTGGCCGCCGAGCTGGACCGGGTCGAGATCGTGGGCCTGAATGACGTCCCGGCCTACCCCGAGGCGCCCGAGACCGGTGCCACGTTCGCGGAGAACGCGCTGTTGAAGGCGCGCGAGGCGGTCCGGCACACGGGGCTGCCGGCGGTGGCCGACGACTCCGGTCTGGAGGTAGACGCGCTGAACGGGATGCCCGGCGTGCTCTCCGCCCGCTGGGCCGGCCGGCCCACCGACGACGCCGCGAACCTCCGGCTCGTCCTCGACCAGATCGCCGACGTCCCGGACGGCCGCCGCGGCGCCGCGTTCGTCTGCGCGGCCGCCCTGGTCACCCCGGACGGACTCGAGCACGCCGTCGAAGGACGCCTCGACGGCACCCTGGTCCGCCAGCCGCGCGGCTCGGGCGGGTTCGGCTACGACCCGATCTTCCGCCCACACGGCCACACCCGCACCACCGCCGAGATGTCGCCGGCGGAGAAGGACGCGATCAGCCACCGCGGTCGCGCGTTCCGCGCCCTCGCCCCCCACCTCACCACCGCCCTCGCCACCCCCCGTTGACACCGCCCCCAGTTTTTGCGCCGCGGTGCCCGATCCCGCGGGCCGCGAGTCCCACACGTTGACGTATTGACGTGCTGGCAAGTCCGGCCGCGCGCCCGCCGCGAACGTCCTCGTGAACATGAACGCCCCCTGGCTGTCCCGCAGTGTGCGGACAAGGGCGCTCGGAACCAAGTGAGGAGGCACCATGTCCAAGAGCCTCGCCAAGACGGGGGCAGCGCTCGCTGCGCTGGCTGCCGGCTTCGTCGTCCTCTCAGCCGGACCGGCCAGCGCTGAACCTGCTTCGTGCGGCGACTTCCGCACCATTCTCAGCTACTACGAGAGCATCGGAGACTACGCCACCGCGGACGCGCTTCGGGACAACATGGAGAGCGCCGGCTGCGATGTCGAGCGCCGTCTGATCGCGTGACAGGGGCGGCGTCCTGACTGGCGCCGAGCGCACCGATACCCCGGGTGGGCGGGCCGGTGACCGCCGGGCCCGCCCGCCCGGGGACTCGTGTCACAGGTACTGCGCCAGCCCGGCGGCGACCCGGTTGTGATGCTCGGGCAAGAGGTCGCTGACCGGGACCCGGTACAGGGCGTACTGGGCTTGCTGGGGGCCGCCCATCCGCTCGACCTGCCGCCGTCCGGTGAGGTTCATCAGGAACTGCTGCGTCGGGAAAGTCTCGACAACGGACTTGTTGCCGTACTCGACCCACCAGTGCTCCCAGGCAACGCCGTCGGCGAGCTTGTACTCCACGCAGACGCCGTACTCGCCAGGCCCCGGCACGACGTTGAATCCGCACAGGCGGACGATTTCGGTGGCCATCCGCTCGGTGAGGTTCTTCGCTCGCGCGGCGACGTTGGGGTCTGCCAAGCGGGCCGGGTTGTAACGAGGGTTGCTCGTCGCCAGCCCGTGCTGGTGCATCTCCTGCTTGATGGCGATCAGCGCGTTCTTCGCGACCAGCTGCGCCCCGGCGTTGACCGCGGCCACGCCGGCCGGCATCGAGGCATCGGCCGAGCTCGGCGCCGGCAGCGGCGCGTGCAGCCAGTCGACGATCTCCCCCGCGTGGTAGGGGGACGGTGTGATGGCGGTGAGCGCCCAGTTCCAGCAGGCGGCGCCCTCCGCCAGCTTCGGCAGCCAGATGTCGTTGCCGCCGTTGCGCACGCTGGTGATCCGCTGCTGGGCCCAACCCACGTAGTCGAAGCCCTGTGCCTGGGCCAGCGTGACGACGGCCTCCCCGGTCAGGATGCCGCGCTGCTGCCTCAGAGCGCCCTTGAAGCCGACCAGCTTCTGCTGGAAGTTCCAGCCGCTTGCCGCGCCGTTCGTACTGACCAGCCACTGCCCGAACGTGGCGACGACGTTGCCGGACCGCAGCAGTTGGAGCCCGTTCACGACCGCGTGGTAAGCGCCGTCGGTCAGCAGCCGTCGCGCCAGCAGGCGGTCGAACGCATAGCGGGCGGCGAAGTCCTGCTGGGACTCGGCGTCGCCCGGCAGGTTGGTCGCGGCGAACGCGGCGAAGTCGTCGCCCACCTGCGGGGTGTCGACCAGCGTGTAGTTGTTGAACAAGGTGGCCATGTCTGCCGCGATGGTGTGCCCCTTGGTGGCCAACCAGGTCCCGAAGCCCGCTCTGACATCCTGCGCGGCCCCACCGGCGGCCCACCGCTGTTTCAGGTACGAGAACACGTGCTGGCTGAGCGACAACTCGTCCGCGATGTGAGTCATGCAAATCCCCCTGGCATGGTCGGGCACCCGAGCAGGCCCGGGTGCCAGGTCGTCGACCGGGGAAAGATGGCGGGCAGGTGGGCCAGATACGTGCCGAGAGTTGCCCTTTGGTGCCGAGATCCCGCGAAGTGGTCCCGAGGCTCCCGAGAGGACAGTGCGCCTAGTTGCTCACCTTCCGCTCCAGGTCGCGGAGGTCCTTGCCGAGGTTCCGGCCGACTATCGCGGCCATCAGCGGGCTGGCGAGGCGGTACTGACGGCTGGCGTCACCGCGCACCCGGATGCTGGCCAGGGTGCCTCGGGCATGCGGTTCGAACCGGTAGGTGACGTGCATCGGGAACGGGCCGGCGACGGATCGCATGTCCAGCACGGTCGGCGGTCGATGCTCCTCGACCCGCAGCACGTAGTCGATGCGCCTGCCGAGGAAGTACGCGGTGCGCGTCACCTCCGCGCCGACGCCGAAGCCGCCACCGGGCGCCTCGGCGGTCAGCGCCGCCGTGCGGATGCCCTGCGTCCACTCGTGGTCGTGCCGCCAGTCCATTGCGTACACGGCGACCCGCTCCGGTGGCATTGGGATGACCCGGCGGCGGGTCACGTCGAGCGGCATGAGTCCTCCGTCCATTCTGGACGCATCCGGTCAGGAGCCTCAGAAGTCGAAGTACGGTGCCGGCTCGCCGGTCTCCACGTACCGGCGGAGGCGCTCCAGCATCTGTGCCCAGCCGACCGTGACGATCCGGAACATCTCGTCCTTGGCGGCGAACCCGGTGTGGTCGAACACCACGCGGGTGCCTTTCTCGCCGGCCGGTGCCAGCATCCACACCACGTCGGTGCCGACCCACTGCGGCGGGCCGCCGGTGCAGTGCCAGGCCAGCCGCTCGCCGTCGACCGCCTCGGTGACCTTCATGTCCCACGTGACCGGGGCGTCCGGGAACTGGTAATGGCTGGTGCCACCGACCTCGGCGGTCGTCTCGTTCCGCGTGGTCCACCAACCGGCGACGCCCTCGGTGGTCGTCAGCGCGGTGTAGACGGTGGTCGGCTGGGCGGCCACCTCGAGTTGCATGGCGATGTCGTACACGACGATCCTTCCCATGGGGCAGCTTGTTGAGTCGAGACTAAAATAGCACAGGGTGACGACGCAAGCTTCAGGGCCAGCTAAACTAAACGCCGTGGACGCGATGCAGGTCCTCGCCGAGCCTCGGCGGCGGGAGATCCTGCGCCTGGTGTGGGACGCGGAGAAGCCGGCCAGCGAGATCGCCCGGCACTTCGACGTCACGTTCGGTGCGGTCTCCCAGCACCTCGGCGTGCTGCGGCAGGCCGGTATGGTTCTCCTCCGCCGGGACGGCACGAAGCGGTACTACCGCGCGGACCGGGAGGCGCTGCGCCCGTTCGCGGCGATGCTGGAGCAGATGTGGACCGGCCAGCTCGACCGCCTCGCCGAGCTCGCCGAGGCAGTCGAGCCCCGGCCCGGACCCGGGGCCGTGGAACAGGAGGAGCGGTGACCAGAACGGTGGCGCGGGCGGGCGAGGTGGTCGTCGAGCGGCACATCCGGGCCCGGCCGGAGACGGTGTTCTCGTTCTTCACCGACCCGGCGCGCTGGCTGTCCTGGCAGGGAGTCGACGCCGAGATCGAGGCGCAGCCGGGCGGGACGTTCCGGATGAACGTGCGCGGCGACGGCTACGCCAGCGGCCGGTTCGTCACCGTGGACCCGCCGCGGCGGCTCGTGTTCACCTGGGGCTGGGAGCTGCCGGGCAATCCCGTCCCGCCGAGCTCGAGCACCGTCGAGGTGGAGCTGGCCGAGGCGGACGGCGGCACCCTCGTCCGGCTCACCCACCGCGACCTGCCGCCGGAGGCGACCGACGTGCACCGGGCCGGCTGGGAGCACTACCTCGGCAGGCTGGCCGTCCGCGCCGAGGGCGGCGACCCCGGCCCCGACCCCGCCCGGGCCTGAGCTGAGAGCCTCTCGGCAACCGGGCGGACGAGGGCCTCCTCGGCAGAGGCAGAGAGCCGCGAGGCGGCTACGCCGCCGCGTCGAGGGCGCGGAGCGTGCGCTGGCGCAGGTCGTCCAGGGTCAGGCCGGTGCTCACCAGGATCTGGGCGGCCAGGCCCTCGCCCTCGCGCAGCAGGCCGAGCAGGATGTGTTCCGGGCCGATGTGGTCGTGCCTCAACCGCAGCGACTCCCGCAGGGACAGCTCGAGCACCTTCTTGCTGCGCGGCGTGAACGGCAGGTGGCCGCCACCGACTCGCCTGCGGCGGCGTCGGCGGCTCAGCACGTGCTGCGGGCGCATCCGGCGCACACGGCGGCGCAGCCGGCGGCCGAACGTGACCGGCGCCGCCGTCGGCGACGGCCGCAGCGCTCCCGGCCCGAACGATCCCTCGACCGCTGCCACCACGGCGTCGAGGTCGATCCCGATCGCGCGCAGCGCCTCGACGTCCGCCGGGCCGAGCAAAGCGGGTCGGCGACCGCCGAGTCGTTCGATCTCGGCAACGACATGATCGTGCGCCACTCCCGCGTCGCCCAGGATGGCCGCGGGCCTGCCGCTGTCCGGACTCAGCAGGGCGAGCAAAAGGTGCTCGGTGCCGACGCGGCAGTCGCCGAGAGCCCGCGCCTGCGCCTGGGCGTCAGTCACGACGCTGCGGGCGGACGTGGTGAACCGGGTGAACATCACGTCTCCCGGCCCGGCTGCGCGGGCGCCCGCCCGGCGTGCTTCTTGTGCACCGCCTGCCTGGTCACGCCGAGCGCGTTGGCGATCTCCTGCCAAGACCAGCCCTGCTCGCGGGCGTTGTCCACCTGCAGGATCTCGAGACTCTCCAGCAGCCTGCGCAGCGCCAGCACGGCGCGCAGCCCCACCGCCGGGTCCGCGCTCCCCGCGGCCGAGGCCAGCTTCGTCGCTTCCGTCATGCTGTCAGCCTAGGTTGACAAACGGCCTGTGTCAACTTCGGTTGACGCAGGGTCCGGCCACGGGGGAGGCGCTGCAGGACCGGACTGGACTGGGCCGGACTGGACTGGGCCGAGCAGGGGTCCAGGCAGGTTTCACCGGATCGAAACGGATGCGAAATGGTGCCGACGCGGCCGGGGTCTGCACTAGGACGGACTCACCACCGGTGAGGCGTGCCTAGGGTTCCGCGCCTGCGGATGCGGGTGGGCTGGTCCGAGAGGCGCAGGCGGCGCGACGGTGGGCCGCTCCACGGCGGGAGAAAAGCCCGGGAGACAGAGTCGGGTCGCCCCCGTGGAGGCGCCGTGATTGGTTCTGATTCTCCGCTGCATGACCGCTACGGCGACGAGGCGCGGTACGCCGTCGAGCGGGAGGCCGAGTTACCCACCGCTGGTTGGGAGCGCGAGGTGGCCCGCGGGCTGGAGTTCGGTCTGCCCGCTGCCGAGTCCGTTGTGGACCGTCGCATCCCGACGTTCTCCCGCGGGGAGTTGCCGCACTTCGCCGGCATCAACACGTTCCTCAAGGCGCCGTACGTCCAGGACGTGCGCCGCAGCGGGGAGTACGACGTGGCCGTGCTCGGCGCGCCGTTCGACGGCGGCACCACCTACCGGCCGGGCACCCGGTTCGGGCCGCAGGGGATCCGCCGGATCTCCGCCCTGTACGGGCCGTACAGCTTCGAGCTCGGTGTCGACCTGCGCGAGTCGGTCACGATCGGCGACCTGGGTGACGTGTTCGTCATCCCGGCCAACATCGAGAAGACGTTCGACCAGATCAGCAAGGCGGTCAGCCACGTCTACGCCTCCGGGGCGTTCCCGGTCGTGCTCGGCGGGGACCACTCGATCGGCTACCCGACCGTGCGCGGAGTGGCCGAGCACCTCGACGGAAACCTCGGGATCATCCATTTCGACCGGCATGTCGACACCCAGGAGACCGACCTCGACGAGCGGATGCACACCACGCCGTGGTTCCACGCCACCGACCTGCC
>Ga0066388_100001258_pt1 | contig 13959 bp, 5 predicted proteins | sample PanSoiMetaGPlot6_FD_64539 | JGI IMG/M metagenome (GOLD analysis project Ga0066388, IMG submission 64539) | Tropical forest soil microbial communities from Panama analyzed to predict greenhouse gas emissions - Panama Soil - Plot 6 (Hybrid Assembly) | ecosystem: Environmental > Terrestrial > Soil... | reverse complement strand
CGAGCCGCCGGAGCCGTACGCCTCCCGCTACGCGGATCGGCCGTACGACGGCGAGGTCGCGTGGTCCGACGAGCTCGTCGGCCGGCTCGACCGAACGTTGACGCGCCTCGGTCTGCACGAGTCCACGCTCGTCGCCGTGACCTCGGACCACGGCGAGGGCCTCGGTGACCACAGCGAAGCAGTCCACGGATTCTTCGCCTACCAGTCCACGTTGCGCGTGCCGCTCCTCGTCCGCGGACCCGGGATCCGGCCCGGCGCGAAGATCTCCTCCGTGGTGCGCAGCGTCGATCTGTTTCCGACGATCCTGGATCTGGCCGCGGTGCCGCCGCCGCGATCGACGCACGGCATCGCCGGGCGCAGTCTCGCGCCGGTGCTGCGCGGGACCGCGGCGACGCTCGACGAGCAGCCGGCGTTCGCCGAATCGCTGACACCGCGGCTTCACTACGGATGGAGCGACCTGCGCACGATCCGCGAGGGGCGCTGGAAATTCATTCTGGCGCCGCGGCCGGAGCTCTACGATCTCGCGCGCGATCCCGGCGAGCAGCACAACGTGGTGACCGAGGAGACGTCGCGCGCACGGGACTTGCGCGCGAAGCTCGAGCAGCGGATCCGCGCGGACGAAGCGCGCGCGTCGTCGCAGCCGCCGACCAGCGACATGCCGGTCGACTTCGTCGCGAAGCTCGGCGCGCTGGGCTACGTCGGCGGACGACTGTCTAACGGCACGTCGGCAAACGCCGACCCGAAGGACAAAGTCGAGGAGTACAAAGTCCTCAATGCCCTACTGCACGAGGGGCTGCTTCGCCTGCGCGACCGCGACTACGACGGTGCGGCCATGCGCTTTCACGAATTGGCCGTCAGAGGGATCGACAGCTTCGAGTCGCATTACTACTACGGCCAGGCGCTCGTCGGCCTGCGGCGCTGGCGCGAGGCCGCTGCCGAGTTCGACCGCGCGATCCCGCGGTTGCCGGGCTTTGCCGCGTCGTATCTGATGCTCGCCGATTGCCAGGTCGCGGCGCAGGACCGCCGTGCCGCGGTCGAGGCGCTGACACGCGGGATTAGCGCGGTGCCGACCGATCCGCGCCTGCATCGGCGGTTGGGCGATCTCTATCGCGACGCAGGCAATCTCGATGCGGCGCTGGCGGAGTTTCGCGTCGCCATGGCGGTCGATCCGACCGAGGCATCGCAATGGAACTCGACCGGGATGATCCTCGGCGCACGCGGCGACCTGATCGCAGCCGAGTCGTCGTTTCGCGCGGCGATCGATCGCGATCCGCGCGAAGCGCGCTACACCTTCAACCTTGGTCTCACATTGGAACGGGCTCGACGCCGCGACGAGGCTGCATCGTATTTCCGCAAGACGCTGGAACTCGATCCGAGCTTCGTCGCGGCGCGGCAGCGATTGGACCAGGTGGGGACGGGGAAATAAGTCAGGAGAGCCGAGGACACAGACCTGTTGGATCTGTGCCCTCCGACTCCGCGTTCTCCGCGTTCAGAACTTGATCCGCGCGCCCAGTTGCAGGCGCCGCGGGTACACGAAGCGCGACGCCACGCCGAACGACGACGCTTGATCGCCGCGGCGGCTCAGCACGTTCTCCTCGGTATCGGCGTTCGCCAGGTTCAACGCGTCCATGAAGAGATCCAGCGCCGCACCGGCGGTGCCGAGCCGGAACGACTTCTGCACTCGGGCATCGATCAGATTGAGATCCGAGAGGCGCCGGTGCCCGTCGAGCGGCTCCATGTAGATGGTGGGATTGCTCGGGAAGCCGGTGCCGGCCACGCGAATCTGGCGCGCCCACGGGCGCCCCGTCTGATGCTGCACGTTTCCGGATACCTGGAACCCCAGCGGCAGCCGGTAGATGATTTGCGCCTTCGCAACGACCGGACGGTCGCCAATCAACAGGCCGTCGGTGTTGACGAAGTCGTTCGGCCCGCCGTTGGTGCCGCCGCGTCCGATCGTGCCGAACGTGCCCGATGTCCCCGTCTGCGCCGAGGATGGACCGAGGATGCTCGACGGCTCGCGGCCTTCCGACTTCGAGAGCACGAGCGACAGCGTCCCTTGCCAGTTGTTCGACATGCGTTTCGTGCCGGTGATCGTCACGCCGTTGTAGCGGCTGTACAAACCCGGAACGTTCGTCATCTGGAAGACGCTTCGGGAGAATGGGGTCAGCAACCGACTGAGGTTGATCGTTTGACCGCTTGCCTCCACGCCGCGATTGTCGATGTAGGTGAGCGGCCCGTACTGCCCGCCGATATCGGTCCAGCCGGGATAGTCGTAGCCGCGCTTGTAGACGTAGTTCACTTGGAGGCCCAGGTTGTTGGCCACCTCCTGCTCGACCTGGAAGATCGCCTCGTGGGAGTAGGGATCCTTGTAGCCGTGATCGATGGTGAGGTTGGTGTTGCTGCTGACAACCTCAAAGCCCGTCCTGCCCCCCGTCGGGGTGATGTCGAAGTAGTACTTCGGCGCCACTGACGGGATCGCGGCCGTGAAATCGTTGAGGAAGATCCCGCGGTACAGAAGCCCGTAGTAGCCTTTGACCACGGTCTTCCCCGAGTTGTTCACCTTCCACGTGGCGCCGATGCGCGGCGACACGACGTTCCACGTATACACATCGTCGTTACCCGGCGAAAACGTACCGGTCGGGTTGGCCGACGCATCGAGAACCGGGAACGACGGATACTTCGCAATGCTGTGATCGTAGCGGAGCCCCAGATTGAGGGTCACGACGTTGCCGAGGCGGTACGTGTCGTCGAAGTACGTGCCGATGCTGCGAATCAGACCGCCCGAGTGGTACGGCAACCGCGTGTAGCCGTAGGACTGCTTGCCGCCGACGATGTAGATGTAGTCGTTGAGGCCGAGGATGGCGTCGCGGCCGCCGCCGCTGTACTGGACGCCGAGCTTCAGGTCGTGGGTGCCGCCCATGAAGTTCTCGGCGAGATGCGAGAACTTGCCGCTGACGCCTGTCCGCCAGGTTTTCGCGTCGCCCCAGGACGAGATGCCGCCCGTGATCTGGCCGGTGTCGTTGTTGATGACGCGCGGCATCACGCGCGGTTCACCGGCAATCAGCGGATCGGTCGAGTCCTTGCCGTAGTACCCCGCCACGCGCGCTTCGACGAACGTTTTCGACGAGAGCACGCCGGTGTACACGACGTTCGGCGTGGGATTGTCGCCGTGGCCGATGTTCACCGTGCTCGGCGCGGTCACCGCGGACGGGACGCCCGGGAAGCTCCAGTAATCGTTGTGGTAGCCGTGCATCACCCGATGGTTGTTGGAGATGTTGTAGTTGAACTTGTAGAACACGCGGCGGGACGTCGATTTGGCCGGGAAGTTCGGATCGGTGCCGGGCTGCGAGTCGAAGTCGTTCTGGTACTCAAACGACCCGAAGAACCAGAACTTGTCGCGCACGATCGGCCCGGTCACCTGGAACGTCGTGTCGCGCCACTGATCGCGGTGATACGGCAGACCCGCCGACGGGCAGTCGCCGACGCCGGCGCACTCCTGCGCGACGCTGGTATTGCGCGCGGTCAGACCCTTGCTCTGGCCGTAGTAGGTGGCGTCGCCGTGGAACGTGTTGCCGCCCTGCCGCGTGACGACGTTGAACACCGCGCCCATGACGTTGCCGTACTCGGCCGACGCCCCGAGCTGCAGCACCTCGATCTCCTGCACCGCGTCGGCGTTCGGCCACGGCCACGCGGTGCCGCCGGTCGGCGCAGACAAATCGGTGCCGTCGATGGCGTACACATTGTCATTCGTCGTACTGCCAAGCGTCGTCGCCGTGGTCGCCGACCCGACCGTCGACGTCGCGCTCACGCCCGGCGCCGAGTTCACGAGATCGAAGAACGAGAAATGGCGGATGGGGGCTGACGCCACCCACTCCTTGTTGTAGTTGGTGCTGACCGTCGTCGACGCGAGATTGACGACGGGCGACTCGCCCGTCACCGTCACCGTCTCGGTGAGCGTGCTCACCTTCAATTGGACGCGCAGCTCGACGACGGCGCCCACGCCGACGGGAATGCCTTCACGCCGAAGCGTGGCGAATCCCTGAAGGACGTACTCGAGACTGTAGTCGCCGGGCGGCAGCGCCGGAAAGCGGTAGGCGCCGCCTTCGCTCGTCACTACGCTCGGGGCGCCCGCCACGCCGGCGCCGCGAATCGTCACGGTGACGCCGGGCAGGACCGCGTTCGACTCGTCCGTTACAGTGCCAACGATCTCTCCGGTTGTCCGTTGCGCCCACGCGGGGACCGTCACCGCGACGAGCAGCACCAGGGCCAACCCTACCGCGCGCAACACTCGCCGCATGTTTGGTTCCTCCCTGAAAAGCGTCGAATCGCCGGGGAATGTCGAGAATTTATGTAATGTTGGCAAACCTTACGCGCCGGCTGTAAGCCTGTCAAGAAAAACCCATGCGCCAAGACGTTAAGAATGTGAGGGCGATTCGAAGGGTTGGATGCGCGCGTCAAAAACGGACAAAAGAAGACGGCTCGGACGGAGCCTGACGTCGCCGACGGCCCGCGCGAGCGCCTCGCCGGTTCGTTGACAACGTTACATTTTTCGTGTTTACATCACCGCCGCTCGTTCGCTCGCGGGAGTTTCACAAAGGAGCAGCGTCGATGCCAAGACCGTTCCCCCTCGTTGGCGTCCCCCTCGCACGCACCTTCAGCCTGACCGCCGTCCTCGCGCTCGCGGCGGCGACCGCGTCAGCACAAACGTCGACCGGCGGCATCCGCGGCTTCGTCAAGGACAACACCGGCGCCGTCCTTGCCGGCGTCACCGTCGAAGCGTCGAGTCCGTCGCGCATCGGCGGCGCCGCTGTTGAGGTTACAGACGCGCAGGGCCTGTACACGTTTCAGAACCTGCCCGTCGGCGTGTACGTGGTGTCGTACACGCTGCAAGGTTTCAGCAACATCAGGCGGGAGGACGTCCGGGTGGAGGTCGGGCGGACGATTCAGGTCGACGTGGAATTGAAGATCGGCAACATCGAGCAGTCGATCACCGTGACCGGCGAATCGCCGGTGGTCGACGCGGCCCATGCCGCCCTCAGCACGAACTTCACGACCGAGCTGCTGCAGAACATCCCCTCTGCCCGCCAGTCGTACTTCGACATCGTGACGTATTCGCCGGCCGTGCGGATCAACCAGGTGCCGAACGATTCGCGGTTCATCATCTTCGGATCGAGCAGCGACCAGAACCAGTTCCAGTACGACGGCGTCGACATCTCGGCGGTCTCCAACGGCGGCGTCTGGGACTTCCCGAGCCCGGACATCATGCAGGAAGTCCAGGTGAAGGCGATCGGCGCCTCGGCGGAGTTCCACAGCTTCCAGGGCGGCGTCGTCAACATCGTGACGAAGACGGGGAGCAACACCTTCCACGGCATCGGCAGCTTCTACGTGATTCCGCCGGGCCTCGTCGGCAACAACACGCCCACCGAGCAGTTCCCGTACAAGATTCACTACAACCAGCAGGGGAACTTCGAGCTCGGCGGCCCGGTGAAAAGAGACCGCGTATGGTTCTACGCGATGCTCCCCGCGAGTCGCGGGCTGACGACAGGAGTCGGCGTCGATCCGAACCTCGATAAGCAAGGCGGACGCACCTACAAGCCGTTCGCGAAGGGAACGGTGCGTATCGGCGAGCGCGACAATCTCAACGTCGGGTGGAACAACAACATGTTCTGCTGCGGCGCGACGGCGAGCCGAACCGCGCCGCTGGTCACGCAGCAGGTCGAACATGGGCACAATCCGGTGCTGACCAGCCAGTTCACGCACATCTACAGCAATACGACGCTTCTGGAGGTCCGAGCCGGCGGCATCTACATCCGCGACAACTTCACGCCATTCTCCGACGACTTCACGACGCCCGGGCGCACTGACCAGGGCAACGGCTTCTCTCTCGTCAACGGCCAAACCGGCAGCAAGCAGTTCCACAACAGGACGACGGTCGATGCGTCCCTGGCCCATAGCGCCAGCGATTTCCTGAAGGGATCGCACGATTTCAAATTCGGAGTGCAGACGGCCAACGCGACGCAGCGGACGGTCAGCGTCCGATTCGGCAACGTGTCGTTCACGGACCTGAACGCAGCGCCGTACCTCGCCACGTACAGCGACCCGTCGGCAACCGGCGGTCGCATTCGATCGGTCGGCACCTACGTTCAGGACAACTGGACGTTCAACGACCGCCTGACGCTCGACGTCGGCGTCCGCTACGACCACATCATGGGCGATATCCCGGCGCTGTCGGCCAGCGCCACGCTCGACGGCATTCGCGGGAACACGGTGTTCGACGTGAACAACCCCACGACCTATCCCGCCGTCGGGGATCTCATCGCTCTCAACTCCGTGTCGCCGCGGCTGGGGTTCACGCTGCGGCTCGACGGCTCGGGCAAGACCGTTCTGAAATCGAGCTACGGGCGCTTCTACGGCAAGCTGGCCACGAGCATGTTCAACAGCATGTCGCCAGGGGCGACGCCGACCACGACGCTGCGCTACAACGCGGCGACGGCGACCTACGACATCCCGTTCAGCTTCGTCGACAACAAGATCAACTTCAGCGTGAGTCCGGATCTGGTCAACCAGTACACCGATCAGGTGTTCGTCGGGCTCGAGAGACAGATCGCCGGCAGCATGGGCGTCTCCGCGTCTCTCGTCTTCAAGCAGGAAGCCGATTTCATCCGGCTGAAGGATGTCCGCGGGACTTACGCGCTGCGCGACGTCGCCGACACGTTCAACGGCGCGACGAAGACCGTCACCGTCTTCAACCTGACGAGCCCCCAGGCCCAGCGCCTGTTCCAGGTCGTCAATCGCGACGATCTGGATCAGTCGTTCAAGTCGGCGGTCATCGAAGTCAACAAGCGGTTCTCCGCTTCATGGCAGGGGCTCGTGTCGTACACGTGGCAGGAATCGAAGGCGTACGGCAGCGGCTCGGTCACCGGCAGCACCCAGCAGGATTTCAGCAGCCTGAGCTCCACGGCAGGCTTCGGGCGAGATCCGAACGATCTCGTCAACGCCTTCGGACCGACCGCCACCAATTCGACGCATGCGGTGAAGCTGTCGAGCACCTATCGGGCACCGCTCGACTTCAACCTCGGCCTTCGGTATTCATACGAATCGGGCCGGCCCTACGGCCGTCTGATCATCGTTCGCGGCCTCGGTCAGGGGAACGTGACGATGCTGGCCGAGCCGCGGGGCGCCTACGCGCTGCCGGCGGTGAACGACTTTCAGGTGCGCATCGACAAGGACATTCGATTCACGCAAAACCAGCGCCTGCGCCTGTCGCTCGACCTGTTCAACATCTTCAACTCCGACACCGTGCTGACGCTGCGCAACAACAGCTCACAGGTCACACCGACCACACCATGGGCCCAGACGCTGACCATCGTGCGGCCGCGAACCGTACAAGTCGGGATCCGCTATCAGTTCTGATTGTGAGTGCGCGGGGCGGCTGTTAGCCGCCGCCCCGCAGGTTCGTGACTCGCGACTCGCGACTTCAGGGAAGCGCCAGCGCCACCAGTTCGGCGGGATGGTCCTGTGCCCCGATCGGGACGACGATGTACTGCTTTCCCCCGCGCATGTAGGTCATCGGCCCCGCTGTCGTTCCTGACGGGAGTTCGATTTCCCACACAACCCGGCCCGTCGCTTTGTCGTACGCGCGGAACATCTTGCCCCAGCCCCACGGCACCTGCGGCGTGCCGATGACGGCGTTGCTGCCCTCGCCGAGGAACAGGAGCGTCTTGGTGACCATTGGGGCCGGCCGGTTCGGAATCCCGAGCGGTGGCAGATTCAGATCCTTCAGCAGTGGATGATCGCGCGGGCCGGCGCCGTTGGCGACCATCCAGGCCTGCGTTCCCGTCCGGAGATTGAGAGCGGTGATTCGACCGTACGGCCCCTTGATGATCGGAAGCCCATCGATGTTCAGTCCACCGAGGCCCTGTCCGCCCCGCCCGCCCTGACCCTGATTGCCCTGACCCTGAGCCGCCTGACTACCTTGGCCGCCCGCGGGCTGCCCGCCGCGACCGGGCTGACCGGCACGCCCCCCTCCGCCACCCGCGTACTCCATCGTCGCTTCCGGATCCGTCTGCTTTCTGACCGCCTGGGCGCCGGGCCCGGGCAACGATGCGGACACGGCGTAGTACATGCTCGTTTCCGGATCGAAAGCCCCCGTGTTCCAGTTCGCCGCTCCCCAGCCGCCCGGCTGCTTGAGTGTCCCCCGCTTCCCGCCCGGCTCTTCGCTCGGCACCGACGGCGGCGAATAGAGCGGACCGAGGTTGTAGTCCTTCACGATCTCCCGCGCGCGCGCCTTGAGCTCCGGGGTGTAGTCGATCAAATCCTCGTCTGACACGCCCTGGCGGTCGAACGCAGGCGGCTTCGTCGGGAACGGCTGCGTGGGCGAGGTGCGCTCGCCGGGCACGGTCGACTGCGGTACGGGCCGCTCCTCGATTGGCCACACCGGCTTGCCGTTCGTGCGATCGAGCACGTACAGGAACGCATTCTTGTTCGGCTGCATCACGGCTTTGATCCGCCGGCCGTCCACCGTGAGGTCAGCAAGCATCGCCGGGCCGACGTTGTCCCATTCCCAGAGGTCGTGATGGATCATCTGGTAGTGCCAGACGCGCTTTCCGGTCTTGGCGTCGAGGGCGACCAGACTGTTGGAGTAGAGATTGTCGCCGGGCCGCCAGCCGCCGTATGACGCCGAAGTGGGCGCCGTCAGCGGAATGTAGACGTAGCCGAGCTCTTCGTCGGCGGTCATGGGATTCCACGCGCCGATGGCGCCCGCCACCTTCCACGACTCATTGGCCCACGTCTCGACCCCGAACTCCCCCGCGCGCGGGACGACATGGAACGTCCAGAGCTGCTTGCCGGTGAGCGCGTCATACCCGCGCACGTCCTGGGGCGCGGCTTCCTTCTTGTTTCCGCCGTCTCCGGCCCCGCCGGTCGTGCCGGTGATGACGACGACGTTGCCGATCACGAGCGGACCGGTGCTGTCCTGAAAGCGTCCGGCCAGCGGTTGGTTCTCCTCGAAGTGCAGGCTCGTCCGTCCGCGGTCGCCGAAAGCCGTCGACAGCTTGCCGGTGCCGGCATTCACAGCGTAGAGGTACTCGCCGCGAATCGCGAAGATGCGCGTCTCGACGCTTCCGTTGACGGCGCCGCGCCAGTAGTCCACGCCGCGTGTCCCGGTCCCGTTGGCCTCCTCCCTCGTCCTGGCGAACAGCTCCTGCTCCCAGATTGTCTGGCCGGTCTCCCCATTGATCGCCATGACCAGGCCATGGGCATTCTGGGTGTACAGCACACCGTCGATCACGATCGGCGTGGCGCGGAGGTAGGCGTTGGGCCGCAGGTCGGTGAACGCCTGCGTGATGCTCTCGTTGACAGCCGGCCGCCGCCACACGATGCGGAGGTTCTTGACGTTGTCACGGTTGATCTGATCGAGCGGCGAGTACCGCGTGAACGCGCGATCGGCGCCGAAGTAGCGCCACTCGCGCGCAGGCGCTCGTTCCTGCGACCGTGTCGCCACGACCGCCGCGAGGATCATCACGATGGCGATGCCAATCAATCGCGAGAGCCGCTGCATGAGCATCCTCCGTAAAAGGCGCGACAACGTTACAGGATTGCCCATGCGTTGACAACCTTACATTTCTTGTGTTTACATCCCGCCCGGTTCGAGCCTCGGAGGGTTCGCGTTATGGCGTCGGGGATGTATCGCTGTCTGCGGTTGCGGTTCGGTGCGTTGGCGATGCTGTTCGCGGTTCCGTGGGCCGTCCTCGCAGCCGCCGCCGGCCAAACGCCGGCCAGGACCGAGACGACCGTGCGCGACGGCGTGTACAGCGCGGACCAGGCGAAGCGCGGCCGCACGACCTACGACGCCAAGTGCGCCACGTGCCACGACGGCGGGACGATGGGGCCTGAGCTCGCCGGCGATGCCTTCATGGCGCAGCACGACAACAAGAGCGTGCGCGTCTTCTACAACCGCATCATGGAAACGATGCCCGCCGACGATCCAGGCAGCCTGAGCGAGGCCGAGATCCTCGACGTCATCGCGTACGTCCTTCAGATGAACCGATTTCCGCCCGGAGCCGCCGACCTCGCCAGCGCCGCCGCGCTGGACGCGATGAAGTTCGTAAGCGCGAAATAAACGCGCACTCGCGAGGTCCAGGCACAGATGCCAGGGCGTCCTTACATTCCGCCGTTTTTACGCTCTACAAGGTCTTTAGGAATGCGAGGAGCGCCTTCTTATGATCCTCGCTGAGCGTCGTTCCATACTCGTGCCCCTCATTCGAGTTCCCAGGCTTCGACGTGTCGAACAGGAAGGCATTCTTCACGTATGCAGCAGACAGCCCCACGTTGATCTCGTCCACTTCGTGGCTCCCAATCCAGAATGTCTTTCGGCGATCCGCGGACGGCTTCAGCAGCTCCGCGACACTCGGGACGCTTCCGTTGTGCAAATAAGGCGCGGTCGCCCAAATGCCGTTCAAGGGCCTGGCCTTGTACTCCGCCACGATCTTGGGCTTCTTGAGAGCAGCGCTGATTTTCCGGATGGCAGCCACCGAGATGGTGTCATCGTCGGAGACCGCCGATTCCACCGACCGTTTTTGAAGATGTCTACCCCGGTAGGCACCGAGAATCACATTCGCGAAGATATCGGCGCCGCTCGCGCACCGGCCGAATTTCGGCACGGGAGTAAGCAGCTTGGGGGCGCCTTCGAGGACTCCCGTTTTGACGCCGTCCGGATCGCTGAATCGTTCGGCAAAGTTGACGGCAAATCTCGGATCCGTGCCGACCGTCCTGACGTCGATCATCTTGGCTTTGATCTTCCTCTTCGGGTCAGATCGATCGAGCAGAACATGGCAGCTGCTGCAAAAGAGGTCGTAGACAATGGCGCCTTTGCGCACCAGGTCGGGAGCTGGAGGACTGCCTGGCCACACGGGTGATCGCAGCTCCCTCACGAGATCTTCGAGCGCCTTCAGATTGTCGACCTTCAAACTTGACCGATACTTGGGGATGTTCCCTTTCTCGATCTCGACCATTCCGAAGACGCCCAGCGCCTCTCCGATGTTTCGGAACACCGGTCCGAGTCCCGCCAGACCATTGTCGCCCGTGCCGTTCCACTGCACCTTGTCGTGCTGGGGCGTGTCCCACAGAAATGGGTAAGAGACAGGTGCATCCGGCACCCGCGCATTTTGGGGAACACGAAGGTGATACGCCGTCACCTGATTGTAAAGCCCACCGAACGCATCCAGCCGAGCCGGTCCATACGCTGTCTCGGGCTCAAGCTGCAGCCAGCGCCTTCGCAGCTCTGCTCGCCGATTTTCGAGCTGATACTTGAGCTCCCGCTCCTGTTCCTGCGTGTGCGACGAGCCGAGGACGTCTTTTGCAAACGCATCAAACTTGGCTGTCGATGTGGCTGTCGCGTCGAGCGCCTTGACCAGACCGTTCAGGAACAGCCAGAAATCGGACAGCGCTGGCGCGCCTTCGACGATCACCTCCGTCGTCCCAATACGCAGCGCCGACGTGTGACATGCGGCGCATGTGAATCCGACGAAGGAGTTGCCGTCGCCATCGCGGTCGCGTGCGAACCCGATGGGCAGGAGGTCCTTGTTCAGTTCCGTCTTCTGCGTCGTTGGAATGTATCCGAGCCGGCGAATGTTGTCGGGGTCGCGGAACGGAATCGTGTCGCTGTCGGCCTGCTTGAGGTACAGGAACCAGGCATAGGGCAAGAGGAGTGAACCCTGCGGCGTGAACCAGAACTTGTCCTTTTGTGTCGCGTTCCAGTTTTGATCCAAGTCGATGGCAGATCCCGTTTGCGCTCCGTCGGCGGCGGCAAGGGCCAACGTGCACGCGATGCACCCGAGCAAACCGGCTCGTACCGTCATGAAGGGCTCCTCTGCGTGTGAGTGACCCGCTCCGGCCACTTACCTGGGATGAGCAAGTTCGCGATCAGCTGCGGTTTGACAATCCGCTCGGTCGTCCACCACTCGTCGACGGGCTCTGCGACCTTAGAAACACGTTCCCGCTCGCTGGCGAGATGCCACCGCGCGGCGTAGTACCAGGGCATCAGTTCGACCGCCTGGAGATCGGCTGCCGCCCGATCCAGCAGACGCAAGGCGTCGCTCGCACGGCCACGGCAGGACGCCACGCTCGCACGGATGGAAAGAGCGAGTGCCATCGCCCACCCACACTGGGTCTGCTCCATCGCGTGCAGCGTTGTGTCTGCGACGCGCAGCAACTCAGTCCGCTCAGAATCGCCAGTCCCTTCACTCACGGCGAGGGCCACGGCACTCTTGGCGCGCGTCAGCAGGAGCAGAACGCGGATCGTGATCACGCGAACCATCAAGGATTTCGTTACGGAGGGCCAGTACTCGCTCATCAGCGTCCACGCGCGTCGCGGATCGCCGCTGTACGCCGCAATGTCAGAGCGCGCCGCCAGCGCGTTCGTGTCCTGCACGTGCCAGCGTGCACGCGTGGGCGACGACGGCCAATCGAGCAGCTCCCTCGACGCCGCCGCGGGATTGTCCGCTATGAGGTGCTGAATCCACGAGAGCGTCAGCGCCGGCAGCACGTCGGCGGTATAGAGGTCGCCCCGCGCGCGCGCATCGGCGATGAAGGTCGGCAGTAGCCTGGCGTGCTCCCGCAAACGGCCTCGGAACACATTCGACGCGCACATGAACGAGGCGGCCGTCGCCGTATCCCAAGAAACGCCGATGCAATGCTCGCGAAGCAATTGCAGTGCGCGCTCACTCTCGGCCGCCGATTCGGACCAGCGTCCGCCGAGAAACGCGGCAATCCCCGACATGCAGTGGACGAACGCGACGGCGTGCGTGGCGCCAGAGCGCCGGGCGTAGCGCATGGCCGTCTCCAGCAGGTCACGGGACCGACCGTCGCGCCCACCGTCACGATGAGCGCATTGCGTTGCCTCGCCCGCCAAGGCCAGCGCGATGCGGTAGGGATTGCGATTCTTGAGCGCGAACACGAGGTGCCGAGCGGAAAAGTGCGCGCTGCTGACGGGATCAAACATGCTCAGTCCGAGCGCCGCGGCCCATAGCACCTCCATCCGCGCCATCTGATGTTCGCTCTCGACGAACGGCACGTCTTCGTCCATCCGTCGCATCAGAAGACGCGCACTCATCCGATGCCATAACATCGAGATAATCATCAACGCCGGCCGTTCGGTGCGCCGGAGGTGCACTTCGGCGAGAAGCTGTTGCAGCAACCGCTGGCCCTCGGCGAGATGGCCGGTGCGCAGATACTGATCTGCCGCTCTGATCTGCAGGCGAATGTTCGATATCCCGAGGAGCGTTGTCGCCGCGGTCAGAAACGCCGCCGCCGACTCGAGCCCTCGCCCAGCGTTTGCCAGCGCCCGGGCGAGATCGAGCTCTATGCCACGCCGCGCGTCGCGCGCCCATGCGCCCAGGTCGAGCGCGCGTTTGTAGAGGTTGACGGCTTTGTCGAACGCGAGGGCGCCGTTCGCGTGATGCGCGGCGGCCAAAGCGTGCACTGATGCTTCACCGAGCTGACCGCTAAGCTCGCAGTGATACGCGAGTTGCTCGGATTCGTGAGGACGAAGGGCTTCGAGTGCCTCTATCAGCGCCTGGTGATGCGCCGACTTCGACGCGGCGGACAGGCCCTCGAGAAGCAGCTTTCGAATCCGATCGTGATAGATGTCGATCAGATCGTCCAATCCGCGCCGCACCATCTGAAGCAGGCGCATACCGCACAATCGTCCGAGATCGATGGACCTCGACGTTGTGCCGAACGCCGCCCTCATTGCGACGTCGACCAGTACCGGTTGGCGGGCGACGGCGACCAGCTCGACGAGCTGCTGCTCCACAGGAGAGAGCCGTCCCATCTCTTCGGAGATCAGTGTCGCGTTGTTAACGTCGCCAACTCGGTCCGGGGAGGCGAGAATGCTCTGCGCCAGACGGTGCACGAGAAATGGACTGCCATCGGCTTCGTCCGCGATCCGCTTGAGCGCCT
>Ga0066388_100001257_pt1 | contig 13960 bp, 14 predicted proteins | sample PanSoiMetaGPlot6_FD_64539 | JGI IMG/M metagenome (GOLD analysis project Ga0066388, IMG submission 64539) | Tropical forest soil microbial communities from Panama analyzed to predict greenhouse gas emissions - Panama Soil - Plot 6 (Hybrid Assembly) | ecosystem: Environmental > Terrestrial >... | reverse complement strand
GGCGCGCTCATCGCCGCTGTGAGCTTCGAGCTGGCCGAGGAAGGCGTGCAGCTCGCCGGGGGCGGGCCCGTGGCCGTCGGTCTCGGGCTCGGCGCGCTCACCTACTTCGTGTGCGACGTCGCCCTCGATCACATGAGCGCGCGCATGGAGGCGCGCCGGCGCGGCGCCACGAACATCGATGCCGGCCCCGCCCTCGCCCTCGGCGCCGTGCTCGACGGCATCCCCGAGCAGCTCGTGCTGGGCATCGGTCTCGCCACGGGCGGCTCCGTCGGCGTCGGCCTGCTGGTGGCGATCTTCGTCTCGAACCTGCCCGAGGCCATCGGATCCGCCAGCGAGCTGCGGGCGGCGGGGAGAACCGATCGCGATGTCATCGTGCTGTGGGTGGGGGTCGCGGCGGTGTGTGCTCTCGCCACCGTCGTGGGCTACGCGGTGGCCGACGTGGCGTCCTCCGGGTTGCAGGGGGGCATCAACGGCTACGCCGCCGGCGCTCTGCTCGTGATGCTCGTCGACACCATGATCCCGGATGCGGCCGGGAAGGCGGGTCGCGTCGCCGGTGTGGTGACGGCGCTCGGCTTCGCGGTCGCGGCCGGCCTCTCGGGACTGTCGACCTAGATCGCCATGTCGCACCCGATCGGCCGTCGCGTCCTCGCCGTCATCGCCTTGCTGGCGAGCGCGGCCGCGCTCGTGCTCGTCCCGCTCAGCTTGTACGACAACATCGGCGGACTGATCGTTGGCCTTGCGTGCCTCGGGCTCGCGACGATGGCCATGTTCACGGCGCTCGTCACCCGAGGGGCGGTCCGGTGGATCGCCGCTGCCGCGTCGGTCGTGCTCGCGCTGGCGGTGATCGTCGACCTCGTGGTCATCGCCGACGACTGGCTGCAGGCCCTCCTGCTCGTCGCACTCGTGGCCATCGCCGTCGTCGCAACCAACACCGTGCTGCATTCGGCGCTGACCGAGGAGGCGCGCAGGTCGACGCTGGCGCCCGTCTCGGCGGCAAGGCGGCCCGTCCTCGTCGTCAACCCGAGGTCGGGCGGCGGCAAGGCGGAGCGATTCGCGCTCGTCGAGGAGTGCGGGCGACGAGGAGTCGAGCCCGTCGTGCTCCAGCCGGGTGACGACCTCGAGGCGCTGGCGGAGCAGGCCGCGGGCTCCGGTGCCGACGTCGTCGGCATGGCGGGCGGGGACGGGTCCCAGGCGCTGGTGGCCGGCGTCGCCGCCCGCCACGGGATCGCCCACGTGTGCGTCCCTTCGGGCACGCGCAACCACCTCGCGCTCGATCTCGGCCTGGACCGCGACGACGTGGTCGGGGCTCTCGACGCGTACGGCGACGCACTCGAGCGGGCGATCGACCTTGCCACCGTGAACGGCCTGACGTTCGTCAACAACGTGTCGCTCGGCTTGTACGCGGCCGTCGTCGAGTCCGACGAGTACCGGGACGCCAAGGTGGCGACGACGCTCGACCGGCTCCCCGACCTTCTCGGCAGGGGGGCCGAGCCCTTCCGCCTTCGCTTCACGACGCGGTCCGGCGAGCACTTCGACCACGCGCACGTGATCCACGTCTCGAACAACCCGTACGCGATGCACTCGTTCGTCGGCGGCGGATCCCGGCCCCGCCTCGACGGTGGTGTGCTCGGCGTGACGACCCTGCGGATCGACCGCGCGGCTGACGTCCCGGCCCTCGTGGCGCTCGTGAAGGCGGGTCGAGTGCAGTCGTTCCAGGGATACCGGGAGTGGACCGCCACCTCGTTCCGGGTCGACGCTGACGCGCCCGTGAGGGCAGGAGTCGACGGGGAAGCGATGAGCTTGGCCCCGCCGCTGTTGTTCGAGGCGCGGCCGGGAGCGGTGCGGGTACGCGTGCCACAGCACGCTCCGGGCCTGTCGCCCGGCGCGCTGGCGGAGATGCCGATCAGCCGCCGCCTCGCGGCCCTGACGCGCATCGCCGCCGGACGACCCGTCTAGCCGCGCCGCCCGAGCGGAGGTGGCGGCGCCATGAAGCTCGGGCCATACTCACGCGCAAGCTTCGAGGGAGGTTTGGGCATGGTGCTCGCGGCCGACTGGACGTTCGGGGATTTCGTCCTGGGCGTCCTCTACGTCTTTGCGTGGGTAATCCTCTTCTGGCTCGTCATCACCGTCTTCATCGACGTGTTCCGGCGCCGCGATATCAGCGGATGGATCAAGGCGTTGTGGGTAATCGTCGTCGTCCTCATCCCGTGGTTGGGCGTGCTGATCTACCTCATCACCCAGCACGACGGCATGGCCCGGCGGAGCGAGAAGGCAGCGGTGCAGGAGCGCGAGGAGATTCGGCACGCCGTGGGCTACAGCCCCGCCGACGAGCTCGACAAGCTCGACAAGATGAAGAGCGAGGGCCGGCTCTCGGACGAGGAGTACCGGAAGCTGCGCGAGCGCGTCGTCGCGTAGCCCCTCGACATCGAAGCCGGCGTCACCGCTGACGCCGGCCGGTAGGGTCGAGCATGTGGGATGGTCGCCTGATCCCGACGCGCTCCGAGGCCGCGTCGCGGTCGTCGCCGGCGCGACCCGGGGCGCCGGGCGCGGCATCGCGACCGCGCTGGGCGAAGCCGGCGCGACCGTCGTGTGCACCGGTCGAAGCTCGAGGACGGGATCGGCGCGGTCCGACTACGAGCGCGCCGAGACGATCCAGGAGACGGCCGAGCTCGTCACCGAGTTCGGTGGAACCGGCGTCGCGGAGGTCGTCGACCATCTCGATCCTGTCCAGGTGAAGGACCTCGCGGAGCGGATCCGGCGCGGCCACGGCCACGTCGACGTCCTGGTGAACGACATCTGGGGCGCCGAGCTCCTCAAGGGCGGCCCCGCGGACTGGAACCGGCCGATCTGGGAGCTCGACCTCGAGGACGGCTTGCGCATCCTCCGGCTCGCCATCGACACGCACCTCATCACGTCGCACTCTCTGCTTCCGCTCGTCGTCGACCGGCCGGACGGGCTGGTCGTCGAGGTGACGGACGGGACCACCGCGCACAACTCGTCGCGCTACCGGATCTCGGTGTTCTACGACCTGGCGAAGGTGGCGGTGAACCGCCTCGCGTTCTCCCAGGGACACGAGCTTGCGCCCTTCGGCGCCACCGCCGTCGCGATCACGCCGGGATGGCTTCGCTCCGAGATGATGCTCGACAACTTCGGCGTGGCCGAGGAGAACTGGCGCGACGCGGTCAGCCCGCCGCCGGGCCGTGAGCCCACCGCGCCACCCGACTTCGGCCTGTCAGAATCGCCTCGCTACGTCGGGCGCGCCGTCGTCGCGCTCGCATCGGATCCGGATCGCGCCCGGTGGAACCAGCAGTCGCTCGACGCCGGTCAGCTCGCCCGCGAGTACGGCTTCACCGACGTCGACGGCTCCCAGCCCGACAGCTGGCGCTTCATCGAAGAGGTGCGCGAGCCCGGGCTCGAAGCCGACCTCCACGACTACCGGTGATGCCGGTGGCGCAACGTGATAGCGGTCGTCTGCGGCGGCTCGCCGACGAGCTCGAGGAGCTCGGGTTGCCGAAGAGCGGCAGGAAGGGCGGCGGCGAGAGCTTCCACGCCATGCTGCTCGAAGAGATCGACCACGCCATGCGACCCGAGGTCCACGAGCGGCGCGTGTCGAGTACCGGCTCGATCCTCGAGCCCGTCGCCGATCCCGCCGGATGGGAGTCCGGAACGCAGCTCGAGATCGCCAGCACCCCCGTCGTGGAGCAGCCGCTCGGCGCATCGCGTCGCTTCGCCGACGGCCTCTCGAGCTGGCTGCTGCGCCGCGCCGACGGCGACGACGAGTGGCTCCTGTTCGACCGGCCCGCCGGATCCGAGCGCGACCTCGTCGTGTTGGCCTTCGTCCTCGACGCGACGATCGTGCAGCGGCACCCGTCGGGCTCCGTGCGAGTGGTCGGCGGCTTCGGCGTCCTCCGCTGGGACCGGCTGTCGTGGCACTTCGAGCCGCCCGTCTCGACCTGGATCGATCGTGTGACCGCGCCGCCGTTCGCCGGGGACGCCGGCGTGCTCGAGGCGATGCTCGAGTTCGCCGTCCACGACCTCGGTTCCTGGGGCATCGGCTCGCTCCTCGTCTACCGGCCCCACGACGAGCCCGGCCCGGGCGTCGAGCCGCGGCTCCCGACGCCCCCACCGCTGCAGATCGGCGTGCCCGCGCATCTCGCGCCGTTGCGGCACGCCCTGGCACAGGTCGACGGCGCCGCCGTGTTCGACGCCGGCGGCGTCCTGCGCCAGCTCGGCGTGCGGCTCGTCCCGAGCGCGGCGGCCGAAGAGGAAGTCGACGCCCTGGGCGGGACCCGCCACACCTCCGGACGTCGCTACAGCTTCGACGACCCGTCGGCGACGGTCATCGCGGTCAGCGAGGACGGGCCCGTCTCCGTGCTGCGGGCGGGCGACGTTCTCGTCCGCTCGCCCGATGGCCCGGCGCGGCAGTGAGCGCGCGGTGAGCGACGCCGACGACACCCCCATGGTGCGCGACGACCGCGCCGGTCAGCGGTTCGTGCTCGAGTCGGACGGCGCGGTCGGAGAGCTGACGTACGAGGTCGACGGCGGGAACCTCTTCCTGGTGCACACCGAGGTCGCCGATGCGCTGCGAGGCCAAGGTGCGGGCGGCCGGCTGGTGCAGGCCGCCGTCAGGCGTGCCGCCGACGAGCGGCTCACGGTCGTCCCCTGGTGCCCGTACGCGCGCCGTTGGTTGCGCGAGCACGCCGACGTCGCCGGTACCGTCACGATCGACTGGCACACGCGCCGGCCGAGCATCTGAGATGTAAGTCCAGCCCACACGAGTTCGAGGCGAGTCGCATGGCCTACGACGAGCATCTGGCGGACCGGATTCGCGAGCTGATCGCCGGCGAACGGCGCCTAACCGAACGAAGGATGTTCGGCGGACTCGCCTTCCTCATCGGCGGGAACATGGCCATCGCCGCCAGCGGGCAGGGAGGGATCCTCGTCCGTGTCGACCCCGAGAGAGCGGACGCCCTCGTCGCGCGCACCGCGGCGACGACCGCCGTGATGCGGGGCCGCCCGATGCACGGCTGGCTGCGCGTCGATCCTGAGCACGTGCGCACCAAGCGCCAGCTCGCCACATGGGTCGACCGGGCGACTTCGTACGCCCGCTCGCTTCCGGCCAAGCACAAGCGCTAGGCGCCCGACGGCCGCGACTGTGAATCCGCGGCGCAGACGGCCATGCTGGGCGCGAACAGCCCGGGAGGGTGGTCCGGACCCGACTCAGCGGATTGGAGCACCCACGTGATCGACGTCCGGGGCCTCACCAAGCGGTACGGGCCGACCCTCGCGGTCGACGGGCTCTCGTTCCAGGTCGCCTCTGGGCGCGTCACCGGATTCCTGGGGCCGAACGGGGCGGGCAAGAGCACCACGATGCGCTTGATCCTCGGCCTCGACACGCCGAACGCCGGGACCGCGACCATCAACGGCACCTCGTATCGCGGGCGCCGCTTCCCGATGCACGAGGTCGGTGCGTTGCTCGACGCGCAGGCGCTACATCCGGGACGGAGCGCGTTCCACCACCTGCTGGCGTTGGCGCAGAGCAACCGGATCGGCCGGCGCCGTGTCGACGAGGTCCTCGGGTTGGTCGGACTGGGTGACGTCGCCGGTCGCCGCGCCGGTCCGTTCTCGTTGGGGATGCAGCAGCGTCTCGGCATCGCCAGCGTCATGCTCGGCGACCCGGAGATCCTGCTGTTCGACGAGCCCGTCACCGGCCTCGATCCCGAGGGCATCGTCTGGATCCGCAACCTGTTCCATCGACTCGCGGGCGAGGGCCGCACCGTCTTCGTGTCGAGTCATCTGATGAGCGAGATGGCGCTGACCGCGCAACATCTCGTCGTGATCGGTCGCGGCAAGCTCATCGCCGACGACAGCATCGAACGGATCACGGCCGGCGCCGGCTCTCGCGTGCGCGTCCTGTCTCCGCAGCGTGACGAGCTCTCGAGTGTGCTGACGAGCGAGGGCGCGACCGTGCAGACCGAAGACGGAGCGCTCGTGGTCGCGGGCCTGGACGCTCCTCGGGTCGGCGACCTCGCGGCCGCGCACCGGATCACGCTGCACGAGCTGACGCCACAGCGCGCCTCACTCGAAGAAGCGTTCTTCGAGCTCACCGAAGACAGCGTCGAATACCACGGCGGCGAACCCGGGTGGCCGGGATCGAAGACGGGAGCGAAGTCATGAGCACGGACACGACCGTCGCCGCGCCCGGGCACGCGGTCGAGGCTTCTCACGCGCCGACATCACCGCGGGGCGCGGTGCTCCCCGCGGCCGTGCGCGCCGAGTGGACGAAGCTCCGCTCCGTCCGGTCCACCGTGTGGTCCCTCGTCGCGACGATCGGCATCACCGTCGCGCTGGGCATGCTGTTCTGCTTCGCCTACACCCGCCGGTTCGACCGCCTGGGGCTTCGTGAGCGCCTCACGTTCGACCCCACCGCGCAGAGCTTGCGCGGCCTGTTCCTGGCCCAGCTGGCGATCGGCGTGCTCGGCGTGCTGGTGATCAGCTCCGAGTACGCGACGGGTCTCATCCGAACGACCCTGGCCGCGGTCCCCCAACGGCGGGTCGTGCTCGCCGCCAAGGGCATCGTGTTCGGCATCATCGCAGCCGTCGTCACGACGATCGCGGTGTTCATCGCGTTCTTCGCCGGCCAGGCAGTCCTCGAGACCAAGCACCTCGGGGCGTCGATCGGCGATCCGCACGTCCTCCGCGCCGTGCTGGGCGCGGCCGTGTACCTCACGTTCGTCGGGCTGCTCGGACTCGCGTTCGGGACGATCGTCCGCCGCACGGCCGGCGCCATCGCGACGCTTGTCGGCGTCGTCCTCGTGCTCCCGCTCCTCGCCCAGGCGCTCCCGAGCCCGTGGAACGACGACATCGCCAAGTTCCTGCCCGGAGGAATCGGTGCCTCGCTGTTCAGCGTCCGATCCCTCGCGGGCCGGCTCGGCCCCGGAGCGGCACTGCTCGTCGCACTCCTCTGGCTCGTCGGTACCCTGGCGATCGCGACCATCCTCATCAGCCGCCGCGACGCATAGTGAGTCGCGCGGTTACGGTGACGGGGTGACACGCTCGAGGTTGCATCGGCATGGTCGGCGCGTCCATGAGCATGCGCATGACTCCCCGCATCGGCACGTGCCGTTCGCGTTGTCGAAGTCGGTGCCGCTATTGCACCGAGATCGCAAGGGCACACACGAGCGCGAGCATCATCGAGAAGCGAGCACCCGCGCGGGACATTCGCACGGGCACGGGCTCGTGGACCACAGCGTGCAGCGGTCGCGCGAAGGCGTTCGCGCCGTGGCCTGGTCGTTGGCGGTGCTCGGCGCCGCTGCACTCGCTCAAGCAATCGTCTTCGTTGTCAGCGGAAGCGTCGCGTTGCTTGCCGACGTCATCCACAATGCCGGCGATGCGCTGACTGCCGTCCCGCTGGCGCTCGCCTTTACTTTGCGATCGGGCCGCGCAGAGCGTCGAGCCGGACTCATTGTGGTGGCAGTGGTGTTCGTCAGCGCGTGCGTAGTGGCCGTCGAGTCGATCGATCGACTGGTACATCCGAGCGCGCCCAGTCATCTTGGCGTCCTCGCCGTCGCAGGCATCGTCGCGTTCGCGGGGAATCTCGTGGCGGCTCGCATTCGAACAACGGCAGGCGCGCGCATTTGCAGCCCGGCGCTGATCGCCGACGGACACCATGCCCGTGCCGACGCGCTCGTCAGCCTCGGCGTTGTCGGATCGGCGGCCGTCGTAGCGCTCGGGATCCCGATCGCCGACCCCGTCCTCGGGCTCGTGATCACGGCGATCATCCTGCGAATCAGCTGGGAGTCCTGGATCACGGTGCGTGATAACGGCGCAACCAGATGACCCACAACATCGCGAATTCTCAGCAGGCCGAAGCCTGGGACGGTCATCAGGGCGACCACTGGGTGAACTACGCCGACCATTACGACGCGCTCATGCAGCGCGTCACCCCCCACCTCATGCACGGCGCCGCGGTCGGCATCACGGATCGCGTGCTCGACGTGGGGTGTGGATCCGGCTCGACGACGCGGAGCGCGGCGCGGGCGGCGCGCTCGGGTTCGGCCCTCGGGGTCGACCTGTCGGCGGCGATGCTCCGAGACGCAGAGCAGCGGGCGCGTACCGAAGGCATCGACAACGTGCGGTTCGAGCAGGCAGACGTGCAAGTCCATGCGTTCGCGCCGGCGGAGTTCGATCTCGCGATCAGCCGGTTCGGTGTCATGTTCTTCGAGGATCCCGTCGCGGCGTTCACCAACATCGCATCCAGCCTCCGGACCGGCGGTCGTTTCGTCTTCGTGTGCTGGCAGGAGCGGGATCCGAACGACTGGGTCACGGTCCCCGTCGGCGCGGCCCTCACGGTCGTGCCGCCACCCGACCGCGCTCCCGAAGGCGCGCCGGGCCCGTTCTCGCTCGCGAAGCCGGGTCGCATTCGTCAGCTGTTGACGGACGGCGGCTTCGTGGACGTCGGGATCAGTCAGCTCGCCGAGCGGATCCTCCTGGGTCCGAACGCCGATGCCGCGGTCGACTTCTGGCAGGGCACCGGGACGGCACGGGGCCTCCTCGACGGCGCCGACGCCGAGACGGAGCGTCGCGCCGTCGACGCCGTACGCGACACGCTCCGGCTCCACGAGGCGCCCGACGGGATCTGGCTGGATTCCGCGGCGTGGCTCGTGACCGCCGTACGCGCCTGACCCTCCGCATCCACGATCGGTCCGTGGCAGGCTGGTCGCCGTGGTCGCGCATCTCGGTCTCGTCCTCGACTGCCACGATCCGGAGAAGCTGGCGACGTTCTGGTCGCCGGCGCTGGGCTACGACCTGATCGGCGGGGCGGGCGGCTACGTCCTCCTGCTGCCCCCGAGTGGTGAGACGGGCCCGGAGTTCCTGCTCCAACGCGTCCCGGAGCCCAAGCAGGCCAAGAACCGCATGCACTTCGACATCCACGTGGCCGACATCGAGGCGGAGACGGCGCGGCTGATCGACCTGGGCGCCGAACGGGCTCAGGAGGAGCAGCTCTCCGAGCACGGGCACAGCTGGGTGCTCATGCGCGATCCCGAAGGCAACGAGTTCTGCGTCTGCGACGCCGGGAGCGCCGCCTGAGCTGGAGCGGACGAGCCGGCTAGCTCAAGCCGCTCGGTTCCACGCTCGCGGGCCGAGCGGTCAACAGGCGTTGATGACGGCCTGCGCTCGCGGCATCGATCTCGTCGAGATGCACGGCGCCGACGTAGACGACGGCCGCGCCGGCAACTGTCAGCATCATCCCGGGCACGGCGATGCCGGAGTCGTTCAGGGCCACGCCGAGCACGGCCAGGACGACGAGCGCGATGCCAGCGGGTACCAACGGCGGGACACGCTCGGCGGCGACGCGTAGCGGGGCACCCCGCCGAACGCAGAGGAACACGGTCACCGCGACGACTGCTCCGATGACCAGGAACCAGTGCAGTTCGCCGAACGTGCGGATGGCTTCGTCGGCCTTGCGGTGGAGGACGGTGAATGTGCTGCTCGAACCGCCCCCGCCGATGGTGTCGAAGAACCGCCCGACATGGGTCTGCTGATTGCCCGGTCGGAGCACGTCGATGACGCCGACGAGCACGCCGCTGAAGACGAGGACACCTCCGAGCGCCAGGACGGTCCTGAACCGAATGGCGCGGCCGAACAAGAGCCAGACGAGCAATACGAACGCCGGGGTTGCTGAGAGAACGGCGCCGAACTTCTGACCCCAGATGGGTGGGGCCAGCGCGACGAGAGACACGGCGAGCACCGCGATCGCCAGCTGGCGACCTCGTAGTGGCTTCACCCGCCATGCGAGCAGGCCGGCAAGGATGATCACTCCGGCCGACAACTGGGAGAACGAGAGGTTGCCGAGACCGGCGAAGCGGATGCCGACCGTCGCCGAGTTGCCAAAGACGCTGTTGAACTCGGCGCGGGCGCCTGCGAACGAGTCGGCGATGTGAAGCAGCACCAATGCGGCGAGAGCGAGCATCAACGGATCGAGCGCAGAGCGACGTCCAGCCAACTCGCAGACAGCAACGAACGCGATCGCGAAACCGGCGACGAAGAGCCAAAAGGAGATCTCGCCGCCGTGGTCGTCGAAGTGCAGGAGCGCGGCGACGTACGTCGCGACCAAGTACCCGACCACGCCCAGAGACGTCCGGCGGAGCCACGGCCGGATCGCCGCTACACCGCCGCCGACGATCATCCCCAAGCTGATCGCGATCATCAGCCCGATGACCATCGACGTCGCATTGCTCAACAGCGAGTCGCGGAAGAGTGCGTGGCTGTTGGCCTCGATCAACGTTGTTCGTCGTTGCGTCGCCGATCCGCCCCGAGTCTGGACGGTCAGTGGCGTTCCCTGCATCGACGCCGGCGGTTGGACGCCGAGCACATCGAGGATCGTCGGTGCGATGTCCATCAGCGTCGAGAACCCGCTTCGACGGGTCGTGGCGGATCGGAGCAGGCCGGGCTCGACACCGGGGGCGCGGACAGCCGCGATCGTCAAGGCGGACTCGCCGGCGGGGTGGAGAGGCCCGAAGACGACGACCGCGTCGCGCCGGAGGTCGACGTGCGCGAGGAGCCGTCCGACCATGGCGTCCGTCTCGGCCAGCGCCTGCTTCCGCAAATGCTCCCATTGCCCGGTCGAGGCGAACGCCTTGTACCCATTCGCCCGCACGAGATCGGATGCTTCGACCAGGACCACGGAGCGCTGGCGCCACGCGACCTGGAACGCCCGCTCGACGGCATCGGGGGACAGCCGAGCACCGAACGGTGCGGAGGGATCGGGCTGCAGCAACTCCGGGCCGACGGCGCCACCGGGCACGGTGCCATCCGATCCCATCAGACCGGTCACCGCGTTCCGTTGATATTGCGGGAGCGGCGGCGTCGCGGGCTCGGTGCCGTCGGCGTTGGCGATCACGGATCGGTCGAAGCCCGCCTTCGAGAGGGCACCCGCGAGCGCACCGATCTTCGCTTCGTACAGGAGTCCCGCGTTTTTCTGCACGATGCCCGCGAACCCAAGCTGCACGAGGCCGCCCCGTGCGGTCCGGCCAGTGCGCAGCCGGAACTCCGCCGCCGCCGTGTCCGCGCCGAAGGGCTCACCGGTCTCGAGCGCATCGCCGTCGGTCATGCCATCTGTCGCGCTCGGCGACCCGGCACTCAGCGTTGCGTACCCGTCCCCCAGCCGTGCCGGACCGCCGGTTGCTCGGGTGGCCAGGTCGGCGACGGCCGCCCCGTCCAGGAGCCGTGAGAGGTTCGGCGTGGGCACCGCGGCAAGATCCGCCCATGTCGTCGCGGGCAGCGAGAGCAGGAGCAAGCGTCGTGGGCGGCGGCTGGTCGTCGGCACAGCCTCATGTCGCGCCGCCGAGGCAGCGCCGGCGGGAGCAACGACGAGCGCCACGCCGACGGCAACCGCGGCGATCGCCGAAGCGGTACCACTTACCGGATGCCCTCGGATGCGGGTCAGCTCTTCGTGGCGTCCGTGTCTTCGGTGCCGTCGTGCCCCTTCCTGAACTCGTGAGACGCCTGACCCAACGCTCGAGCGAGCTTGGGCAGCTGCGAGCCACCGAACAGCACCAACACGATCGCCAAGATGATGAGCAGGTCAGGTCCGAGGATCTCTGCGACAACTGGAGTCATCGTGACCTTTCTTTACGCCGGACACACGGTTCGAACACGTTCAGCACTGCGTTGGGTCGGGAGGCGGCGCCGCCGGCTTCCCCTTCGACCCTCCGGCGGTCGTCGCGGGGGGAGCGGTCGTCGCCGCGGGCGCGGTCGTGTTCGGCGGAGCGGTGGCACCCGGCGGCGGGGTGACGGCCTTGAAGTCCCGGCCGATCACGAGCGAGACGTCGGCCTCGACCACGCCCTTGTCCGCGACGAGCCGGCCGGTTCCACCGAGATAGCTCTGCACGACGCGCGCCTTGTCGAGAGAGCCGGGCCGGTAGTGCACCTCGGTGACGTTCGAACGCGCGCTGTTGCCGACCCCGACCGTCACGAAGCCCTGCTGCTGCAGATCACCGTCGATCCGGCTTGCGATCCCGCTTTGCCCCGACCCGTTGAAGACGCGGACTCGGATCTGAGACGGGCTCGGTCCCTGTGACTGCGACGCGGGACTGGTGCTCCGCAGACGGGCCAGCACGGCGTCGGCGTCGGGCTGCTTCAGCTCCAGCACGGACCCGAGCGACTTCGTGGTCGGCCCGGGCACCGTCGGCAGCGTGACCGTCTGGAGGCTGTTCGGGTCGTTGGGGTCGACCTGGCGGAACGACGTGATGAGCTTGTTGATGTCGCCGCGGTTCAGGGAGTTGTCGGCCTTGAGCTTCGGGATCGTCTTGTCGGCGATGTCGTTCGCAGTCAGCAGGCTCTTCACCGACTGGCTGAACGCCTCGCTCGCGAGCCGGCGCAGGAACGTCTGCTGGCGCTGGATGCGGGCCAGGTCCGGCGCGCCCGCGTCGGGCATCTGCCAACGCCCGTCGATGAGCTTCTGCATGTCGCGTGATCGGACGTAGGCCAGGGCGCTCGCGCCGTCGAGGGTGTAGCAGCCGGGACGGAAGCCGAAGGGAGCGAAGTCGAAGCCGCTCATCTCGTCCCTGGACGGCGCGTCGAGGTAGATCCGCACGCCGCCAAGGGAGTCGACGATCCCCTGGAAGCTCTCGAAGTCGACTTGCAGGTAGTGCTGGATGGGGAGCTGGAAGTCTTTCTGGAGCGTGTCGACCACGAGTTGTGGTCCGCCGCCGATGCTGGTGTTGAACGCGGCGTTGAGCTTCTGCTGGCCGACCCCCGGGATGTTGACCTCGAGGTCTCGCGGGAACGAGACCAGGAACCCCGTCTTGGTCTGCGGATCGACGTGGATAACCATGATCGTGTCCGAACGCTGCCCGCCCGCGTTCTGCGGGCTGCCGAAGGCCTGCTGCTCCTCCGGCGACAGGTCGGCGAAGGCACGCGTGTCGGATCCGATCAACAGGAAGTTCGCCGGCGATCCGGGATCGGTGTCCGCGGCCGTCTTGACCTTGATGCGCGGAATCGAGTCGATCTTGCGGTCGATGAACACGTTGACGCCGACCACGCCGCCCAGAACCAGCGGGAGGGCGATGGCCAACGCGAGCGCGAACCGACCGAGCACCACCCGCACGAACGGACGGGCGGCAACCCGGCCCGAGCTCACAGGGGGTCGATCGTACCGACCAGGGTCGCGAGTTTTCGGTCGGGGCAAGACCTTGCGCCCCTTGGGAGTGCCCTGCGCTCTCGCCTCGCTAGGGGGTGAACTGCTGGCCGCCGTCGATGTCGAACGTCGCGCCGGTGAGGGCTGTGTTGGTCATGATGTGGACGGCGAGCGCGGCGACGTCGTCGGGACCGACGACGCGGCCGATCGGGAGCGTCCGGCGCAGCTCCTCCCGTCGCTCCTCGAGCTCACCGCCGAGCAGGGACGCCGACAACGGAGTGTCGACGAACCCTGGTGCGATGAGGTTGACGCGGACCGGCGCGATCTCGAGCGCGAGGGTCGCGACGAACGGAGGGAGCGCGGCGGTGCCGGAGGCGATGATCCCGAGCCGGTGATCGATGCGCCGGCCGCCGGTGCCGCCGATGAACAGCAGCGTGCCTCCGGGCCTCATCTTGCCGACGGCGTTGCGCGTGACCGCGAGCGCCAGCGCCACGTGGTCGCTCAGCACGTCGCGTACGTCGGCTGGGTCCATCTCGAGCAGGGGGGCGTAACGCGGGCCGGGGCCGGTGAGCATCACGTGGTCGATGGCCGGCAGGTCGCCGAAGAACGACTGCAGGGCCGCGGCGTCGTTGACGTCGAACGCCGCCGTTCGCTCCGCGCCGACGTCCCGCGCCGCCTGCTCGAGCCGGTCGGGATTGCGGGCGGCGAGGACGACGTCGGCGCCCTCGGCCCGGGCGCGTCGAGCGGTCTCCAGCCCCATTCCCGCGCTGCCGCCGATCACGACGACGGTCTGCCCGGCCAGCTCCGGTTCGCTGCTCA
>Ga0066388_100001255_pt1 | contig 13961 bp, 13 predicted proteins | sample PanSoiMetaGPlot6_FD_64539 | JGI IMG/M metagenome (GOLD analysis project Ga0066388, IMG submission 64539) | Tropical forest soil microbial communities from Panama analyzed to predict greenhouse gas emissions - Panama Soil - Plot 6 (Hybrid Assembly) | ecosystem: Environmental > Terrestrial >... | reverse complement strand
AGCGCGAAGCTGCATGAAGCGGAACTCGCCTACGAACGCGCCAAGGACCTGCATGAGCACAAAGCCGTGAGCTTGGCTGAGTTGCAGCGCCGTGAGGCGGAGATGAAAACGGCGCGGGCCGAAGCGCGAGAAACGCAGAATCGGCTGGAACTGCTCGGTGTGCAAGCCCAAGAGGTCGAACGGCTGGAGCGCGAGCACACGATCAAAGCCGATGTGCCTCTGCGAGCACCATTCGACGGACGGGTCATCATGCGGAATATCACAAGAGGTGAGGTCGTCGAAACGCAGCACAAATTATTCACGGTTGCGGATCTTTCGGATGTCTGGGCGATCGGAAGCGTGCCTGAAAAGGATGTTCAGTTTATTCGAAAGGATCAAAACGTGGAGGTCATCGCGGCAGCCTATCCCCATGGGATCTTTCCCGGAACCATTACCTATATCAGCGATGTGCTGGATCCAGCTACGCGCACGATGCGCCTGCGGGTCACGGTGCCGAATCCTGATCGGCTTCTCAAGCCGGAGATGTTTGCCCTTGTCCGAGTCTATGCGGCGCCGAAACCGGACCTCCTCACGATTCCCTTATCCGCTGTCCAGAACGGGTCTGCCGGCAAGATCGCCTTCGTGCAGCGAGCCCCGGTCGAATTTGAGGTCAGGCCCGTCAAGTTGGGTGAGGAACAGGGTGACATGGTGGTCGTGCAAGAGGGTCTTCAGGAGGGCGAACGAGTCGTGGCCAGGGGATCGTTCACGCTCAAATCCGAAATGGAGCGACACGAGATCGAGCCAGCGCCATGATCGCTTCGCTGTTGGAATTCTCGCTCCGCCAACGGATTCTGGTCCTCTGGCTCGCCGGCCTCCTTTCCGTCGCCGGGATCTATACCTTCCAGGCAATTCCAATCGACGCTTTTCCCGACGTCACAAGTATCCTTGTCCAAGTGGTCACTAAGGCGCCGGGGTTGTCTCCGGTCGAAGTGGAGCGGTTGGTGACCTTTCCGTTAGAGCTGCAGTTGAGAGGACTGCCGGGGCTGACTGATATTCGCTCGTTGTCCAAGGTCGGTCTGTCCTTGATCACGGTCGCCTTCGATGACGACATCGACATCTACCTGGCCAGACAGTTGGTGTTCGAACGGGTCACGGAGGCAAGGGAGCTGCTACCGCCCGGGACCGATTCGATGTTAATGCCTAATTCCACAGGCCTGGGCGAAATCTATCAGTACTACCTCGAAGGACCCGACGATCGAACTGCCGACTCCGCTACGTATGCGCAGGAACTCATGGAGCGACGGACGATCCAGGACTGGGTGATCCGTCCGTTGCTCAAAGGCGTGCCTGACGTCGTGGAGGTGAACTCCATGGGCGGCTTCGTCAAGCAGTATCAGGTTATGGTGGAACCCGGGCTGCTCCGGAAATACAACCTTCCTCTCCATGAGGTCGTCGGTGCAGTGGCTCAGAACAACGCAAACGCCGGGGGTAACATTCTGGAAAGGTACGCAGAAAAGTACATCATTCGGGGCGTGGGACTGATCAAGAGCGTGGACGATGTCAGGAAGATCGTTGTCAAACAGGTCGGGGGCACGCCGGTCTACGTGAGCGATCTGGCCGAGGTGCGCATCGGGCACGCCGTGCGCCATGGAGCCGTCGTGCTAAACGGCGAGCGCGAGGTCGTCGCTGGGATCGTCCTCATGCTGCGCGGAGGCAATGCGCAAAACGTTGTGCAAGCCGTTAATCAAAAGATCGAGGAAATCCACCGGAGCCATCTGCTGCCTGGCGGCCTGCGGATCGTCTCCTTCTACGACCGCATCGAGTTGATCAAAGCCGCCTTACATACGGTCTACATGGCCCTGCTCGAAGGCATCGCGCTGATCATCGTGGTCCTGGTCCTGTTCCTGGGCAACATCCGAAGCGCGTTGATCGTAGTCACGACACTCCTTCTGACGCCGCTGGCCACCTTCATATTCATGGACAGACTGGACTTCACGGCCAATCTCATGACGCTGGGTGGCCTAGCGATCGCGATCGGGATGATCGTGGACGGGTCGGTTGTGGTGGTGGAGAACGTCTCCCGCCATCTACTCGAACGGCGCAGCGGGACGGCGGACATCCTCGATGTCGTTCGGCAGGCAACACAAGAAGTTGGCCGCCCCGTGGTGTTTGGCATCGTCATCATTGCCGTCGTGTTTCTGCCGATCCTGTCGCTTCACGGTATGGAAGGAAAGATGTTCAAGCCGCTGGCTTACACGATCATGGCGTCGCTCCTCATCTCGCTGGTTCTGTCGTTCACGGTTTCGCCCGTCCTCAGTTCGCTGTTTCTTCGAGCCTCCGGTAAAGAAGACACGTTCTTACTTCGATGGACGAGAGAGGCCTACCTTCCTGTCCTGCGCTGGGCGCTGCACCACAGGTTGGCGGTAATGGCCACGGCCGTGACGCTTCTCGCCGGAAGCCTGGCGTTGTTTCCGTTCTTGGGCGGGGAATTCATTCCGATCTTGAATGAGGGGGCAATCAGCCCGCAGACCATCCGGCTGCCCAATATCTCCCTCTCAGAGTCCATCGAAATCGAAAAGAAGGTGCAGAAGGCTGTCCTGAAGTTTCCCGAAGTCCGTCTGGTCGTTTCGAAGATCGGCCGCTCCGAACTGGGCAATGATCCACAGGAAGCCAACGCCAGCGACCCGGTTGTGGCTTTGCATCCCATGGATACATGGAAGACGGCCGATACCAAGCCGGAGCTCGACGATGCGGTACGCCACGAGATCGAGAAGATCCCGGGCGCACATTTTCTCCTGAGCCAACCGATTCAACAGCGGGTCGATGAACTGCTGTCCGGCGTCCGCTCGGAGGCGACGGTCAAGATTCTGGGCGACGATTTGAATGTGCTGCGGACGACGGCGGATAAGATCGAGACCATTTTGCACTCGGTCAACGGCGTGAAAGACGTGCGGGTCGAGGAACTCTTCGGGCAGATCTATCTAACCGTAGACGTAGACCGGGGAAAAATCGCGCGGCATGGGATCAACGTCGCAGACGTGCAGGAGGTCATCCGTACAGCGATCGGAGGCGATCCCGCCACGCGCGTCTATGAAGGCCCGCGGCGGTTTGATCTGATCCTTCGTTTCCCGGAGCACTACCGGAATAGCGTCGAGACCATTCGCAATATCCTGCTGAGAACCGCATCGGGTGCCTTAATCCCTTTGGGGGAATTGACCAACGTGGAACTTCGCGAGGGGCCGGCTCTGGTCAGCCGAGAAAACCTGAAGCGGCGGATCTACGTTGGATTCAACACGAAGGGCCGTGATATTGAAAGCATCGTGGTGGAAGTCCAGCGCAAGATTCACAAGCAGATTCAGCTTCAGCCCGGATACACCATTACTTGGGGCGGCTCTTTCGAAAACATGGAACGGGCCATGAAGAGACTGCGGATCATCGTGCCAGTGACGATCGGGTTGATCTTTCTCCTGCTGTTTTCTTCCTTCAATTCGGTACGGTACGCCGCCTTGATCATCATGAATCTACCCTTCGCGCTAATCGGGGGCATTGTGGCCCTGTGGATGACCGGCGAGTATGTGAGCGTGCCGGCCTCGATTGGCTTTATTAATCTCTTCGGCGTTGCGGTCCTGAACGGTATTGTTCTCGTCTCATACATCAACAAGCTGCGTGGACAAGGAATGGGAGCGGAGCAGGCCATCGTCAAGGGCTGCACACTCCGTCTTCGACCCGTGCTCATGACGGCGCTTGTTGCCATGTTGGGACTGCTGCCGCTGGCCTTTGCGACGGATATCGGCGCCGAAGTGCAGCGTCCGCTGGCAACGGTCGTGATCGGCGGGCTCTTTACCTCAACGGCCTTGACGCTTGTCGTGTTGCCGGTCTTGTATGGATGGATGGCGGAAAAAGAGGCGGGGAAGGAGCATGCGCCGGAATGGGTGTAGCTGGTGAGGGTGATCTGTTGATCTCCTGTGCTCGCGCAACCGCGAGCCTGGGAATGCCCTCGTTGGACGCGCGCAGTGGGAGATCAAGCAGACCACCCTCCCGTGAAGAGAGAACAAGCAAGCTTAGAAGAATCATTTAGATATGTGTCGTTCGACGCACGCACGGGCGAACCAACGAACCGACCCCTTGCTCCTGGCCTCGGTTCGAGCCGCCTTGACCATCGCGGTCTCCCTTCTTTCCGGGTACCTTACCACACTGCTCACAAACTTCCGGTGATGAAAAGAAAACAACTTCTGGTGAGTCAGCCACGCTCCACCGACACGAATATCAAACAGGTGGCCTCATGCAGCCCGTTCTCCGCGAAGTTTCGCCGCCAAAACCTTGCGAGCTTCCTCCGCGAGCAGAAGGCTGGTTGATCCGAGCAAGAGAAGAAGCCACGTCCACAAGGGAAGGGGACTCGTCCCAAACATCCAGTTGCCGATCGGGGTGTAGATGATGGCACAGAGCAGAGCGGCGGCGACGGCAACGCCGAGGAGCGTCAGTGGATTGGTGCTGAAGCCTAGACGGAATATGGAGACTCGGTCTGAACGAGAGGCGAAGGCGTTTGCCACTTGCGCAAGTACGATGGCAGCGAACGTGACGGTGGTGGCCTCCCTATATAATGGTGAGGACCAGTCCAATTGGTCCCCCCAGTGCCAGCCCTGGACGTGGAGGAACCAGAAGAACGCACTCAGGGCGATCGCACCTTCGATCAGACCGAGGAATCCAAATACCCGCAGGAAAAGGCGCTTGTCCATCAACCGCTCCGTTCGCGGCCGAGGTGGCATGTCCATGATACCGGGGTGCGGCTGTTCAGAGCCGAGCGCGATGGCCGGCACCATGTTTGTACCCAGATCTATGGCCAACAACTGTGGAACCGTCAAAGCCAGGGGGGCGCGGAAGAGCCCATAGGAGAGGTAGGGAAGCATCTCCGCGACATTACTTGAAAAAACGAACGTAACGAACTTTCGAATGTTAGAGAACACCGCACGACCTTCTTCAATTGCGTTCACGATGGTGGCGAAGTTGTCGTCGAGCAAAATCATATCGGCGGTTTCTTTTGCTACGTCAGTTCCTGCGATCCCCATGGCAATCCCGATGTCCGCTTTCCTGAGCGCTGGCGCATCGTTGACACCGTCGCCGGTCACGGCAACAATCCCGCCCATCTCTTTTAGGATCGAGACCACGCGCATCTTCTGGCGTGGCACCATACGGGCGAAAATTGGCTCGCGCTCGCCGGGACGTGACGGGGTAAGGAGCCGTCGGACCTGATCGTCCGTCATGGCGTCCAACTGACTTCCTTCGATAACCGGAGTGACCACTGGGCCTATCCGACTATCTTCCGACGGTGCAAGGCCAACCTTTCGCGCGATGGCGACGGCGGTGAGGGGGTGATCGCCCGTGATCATGATGACGCGAATGCCGGCTCGATGGCAGCGCATCACTGCCTCCGGAACTTCACGATGAGGTGGATCGATCATCGCGACGAGGCCGAGAAACGTGAAGTCGCGTTCAATCGTTTCACTTTCCAGCGGTTCAGTCCCTTGCGCAATGTCGCGCGTCGCGACCGCGAGGACTCGATAGGCCTGCTGGGCGAATCGGCGGCTCTGCGCGAGCAGCCGGCTTCGGTCTGCCGAAGTCATGGCGCTGGTCAGACCCTCGTGATGCTTTTCGTGACATAGGGGAATAATGGACTCAGGAGCTCCTTTTACAAAGGCGACCAACCGTCCTTGTCGCCAATGGAGCGTCGTCATCCGTTTGCGGTCCGCATCAAAGGGAAGCTCGCCCATGCGCGGGAGAGGCGTTCCGTGCAGCAGGCCGTGCTCGAGGGCAAACTCGACGAGCGCAACCTCTGTCGGATCCCCGGTGGCGACGAGATGCCCGTCTGGATGTCTGACTCTAGTCACGTTATGGCAATGGGTGAGGGCATCGAAAAAGTCTTTCCACTGAACAGATTCGACGGCGCTAGCGACTCGTCCTACCACGAGGAGGCAGCCGTCTTTCGATTCAATCTCCATCGCGTCTAGATACAGGCGATCTACCCTCATCCGATTTTCCGTAAGGGTGCCGGTTTTATCGGTGCAGATCGCCGTGGTGCATCCGAGTGTTTCCACGGAGGTGAGTTGTTTGATGATCGCACGACGCTTTGCCATTCGCTGACTGGCCATCGCGAGGGCGAAGGTGACAGTGGGCAGCAGTCCTTCCGGAACGTCCGCGGCGATGAGACCGATTCCGAAAATCGCGCTGATCCACAACCCGAGTCCCATCGACAGACTGACCACGAAAAAGAGTGCGCCCATAACAAAAGAGACAATACCGACCACACGGCTCAATGAGGCGATTTCTTGCTGGAGCGGACTCGTTCCCTGCTCCACCGTCGTCGAGAGATGGGCGATCTTGCCAAACTCAGTTTGCATGCCGGTGGCGTATACGACAGCCTGGCCGTGACCAGATACAACGGTGGTTCCAGCGAAAACAAGGTTCGGGCTGTCGCTCAGCTGGCCGTCGGGCGCCGGCACTGTGGTCCGTCGTTTGGGGAGGGATTCCCCGGTCAGCGCGGCGTTGTCTACTCGCATGCCGACAGCGTCGATGAGACATGCGTCAGCCGGGACCTGTTGACCCTCTTCGAGCAGCAAGATGTCTCCTGGCACCAGCTCGGTGCGAGGCACCTCGAAGGTTTGCCCTGCCCGTAGGACCCAGGCTGTGGCGGGCAACAATTGCCGCAAGGTCTGCATGGCACGATCGGCCTTGAATTCCTGAACGAACGCGAACACGGCATTGATGACGATTACGCCGACGATGACCCAGCCAACGGCTGCGACACCCTCGCCAGGCTGCAAGTACTCTGTCAGGAAAGACAAGCCGGCGGCGATCCACAACAAGATGGCCAGGAAATGCGTAAACTGCCGGAAGAAAGAGCGGAGGAGCGGAAGGTGTCGAGGTACATGCAGCCGGTTGTCGCCGTACGCCGCAAGTCGACGACGGGCTTCCTCCTGCGACAGTCCGGCTACTCCACTGTCAAGGTGTTTCAGGAGTTGGTCGATGGACAGGCGATGCGGGGTGGGAAGCGGAGGAAACAACATAGCTCTGATCTCTGCGCGGGCGTGCTACCGCCCTTTCTGGGACAGCAGCCGCACATAGGCCACGACGTCTTGCATTTCTCCATCGCTCAGCTGGCCTCGCCACGAATGCATAGGACTGAACACGACGCCGTGCTCGATGGTGCGGAGCAACTCTTCGTCTGATTTGAGGAACGACCTAAACGCGTGAAAGTTCGCCGGTGCGACTGTGAGCAACGCCGCATCCGGTCCGTCGCCCCAGCCGCCGGACCCATGACAGCGCTGGCAATGTCGCTCGTAAACGACCTTGCCACGAGCCACGTCGGCCGGAAAGTCTTGAGCGTGGAGGAACTCAGAGTACGTCAAGGCTGTCAGTCCTATCACAATAATGAGCGGTGCGATGATCGGCAGGACGTCATGACGAAACGGGCGCATGAGCGAGTCCTAGCTTTTCTTCGTCGTATGAGCCATGAACGAGGTATAGAGTTGCTTCATCTTTTTGCTGCCGCAAGCCGGGCAGGTCGCCTTACCCTGTTCATGTTCCTTCAGCGTCAAGACGACCAGCGATTCCTTGCCGCAATCCGAGAATTTAGGTTCCTACATAGGCATAAGATACCTCCATAGATACCCATGTATGGTTCAACTATCCTTTCGTCTGGAGCCCGAACACCAAGGCCTCGACTGCAGGTCCTTGCCCGATGGTTCGCTCAGCGGCTCCAGTTCACTTGTGTCTTTGAATCCCAGCAGTTCGGGATCGACCGTCGGGGAGAGTATCCATACGGGAAGCTTGAATTTGCCGGCGTTCATCATCGGTCCTGTGTCCGAATGACAGGGAGAGGGCGAACCGTGGTGGCTTGTGGTCCTTGTTTTCCTTCTTCGATGTTGAGAGTAACTTCCATCCCGTCTTCTAGCTCGTCGAATGTCAACCCCTGCAGGGCATTTTGGTGGAAATAGACCTCCCCGCCTCCTTCTTTCAGAATGAACCCATAGCCCTCGTTCGGAAACAGTTTGCACACGACGCCGTGAAAGGGTGGGATTGGTGAGGTGCGCACCTCCTTCCTCCTTCGCTTCTCGCGAAACTTTCGCAGCTCGATCGAGATGGCATCGAACGCCGCTCTGATCGCCTCCTCAAATGTCTTGTCTTCCTTGCGCGCCGTCAAGGTGCGACGCCTCGGCAGAGAGACGACGACGAGGGCTTCGGCCACATTGGCTTGCTTCTTGTGGTGGGAATTCTTGGTCAAGGTGACGCGTCCATGGAGGATATCCTCATACCCTCGGTCAAGGGCCGCCATGCGTGATTCGATTTCTTTTTTCCATCGCGGGGTCATGTCGACATTGCGGCTTTCTATCCGAAGCTGCATCTGGCCTCCTTTCAGACAACGCTTCATCCAATGGGATCAGCAAACGATGTGCCGACCTTGAAAGGGGAGTGAGGCTCTGGGCGAGGGGCCTAGAGGTTCATTTTTCTTGCCCCTTGCTTATTGCGTCGCGCCTCTCGCTTCCCCAGTATGACGCATTTTGCCTCAATGCTCCATTGGCGGGTGAAGCGCTATGCATCAGTTGACGAATGGACGATAGGCTAGGGGGCCAGGCTAAGAGGTGAAGCGCTTATCCCAGCTCTTGCCCCTCGCCTCTTGCCACAGACCTTCCTCTGTGGAACATGACTTGCGTAGAATAATCACTTGCGATGCCTCCATTGACGAAACAGTCTCTCAACCGATACCTGCGCAGTCGTTTTGGCCCCCGAGCTAGCGTTGTCTCGTTCGGTCCGATCGGCAAAGAAAGTTCGAAAGGATTGTATAAGCAATACGGGTACGGAGCACCGGTCAAAATTACCTTTCGAGTGGGCCGCAGCCTCCAGTCTGCCGTGCTTGAAACGATGAGTCCCGGCCCGTTTGGTCATGAGCACATGGCCGACCGGGCGCAAGCGATGCTCTGGGACTATCACACATATGGATTGCTTGCCCGTCATGTGAAAGCTCTGGATGTCGGTGCCTTTACGGCGAGAGGGTCACTCTTCTCCGTCGCCGAAGCGGAGGAGTTGTTCGTGCTGACGCAGTGGGAAGAAGGTACGAGCTATCACGCGGATCTGGAACGCGTGATGAAGGAGGGCATGCTTCGCCCCCTGGATCAGCGGAGAACAGAGGCATTGGCGCGCTATCTGGCGAAGATTCATCGGAAGAAACGGCGGGACCCCGACCTCTACCGGCGACGCCTGAGGGAGCTGATCGGTCACGGCGAGTGCATCATGGGGCTGACCGACAGTTATCCGGAACACTTTGAATTCATCACGGAGGATTTGTTGCGCAGGATCGAAGAAGCATGCAATCGCTGGCGGTGGCGGCTGCGCGAGCGGACCGACCGACTCTCGCAAGTCCATGGGGATTTCCATCCATATAACGTGTTGTTCCGAAAGGGCACGGACTTCTCGGTATTGGATCGGTCCCGCGGCGAGTGGGGAGAGCCGGCCGATGATGTCACCTCCATGAGCATCAATTATCTGATGCTCTCACTCTGCCGGTCAGGAAAATTCGAGGGGCCGCTGGAACTGCTCTTCCGGGCGTTCTGGGACAGTTATCGCGAGGCCAGCGGGGATCAGGCGGTGACAGAAACTGCGGCTCCATTTTTCGCGTTCCGCGGTCTCGTCTTGGCAAGCCCGGTCTGGTATCCCACGTTGCCAACTGAGGTGCGCAGGACGCTCTTCCGTTTTGTCGAGAACGTGCTGGATTCGCTTCGATTCGATCCGTCCCGCGTGAATGAGTACTGCACCTGATTGAACGAAGTGAGTGATGAGTGATCTCGGTAATGACTGAACTGCGATGAAACAATCATCGATTCCTGATCACGCGTCACGCATTACGCATCACGTCTCCGCTTTCGCCATCTGGGTCACAGGATTGCCGGCCTCGGGGAAGAGCACGATCGTCGCCGCCTTGAAGCCGAAGCTCGAAGAACTCGGTCTCACGGTAGAGGTCCTAGAGTCGGATGCGGTGCGGCGGCTCATCACACCGGTCGCAACATACTCTCAGGCGGAACGGGATCAATTCTATCGTTCGCTGGCTTTTCTTGGAGCTCGGCTGGTGGCCCACGGGGTTACGGTGGTGTTCGATGCCACGGCCAACCGACGCGCGTACCGCGAATTTGCGCGGCACTTGATTCCTCGCTTCCTCGAGATTTCTGTGGACTGTCCACTCAACATCTGTATGGATCGCGACAAGAAAGGGACTTACCAGAAGGGGGCGCGGGGTGAATCGTCGACGGTTCCCGGTTTGCAGGAGCCCTATGAAACGCCCTTAAATCCGGATCTCCTCGTTGACACGACCAAGACCACTCCCGAGAATGCCGCCGACCGGATCCTTTCGGTCGTGAGGGAACGGATGATCATTTCTCCGTCCTAGCGGTACACGAGCACCGGGTAGCTGGCTGAATGGAGCAGTGCGTGGGAGACGCTGCCCAATACGAAGCGGGTGAGTCCCTTCGGCCCGTGTGTGCCCGTCACGATCAGATCAGGCTTTAGTCTCGCTGCCTCGCGCAAGATCGTGATGGCGGGGGCTCCCGACACGGCCAATATTCGAGTATTGTACCCGAGTGCAGCGATCTTCTCCGCGATACCGTCTAGGAAGTCTGTGGCGCTTTCGAGCCCCTGTTTTTCCATGGATGCCGCTGCGACTTTATCTGCAGGCCAAGGTGGGGTTGTCGTAGGAAAGACAGTTAAGAGCGTTAGCTCGGCAGGATCCCGAAAAGGTTTGATGCTGAAGAACCGCGCGCCCGCCTCGGCGTCATAGGGACCTTGGAATGGGACTAAGATATGGTGCAAGGCCTTCAGGGGCCCGTTCAAGATGCAGGTGGCGGCCGACGCATGGGTCAAGACGCGATGTGAGACGCTTCCAAACAGCTGTTCCTTCATGGGGCCGACCCCGCGAGATCCCATCAGAATCAGATCCACCTTTGCTTGCTCAGCTTCTCTGACGATAACCTCGGCTGGCGAGCCAACCTCCAGACGTTTGGTGACGGGGCCCACACCGGCTGGCAACAACGATTCGATATGGTCGAGGAGCCGCTGGCCGTCCTCCTTCATACCTTTTTCGACAGCACGATACAGATCCTCGGCGACTTCCGGGATCATCATCGGATAGGCCGGCCTGGGAACGTCCAATACATTGAGGAGAGTAAGCGCATCAGCACGACGAAAATATTTCAGTGCCCGGACCGCTTCGTACGAATTGTCCGATCCATCGACTGCCAAGAGGGCGTTCATCGCGAGACCTCCTATCGTGTTGCGTGAGGAACTCGTGGAGAGGCCTACGCAAAATGGCGCTTGAACCAGGCGCAAGCGTGATCAGCTACCTGTTCCAGTGTCCCGGATTCTTCAAACAGGTGAGTCGCGCCGGGCACGATGACGAATTCCTTTTCACAGCGAAGTTGTGCATAGGCTTCCCGGTTCATTCCGATGACCGGCTTGTCGTAACCGCCAACAATCAGGAGTGTCGGGGCGGTGACGCGTGAGAGGTAGGGCTGCGCCAAGTCAGGTCGTCCTCCTCTGGAGACCACGGCTGTGATCAAGTCAGGATCACGAGCGGCTGCTTGCAAGGCCGCACCAGCTCCTGTGCTTGCACCGAAGTAGCCGATCCGGAAGTCAATGGTGCGGGGATCGTGTGCGAGCCACGCCTTGGCCAGTAGGAGACGGTCTGCGAGCAAGTCAATGTCGAATACCTTCTGCCGATCCTCTGACTCAGCGGGATTGAGCAAATCGATGAGGAGCGTCGCGAGGGAGCCCTCTTGGAGCTGGCGGGCCACAAAATTGTTGCGAGGACTGAATCGTCCGCTGCCGCTTCCGTGAGCGAACAACACAACCCCGATAGGGGATTTGGGAATCGCCAAAAACCCTTCCAGCCGAATGCGGCCGGAGCGAATCGTGATGTTTTCAGAGGACTTCGTTCTCGTGGATGACGACATTCATCACCTTATCATGGTTTCCGAGGTCATTCCTTTGCATTCTGGCGATACAGCTGACCGCCGCGACTCCAAACTCCTGCAAAACCTTCGCTGGCAGATCAGGTGCTGCCATTCGAGCCATGCCTCGTTATCCAGTCAGCGCCATCAACTCATCGCGTCGAAGCCGCCTGCCAACCAATCGGTTCAGTGCCCGGTACACCCAATTGCGATGAACCACACGCTTCAGAAAGAGTTCAGGCCCCTCGATCTCTCCGCAGTTTCCACAGCGCCAGGCGCGGAGCCAGAGCGGACTATCTGTCCTCCCCACATCGATGTAGGAATCCACCGTCATGGATCGATGACATCGTCGGCACCGCATCTGTGACCTCCTGCACGTCGATCCAGGGTCGTAATCTATGAGCTGCTTCAATGACATTCCGTTGGACAGAACAGGATATAGAGCCCGATCGCGAGACCGAGCAGAATAGCTCCCACAAGCAGCCACCGTGCGCGCGTCATGCGATCTCCATCGTTGTTCTTCGGGTTTTTAATCGAGCAAGAGGAATGCCATGGCGCATGCTAACTATTAGATATGACAACAGTTCGTTTTTATGAGGCGGCGCCATTCCTTAGGATTCACGATTTAGTACTTCTATTTCATACCCTCTGTGGCCTTCCGCTACAACCGGAAAACCATCGCTGTAGCAAGTCTCCCCCATTTGAAGTCCAGCCAGTTCCGATCAGAGGTTTGACAGCTCGGTAGGGGGAACGAACCCCTTGTTTCCATGCGCCATTCACTAGAGGTCAGGAACTCCGATCTGGTGGCACCGGCCTTGCTGAAGAATTGTGTGTGCCATCCTGGTCTTTCGGAGGTTTCATGTCAGACGGATTATTTTCACGAATCCTTGTTCCAGTTGATTTTTCTCCCTGTTCGATCGAAGCCTTTCATATGGCTGTGTCACTGGCTGAGATGACGAAGGCCGATGTCCTGTTTCTTCACGTGATCGACACCAGTGCACTCGACGCCTTCAACCGGCTTGGCCTCTTGGCTGTTCCGTCTGATACGGCGGCACAGAAGAAGCGTCTTCGACATCATGCCAGGCTGAACGCGCGCCGCCTGCTCGAATCTGAGCAAACGCCTGGTGTGACAGTGCGCCGGATGATCCTGGAAGGAGCACCATTCGTAGAGATCGCGAAGACGACGCGGGCCGAGAAAGTCGACCTCGTGGTGATGGGCAGTTACGGCGGGCGGGCAGGCAGTATGGAAAAGATTTTCTTCGGCAGCACGGCGGAGAAGGTCGTCCGAACGGCTGGCTGTCCGGTCCTGACCGTCCCGCTTCCGAGCAAAAGCAGCCGGTGAACAGGAAGGATGTCAAAAGGAGGGAGGTTCCGATGACTGGTCAAATCGCACAACGGAGCGGATGGGTGGTCATACTCGGCTTCACATGCGGATTATGGTGGGGGCCGGTCGATCCGCTGTTTTCGCAGACGGAGCAGGTGGTCGAGATTACGGTCAAGGATTTCACTTTCTCAACGAAGCAAGGTGTCCTCCGTCTCGGGATGCCGACTGTGATCAAGGTAAAGAATGAAGATGCCGAACGGCACGATTTCGGATCGACAATGTTCGAAGGGATTCCCACCGCCATTGAAAAGGACGGTACGATCGTCTACGGGCGAGGGATCGGAGGCGTGTATCTTGACGCAAAGCGCGACGCGACCATCCGTTTCAACATGACTCGTCCTGGTCGGCACGAGTTCCGGTGTTCGATACATCCCACGATGAAGGGAGAGTTGTTGCTCCTGAGCGTGGAGGCGGTGTAAGCGCATGAATGACAGATTGCACGTTGTCCTCGCGACCGACTTTTCCCGGTGGGCTGGAAGGGCAGAGGCGTATGCCTGCTGCCTGGCGTCAATCTGGAGGGCGGATCTCACGGTCATGACCGTGTTGGAGTTTCCTCGAGGGCTCAATCCGGACTATCCAGTGAACCGGATATACTTGGCCGAACTCAG
>Ga0066388_100001254_pt1 | contig 13962 bp, 19 predicted proteins | sample PanSoiMetaGPlot6_FD_64539 | JGI IMG/M metagenome (GOLD analysis project Ga0066388, IMG submission 64539) | Tropical forest soil microbial communities from Panama analyzed to predict greenhouse gas emissions - Panama Soil - Plot 6 (Hybrid Assembly) | ecosystem: Environmental > Terrestrial >... | reverse complement strand
CCGAACTCCTCGTAGTAGGCAGCGGTCGTCGCGACGTCGGGAACGCCGATCGTGATGGTGGTGAGGCGGTGCAGGGCCACGGGAATCTCCTTTCAGGACGTCGCGACGCCGCGCTCGCACCAACACGCGGACGCCGTCTTCACCCGGGCCCTCTAGCACGCTCGCCCCTCCGGAGTGGAGCCCGCTTATGGGCGCCTGCCGCCCGGTCATCCGGGCTCGTAGTTGCGGAGGTCGTATCCCGCTCGGCTGAGCGCCCGGTGAATCGACTGCATGACCTGTCGTCCTCGGGCTTGTCGCGGCGCAGCCGGGTCGGGCATCGCACGCAGCGTGGTGAGCAGGGAATCTGCGTCCGCGTCCGCCAGCCCCGCACAGATGTCGTACAGACCGCCCGGTCCCACCTCCCGGGCGTCGTGAGCCGCGAGGATCGCCCGGATCGCCGTCATGATGATCAACGACGGAGGCGGCACGAGCAGCGCGGTGAGCGCCACGTGATCGAGCCGGAGCCGGGCCCGGGTCGGAAGCTCCTTGCCACCCCGCAGGCGGGTCGCCGCGGGGATCAGGACCTGCTCCTCGATGGCGAGGCGTCTGAGAAGTGCCACCCGAAACTCGGCGTACGCCTGGGGGTCGATCTCGCCGCGAGCGCGGAAGGTCCGCCCCAGTAGCGCCTCGGGCCGAAGCCGGCCCTCGTGGAGAACTCGGTGGAACGCGCTCGCCATCGGCTCATCTCTCCGGCCATCCATGGCCTAGTGTTGCCACTTGGAAATCTTTTTACTTCTTCGGAGGTCAGGCGCTGGTTAACCACGGTCTTCCTGTTGAGCAACGGACGTGCCTCGGAAAAGTTTTTCCGACCTCGATTCCCAATCCCGAGCACGCTCGATCTCGTGAACTCGAGCATCGTCACTTCCGGGATCGGAATCGGGGACCACGAAAAGAAGGAAGGGGTGGGTGTGGGAGCGGACACGTGCTGCGCGCACCGTTCTCGCGGTGAGACAGGCCGACATACCAGTCGCCCAGGCAGGGCCACACGTGCCGTGGCAGCCGAACCCCGCCTGCGAGGGGAGGCCACGGGCCAGGGGTGCAGGCAATTCCGCAGTGCGGGAACTGCGGTGGGGTGGGGACCTTGAGCCGGCACCCCTGGCTCGTGACCTTCCTCGCCCGCGCATGAGCGCACACCGGGGATTGCGCTACGCCGCGCGCACCACCTCTCGCGGCGAGCGAGGCCGGGAGATCGCTTCGAGCGTCTGCGCGATGTCCGCGTCCTTCATCTCGGCGTTTCTCCGTCCATGCTCGCGGTCTGCCTCGCGCGCAACGTCGGCGAGGGATAGCATGCCGATCAGGTGATCGTTCGCGTCGAGCACGGGCAACCGGCGGACCTTGGTCGTGCGGAGGACGTTGAGCACGGCCTGCAGGGAGTCCGTGGGCCGGCACGAGCACACGCGATCGCTGATCCGCGCCGCCGCGTTCAGGAACTCGTCCGCGCGGCAGACGTCCACGTTTCTCGTCATGAGCTGCTCGACCTTCATGGTCGTGCCCTCTCTTTCAGGCTACCGCCACCTTCACCTGGTGCGCCCTCGGCTGCGCGCACTTCGGCAAGGTGATCCTCAGCATCCCGTTCTTGAGCTCCGCAGCTGAGCCACTACCGTCGACTTCGGACGGCAGTCCGACCGAACGCTCGAATGCCCCGTAGCGGATCTCCTGGCGATAGAAGTTCCGCCTCTTGTCCTCGCTTTCCTTGCGCACCTCTCCGCGCACCGTGAGAACGTCATCCCGGACCGTCACCGCCAGCTGCTCCTTCTCGACCCCCGGCACCGCGAGCTTGACCGTGATGTCGTTCGCCGTCTCCGAGATCTCGGCGGCCGGCTGGAACGGTGGGTTCTCGCCCGGATGCCGGATGAGATCGCGGAGAAGATCCTCGAACACCTCATCCCGTCGCCCGAGCAGGCGCACTGGATCCCAGTGGATGAGTGCCATCGCCATCCTCCCTTCGATTGGCCGCTGCTCCTACCGGGGCAGCAAGAGCCTTGCCATCGTTGGCGGTTGGCCATGCCAGACTTTCATTCGCAGTTCCGAGAAGGGAGCACGGACACCGTTCGCACTCTCGAGACCACGCCGTCGCAGCCACGCCTGCGACTCCGCCCACCGCATTCCCGAACCTGCGACCGTGAAGGGCCGGCAGGCGACCTTCTCGTTGGCACGGACGCTGCTTGGCTGACGGACATGGACCTCGCCATCCACACGGAACACATCCTCATGCAACCCGAGTGGCACCGCACGATCGACGAGTGGGTGCAGCACTGCACGCGACATCACCCCGAGGTCGTCCGCATCGATCTGAGGCTCCGCCACCATGGCGTCCATCCCCGCGAAGAGGTCTCGGTCGTGGCGACCGCTGGTCACCGCAACCTGCAAGCCGCCAGGCACGCGCACCTGATGGGCGTGGCCCTGGACGATGCCCTCGGTGCGCTCGAGTGCGAGCTGGTGGTGCACGAGGCCGGCGACCCTGGGAATGGGCGAGAGCGTCGATGAAGCTCTTTCGAAGAATCCTCGTTCCGTACGACTTCTCGGAGCACGCGACCCGGGCTCTCCGGCTGGCGGCCGAGCTGGCGCACGCGCACGGCGGGCGGCTCCTCGTCCTGCACGTGATCACGCCGTACCACCCCGCCACCGCGCTGCCCGACGAGGGTGTTGTCTGGTATCCGGAGCCGGACATGGTCACGAACGAGCGGAGGCGGCTCGAGCAACTCGTCGCGCGCACGCTCCGGGGCCGCAGCGCTCCGCGGAACGCCTGCAAGGTGGTGATCGGCGATGCGTTCCACCGCATCATGGACGCGGCGCGGGGCGTCGACGCGATCGTCATGGCCACGGCCGGCCGCACCGGGCTCTCGCACCTCCTGATCGGGAGCGTCGCCGAGAAGGTGGTACGCCACTCGCCGGTGCCCGTGCTCACGCTCCGTCCGGCGGCCGTGCGCGCACGGACCCGAAGGCGGCGGCTCGGCCGGGGACGCGGGACGACGCGGCGGGCAGCGCGTCGCCGATGATGATCGCCGTCGTGCGTAGTGTGCTTCGTGGGGTAGCAGAATCGGTTGCGAGGCATCGTTCTTGGCCCAGTCCCCCCGGACCCACCCATTCAGGGTGAGAGAGGGAGAATTTTCATGATGCGATGGACTCGTCTGTTCGCACTCGGCCTGGTGGCCCTCGTCGCCCTGCTGGCGTCGCCGACCACACGCGCACTGGCTGCCGAGGACGTGGACATCGACAAGATGATCAGCACGGCGAAGACGCCCGCCGACCACCAGGCGATCGCGGACTATTACCAGCAGCAGGCCGACGCCGCGAAGGCGAAGGCCACGCAGCACACCAAGATGGCGCAGGAGTACAAGACGGGCCCGTTCGGCGCCAAGACCCATTTCCACGAGCACTGCGAGACGCTCGCCAGGATCTACCAGAGCGAGGCCAAGGAGAACGCGGCCCTGGCGGCCGCGCATCGGGAGATGGCCACCAAGGCTAAGTAGGCAACCATCCTCCCCGGAGTCGGGCCGGTGGGAGACACAGAGTCTTCTTGCCGCCTCGCACCTGCGCGGGGTAGCATCCCGCTGCGATGCCGGAGGCGATCCTCGTCGCGGACGACGAACCGGGGGTACGCGAGAGCCTAGCCGAGGTGCTCCGCGACGCGGGCTACGTCGTACAGACGGCGGCCGACGGCGGCGCCGCGCTGAAGGCTCTCGAGGAGCACGACTTCGGGATCGTGATCACCGATCTCCGCATGCCCGGCGCCGACGGCCTCGCCGTGCTCAAGCGCGCCCGCGAGGTCTCCCCGCAAACCCTCGTCCTCGTCATGACCGCGCACGGGAGCGTCGACACTGCCGTTGAGGCGCTGCGCACGGGCGCCACGGATTACATCTTGAAGCCCGTGGTGTTCGACGATCTGCTCGCCAAGGTCGAACGGCTGCTCGAGCACCGTCAGCTCGTCTGGCAGCAGCAGATGCTCCGCCGCGAGGTCGATGCGCACTATGACTTCGCGGGGCTGGTCGGGTCGAGTCGCGCCATGCGGGAGGTGTTCGACCTCATCAAGAAGGTGGCCCCGACGCAGACGACGGTCCTCATCACCGGCGAGAGTGGCACCGGGAAGGAGGTGGTGGCGCGCGCTATCCACCACTTCAGCGAGGTGGCGCAGCGCATCTTCCTCCCCGTCAACTGCGCCGCCATTCCCGAGAACCTTCTCGAGAGCCAGCTCTTCGGCCATGTGCGCGGCGCCTTCACGGGGGCGGTGAGCTCGCAGGAGGGGCTCTTCAGCCGTGCCAAGGGCGGCTCGATCTTCCTCGACGAGATCGGCGACATGCCCTTCGGGCTTCAGTCGAAGCTCCTCCGGGCCATCGAGGCAAAGGAGGTGCTCCCCGTCGGCAGCACGCAGCCGATCGTCGTCGACGTGCGCATCATCGCCGCCAGCAATCGTGACCTTCGCCAGATGGTCGACGAGGGGAAGTTCCGAGAGGACCTCTTCTACCGGCTGAACGTCGTCAACATCTCCCTGCCGCCCCTGCGCGAGCGCCGCGAGGACATCCCGAGCCTGATCGAATACCTCATCCGCCGCCACAACCGCGACATGAAGCGGGCGTATCGCGGGGTCGACAACGCCACCCTGAAGCTCCTCATGACGCAGCCGTGGAAGGGCAACGTCCGCGAGCTCGACAACGTGATCGAGCACGCCATGATTCTCGGCAACGGGGAGTGGATCACGGTGGCCGATCTGCCGCGTGCCCTAGGCAATACCGATGATGCCTTGCCGCCGGTGGGCGACGAGCTGCGTGAGGCGCTGCGCGCGTACGAGCGCATACACATCGAGAACGTGCTGCGGCGCGCGGCCCAGGACAAGCGGAAGGCAGCCGAGCTGCTCGGGCTGTCGCTCTCCTCCCTCTACCGGAAGATGAATGAGCTCGGGATCGACCTCGGCTGACCGCCCCGGGTCGGGGGGATCGTTGCGCGAGCTGAGAGGGCTCGACGACGCGCAGCGCGCGGAGCGGCTCGCCTTCTTCGAACTCGGTCCCGGGGACGCCCGCGCGCTTCAGGGATACCGCCCTCTCGCCGAAACCACGGTCGACCGCATCGTGTCCGACTTCTACGCGCACCTGCTCCGCTTCCCGGAGCTCGAGCGGCTCCTGCGCGCCGAGCCGGCACGCATCGCGAAGCTCCAGGGCCTCCAGCGCGCGTACTTCCTGTCGCTGTGCGAGGGTCGCTTCGACGCCGACTACTTCGAAAGCCGACTCCGCGTCGGCGACGCGCATCAGCTGACCGGGCTCCGGCCGGTCTGGTACATCGGTGCCTTCGCGCTCTACCTGCGCCTCGCCCTCGGCGCTCTCGTCGCCGAGTCCGGCGATGGCCGCAGCATCCTCCCCACCGTCGAGGCCCTGATCAAGGCGATCTTCCTCGACATGTCGCTCGCCATGAACACCTACATCTACGGGGGCTTCGTCGAACGCGAGGTTGCCACGGAGCTCGAGCGAGCCGCGCGCGTCGCGGAGGAAGCCCTCGCCGCGAGGGCCGAGGTGGAGCGGCTGAAGGACGACCTCACGACCATGGTCGTCCACGACCTCAAGAACCCGGTCAACGGGATCGCCATGATGGTGCAGCTCGCGCTGCGCAAGGGCGGGGACCTGCCGGACAGCCAGCGCAACTATCTCCTGCAGATCGAGCGAACGTCGCGGGAAATGATGCGCCTCATCCAGAATCTCCTCGAAATCAGCAAGATCGAGGAGGGGAAGATGCCCGTGGCGCGTGAGCCGATCGTGCTCGCCGAGCTCGTCGACGAAGTGGCGGTGGAATACATGCCGGTGGCGGAGCAGACCGGCCGGAAGCTGACGATCGCCGTCAGCACCGAGCTGCCCCCCGCCGCCGGGGATCGCGCACTCCTGAAGCGCGTGCTCGTCAACCTGGTCGTGAATGCGCTTCGTCACAGCGGTAGCAGCGTCGTGAGGATCGAGGGGAGCTCGGTGCCGCCCAACCTTCTCCTGAGCGTGATCGACTACGGGCGCGGCATCGCACAGTCGGACCAGGCGCGCGTCTTCGAGAAGTTCCGCACCGTGCGCCGGTCACCCGGTGACGAAACGGGGTCCGACACCGGACTCGGGCTCCCGTTCTGCAAGCTCGCGGTGGAACGCATGGGAGGTCGCATCATGCTCACCAGCATGGCCGACGTGACCACCACGTTCACCGTTGCGCTGCCGGTCTCCGGCGTCCCCGAGCCTGCCGCCACGTTGTGAACAGGGCCCGCGGCGGCAGGGCGAGGTCCGCGGGACGACCCGGGGCGTAGCTACGGACAGCTCTGGCCGGTCTCCGTCAGCGCGAGGAAGGCGTCGAGGACGTCACTCCGCGTGAGAATGCCGATCAGGCAGCCGCTGTCGATGATCGGGACCGCGCCGATCCGCTCGCTACGCATGAGGCGCGCCCCCTCCGCCACGGAGTCCGCGGGCCCGAGGGTGAGGACGTTCGACGTCATCACGTCCTCGACCGGGATGGTCGTGGGATCGGCGGGAGGTCGCAGGCGCTGGGGCTCGCGGAGCTCGACTGTCTCGAAGACCGACGGGAAGGCGTCCCGGAGATCGCGGTCGGTGACGATGCCGACGAGCCGACCGTCGACCACCACCGGGAGCTGGTTGAAGCGGTGCTGCTCCAGCACCTCCCGCGCGTGGCGAATCGAGTCACGGGGCTTCACGGTGACGACCGGGCGCTTCATCCAGCGATCGATCCTGTTCATCACTCGCTTCCCCCGGCAAATGGCGTGCCGGGCGGAATCACGCCCCCGCGTCCGGGCATTCGCAGGCGCGCGAAAGCAAGCCCGGCGGCTTGGCAAAGCTCGGAGTATCCCTGAGGACGAAGGGCAGGCAGTTCCCGGCGCCGCACGAGAGATCGTCAAGCAGGCCGTGGCGAACAGGGTCGATCTGATCGTCCTCACCTCCCACAAGATCGACCTCGCACACCCGGCCGAGGGCTGGGGGACCACGAGCTACAAGGTCGGCATCCTCTGCCAGTGCCCGGTGCTCCTGGTAAAGTGAGGGCGTGCGGCTACCTGACGGATGAACCTTCGTTCCGGCGAGCGCGGCCCTCGTCTTGCGACGGCCGGGACGCGCTGCTGCGCGGCCGCTCGCCTGCCGCAGCGCGCCGCAGGGCGCGCAGCACGTCCTCACGCGCGATGATGCCGATCAGGAGCGCTCCGGTAACCACCGGGAAGCTCCGGTGGCGCGTCTCGACCATCATCTCGAGAACGCGGGTGAGGCTCATGTCCGGCGTCACCGTGACCGGCCGGTGGGTCATCACAGTCTCGGCCGGCTGGTGCATGATCTCTTCGTAGCGCGGGACAACCGTGCGCGGGCCGAAGGCGAAAGCCCGGAGAACGTCGAGCTTGGTGACGATCCCGAGCAGCGCCCCTTCTTCGGTCACCGGCAGGCAGTTGAATTCGTGCTGAGCGAACAGCACCTCGATCTCCGCGAGCGGCGTCGCCCGCGTGATGGTGAGCGGCTGGCACGTCATCGCATCGATCACCTGGTACTCGAGAAACTCATACATGGCCTCCTCCTCAAGGGAGCGCACCACCGCCGTCACTCCCATCGCTGTCAATCCGCGGCTGCAAGGGCCTTGCCAATCCGCTGGGGGTGCAGCAACCGCGATGAGTCGGGGCACAGCTCGGTACCCGGGAGGACGTCGAACGGCTCGTGCCGGCGGTGGAGGTGCGGGAACTACGGTGAGATCAGACGCGACCCTTCCCATCCCCGCGAAAACCTCCGCCGGCGCTTCGCGGCCCTGGGAGTACGGTCGCCTGAGGGGAACGCGGCGGACCGTGCGGCGGTGGGATTGCTCCCGTGATCACGCAGGGGGAAAGAGGTGGATGATGAGCACCAAGGGACGGGGTCTGATCCGCAGCCTGAACCGTCGCGGAAGCCGGAGCGAGAAGAAGCCGCCCGTGGCGATCAAGGCGCAACCCTCGACGCCCACGGTGTGCGAGCGTTGCGGCGCAGTGTTCGCGCGCCGGACGTGGCGGCGGGATCACGCCGTCACCCACGCGCTCCTCGCCCGCGCGGCCTGGGGCACGTGCCCCGCTTGCCGGCAGGTGAGCCGCGGTGAGGGATTCGGGCGCGTCGTGCTCTCCGGCGGATACCTCGCCGCCAATGAGGCGGCCATCCGCCGCCGCATCGCGAACGTGGCGGAGCGGGCCGCGTTCACGCAGCCGGAGCGCCGCCTGGTCTCGATCGAGCGAAGCGGGGCGGGACGGCTCGAGGTCATCACGACGTCGCAGAAGCTGGCGCATCGCATCGTGGTCGCCTTGAAAAAGGCCTTCGGGGGCCAGGCCTCCTACGCCTGGCGGGACCGCGACGGCAGCCTGCTCGCGACCTGGGAATGGGATCCGTGCCGTGAAGACGCGGCCCTTCCGAGGCGTGCGAACCGGTCGCGTGGGGGCGGCCCCGTCGGGGCGGCACGGAAATTGGACCGTCGCCAGTCATGAACGTCCGCGATCTCATGCGACGCGAAGTCGTGACCCTCGAAGCCGGGGACACGCTCGACGTGGCGGACGGGATCATGCGGCTCGGCCGCATCCGCCACCTGCCCGTCGTCTCGGACGGGCAGGTGGCGGGGATCGTCTCGCAGCGCGACCTCTTCCGGGCGAGCGTCTCCTCGCTGCTCCAGTTCCGTCGCGAGTCAGAGCGTGAATGGCTCGCCAGGATCCCCGTACAGGCGGTGATGACGCCACACGTCTTCACCGTGGGGCCGTCCATCCCGCTCCGTGCCGCGGTCGATATCATGCTCGAGAAGCGGATCGGCTGCCTGCCGGTCGTCGAAGACGGGAGGCTGGTGGGACTCCTCAGCGAGAGCGATTGCCTCCGGCACCTCGCGCATCTGCTGGCCATCGCCGAGACGAAGGCAGATCTTCCCGAGCTGGGACCCGCCGAATAGTCAGGGTGCGATCTCCGCCTGTGCCCACGCACGCAGGAGCGCCACCTCCTTGGCGGTAAGGCGCGCCTCCGGGTGCATCATGCGGTAGTTTCCAGGGCGGCATCTCCCTGTTGGAAACCTCCTTCGCCGGAGCGCCATCGAGTTCACATGCATCGGTGCCCGGGGTACGCCAGGAAGGCGGAGCCTTCTCGCCGCTGGGAATTTTCCCCCGCGGATTGGAAACCCTGGGAAGCGAGCGACGCGCCCGGGCGCCCTCGCTTCTGGCACGGCAGATGCTCCTCGTCCCCGCAGGAGGTGGGCCATGAATCCCATTCCGACCGAAGTGACCGCCCCCATCACCCCCTTGCTGATGACGGGCTACGGGCGGCTCATCGTCCTACCGCTCGTCATCGTCGGGCTTCTCGTGCTGTACGGCTTGCTGGTACGGGTCCCGGCGACCTTCACGCGAGTGCGCGAACGGATCCGCTGCCCCGTCCAGCTGAGACCCGCCCGGGTGGTCTTCGAGCAGGCGCCGGACGGCACGATCGACGTCGTCCGCTGCTCCCTGTCCCGTCGCGGCCGCGGTCTCTTCTTCAAACCTCGTCCGATCATCTGCGGCAAGGCCTGCCTGCGTTCACACGGCCAGGCCTGAAGGAGCGGAGTCGTGGCGCCCATGAACGCCACCGTCGAGCGGGTCTTCGACCGGCTCTCGATGATGCGTGACGGGAAGTTCGACCTCGGCTGGATGCATGCCAATCCCGCCGGCTGGGGAACGCGGGCCCGACCGTCGATCGACGGCCTCACGGTGAGCGAGGGCGAGGGTCAGCTCGATGTCGACCGCTTCTACCGCTACAACGAGACGCTGCAGGAGTTCTTCGACGAGGCGGCCGCTGTCGAGACGCAGTTCGTGGCGAATGGAGGGTAAGTGATGGCCGGCACGAAGCGACTCTCGCCCCTGGACGCCTCCTTCCTCTACTGGGAAAGGCCCCAGCACCGCATGCACGTCGGCTGCCTCGCACTGCTCGACGGGCCGATCCCGTTCGGCGGCTTCGTCGAGGCGATGGAGGAGCGGCTCGGCAGGATCCCGCGCTACCGCGAGCGACCCGTGCGACCGCTCCTCGACCTCGGCTGGCCACGCTGGGAGGGCGATCCCGCGTTCGACGTGCGCCGCCATCTCCGCCACGTCGCCGTGCCGCCGCCGGCTGGCGACCGCGAGCTGCACGAGCTCGTCGACTCGCTCTTCGCGACGCGGCTCGACCCGCGCCATCCCCTCTGGGAAACGTTTCTGATCGACGGCCTGGCGGGGGGTCGTTCCGCCATCCTCTGCAAGGTGCACCACAGCATGATCGACGGGGTGAGCGGGGCGCAGCTCCTCGAGGCGATGGCGGACCCCGCGCCGCACGCCCCGCCGCAGTCGAGCCCGCACGCCACACCGTCCCGCACGTTGCGCGAAAGCCTCCGGCCGGCGGCGCTCGTCGACGTGGCCCGCGACCTTCTCCGGGCAGGCGGCATCCTCGGATCGTTCTTCCTCGAGTCGGTTCCGCACCTGCCCTTCAACGGCCCCATCAGCGATGCGCGCCGGATCGTCTGGGCGTCCTTTCCGCTCGACGATTTCCTCACCGTCCGGGGTGCCGCCGGCTGCAAGGTGAACGACGTCGTTCTCGCCGTGATCGCGGGCGCGATCCGGCGCTACCTCGCGGCGCGTGGTGCCAGCCCCGACGGCGTGCGCCCGCGAACGCTCGTCCCGGTGAGCATCCGACGAGCCGGCGACCACATGATGCTCGGCAACCTCGTCACCTCGATGTTCCCGCGTTTGCCCGTCGACGTGGCCGACCCGGTCGATCGGCTCCGGCACGTCGCCGAGGAAATGCGGATGCTCAAGGAAGGGGGCCAGCCGCGCGCCGCCGGCCTGGCGATGCAGCTGGTCGGCGCCCTGCCCGCCCCGGTGAGCGCGCTGCTCGGCCGGCTGATGGCCTCGTCGCAGCTGCCGATCAACACGGTGTGCACCAACGTGCCGGGACCGCGCGAGGCGTGTCATCTCCTCGGCCGGCGGCTGCTCGAGGTGCACCCCATCGTGCCGCTCTTCGAGGGCCTCGGGCTCGAGTTCGCCATCATGAGCTATGCGGGGCGGCTCTCGATCTGCGCGGCGGCCGAGCCGCACCTCGTCCCCGACGTGGAAACGATCCCGGATCACCTGCGCGCCGCGGGGGACGAGCTGCTCGCCGCGTTCCGCAAGGATACGGTGCCGGAGGCCGCGCCCCTCGCGACCGTCCCGCGCGTCGCCGATCTCATGAGCACCGAGGTCATCGCGATCGGCCCGGCGGACTCGCTCGCCACGGCCTATGCCCTGATGCGTCTGAAGCGCATCCGCCATCTCCCGGTCGTCGGCGCGGACCGACGTCTCGCCGGCCTCGTCACGCACCGCGACCTCCTCGCCGCGTCGTCGAGCTCTCTCGCCGTCCCCGCCGAGGACGAGCGCCTGCGGTTCCTCGCTCGGGCACGCGCCAGGGACGTGATGGAGACCCACGTGAGCGTCGCGGGCCCGGACGACCCGGCCGCGCTCGCCGGCGAGCGGATGATCCGGCACAAGATCGGCTGCCTCCCGGTCGTCACCGTGGACGGCCGCCTCGCCGGCATCGTCACCGAGGAGGACTTCCTGCGCTGGGCGACGGCGCGCATGGCGCCGCCCGAACGCACCGAGGCGGCACGGGCTCGGGTCGCGGCCGCGGCCGGCTGATCTTCGGCAGTGAGAGCGAACGACCCGATGCCACGACGGCGTGCCCCCGCCGGCCGCCCCGGAGAGGGCACCGGCTGGCCGCTACTTCACCTGGATCGACTCGAGGTACGCGGCGATCGACAGGATGCGACCCTGTACACGACGTTCGACCGGGAGGTGCCGCTTGGTTCCCTTGGCCCCCAGCTCCTCGCTCAGGATCTGCCCCCAGACGGGCATGGCGGGATCGCCATGGGCGCGCGGAACATCCCGGCCATCGATCGTCTTCACGACCTGCTCCAGGGGGAATTCGCCGCCGTTTCGCGCCGCGAGCGTGGTCAGATCGGGCGGCTTCAGGCGCATGAACGTGCCGACGATGCCGTCGCCCTTCGCCTCCGGTCCGTGGCACGCACCGCAGTACTGGAGGTAGAGCTGCTTCCCGGGGTGCTCATGCTCTGCCGCCAGGAGGTACGGCCCGGCTGCGGAGAGCATCGAGAAGAGTATCCACGCAAGCACCTTCGCCACGACCGAGCAGTACCGCATTGGCTCCTCCCTGGCATAGCTTTAGCAATGAACAGGCCACGCCGATCAGCGGAGCCGACGGTGTCGATGACCGAGAAGTACCAGCGCATCATGGAGGCCGCCCGCGGGGCGACCCTGATCGTCATGTCGACCCTGGGACGCTCGGGGCTCGCCCACCTGCTCATTCGGCAGCGTGGCGGAGAAGGTGGTACGCCACTCGCCGATTCCCGTCTGACGATACGCCCGCCAGCCGCTCGCCGGTGGCCGCGCCGGCGCGGCGGCGCGAAGGGGGTGAGGAAATGAGAGTCCGCGACTGGATGACCCCGAACCCGCAGACGATCCGGCAGGACGCGCTCCTCCAGCACGCGCGGGATATGATGGACCGCGGTGGCTTTCGCCGGCTCCCGGTGGTCGATGCGGACGGCCGTCTGCAGGGCATCGTCACCGATCGTGACGTGCGCGAGCACCATGGCCACCTGGGAGACACGCGGGTGACGGGCGCCCTGGTGGAGAACGCCCTCACGATCGGGCCGGATGAGCCGATCGAGGCGGCGGCCGACATCATGCTGGGCCGGAAGATCGGCGGCCTGCCGGTGGTCGACCCGCAGGGGCGCCTGGTCGGGATCATCACCGAGACCGACCTGCTCCGCGGTCTCCTCGGACGCCGGCCGGGCGAGCAGGACCTGCGCTGCTACGTCGACGTGCAGCTAACGACGCCGACGCAGACGCTCTCCGAGGCGCTCACGGTCCTCGAGGCCAGCGGCTGCACGGTCCTCGGGGCGCGGCACGTGAACGACCCCTCCGCGGCCCGGACGTTCCGTCTGCACCTCGGGACGGCCGATCCCACACCCTTCGCCGCGACCCTGCGGGGCCGCGGCTTCGTCGTGCGTGCCGTCCACCACATCGCGCCGCTCGCTCCCGCTCGACGGGACGGACAGCCCGCGCCCTCACCGTCGGCCTCGAGGCCGTGACGGGCACAGTAGCGCGTGTTCAAATGGGCGGGCGCCCGGCCAAATGCCATTCTCGGCTTGGACGGCGCATGGTAGAGGAACCGCATTCCCGATCCACGGCAGTATGCCACCGAGGAGATCCTCCGCGACGGCGGCTCGATTCTCATCCGTGCCATCCGCCCCGACGACCGTGAGCACCTCGTCGAGCACTTCCACAGGCTGAGCGCGCGCTCCGTCTACTACCGCTTCTTCGGCGCAAAGCGCCGCCTGACCGACGGGGAGCTCGACCAATTCACGCGCGTCGACTTCGTCGAGCAGGCTGCGCTTGTCGCGACGCTGCGCGAACGCGGTGCCGAGCACATCATCGGCGTCGGCCGCTACGCGATGCTGCCCGCCCGGCCCGGGATGGCCCGGGCCGCCGAGGTCGCCTTCGCCGTCGCCGACGAGTACCAGGGCCGTGGCATCGGGACGCTGCTTCTCGAGCATCTGATTCCGCTGGCGCGCAGCAACGGCATCGCGGAGTTCCAGGCCGACGTGCTGGGCGAGAACAACCGGATGCTGCAGGTCTTCGCGAAGAGCGGCTTCGTCGTGACCAGCTCGGTCGAGGCCGGCGTGGTCCATCTCGCCTTCCCTACCGAGGAGACCGAGCAGTCGCGTGCCGCGGCGGCGGCCCGCGAGCGGCTCGCCGCCGCCGAGAGCGTTCGCATGCTCCTCAATCCTCGCTCGGTAGCGGTCGTCGGCGCCTCGCGCGAGGCGAACTCGATCGGCGCGGCCCTGATGGCCAACCTCGTGCGCGCCGGCTTCACGGGGCCGATCTATCCCGTGAACCCGAACGCCAGCGAGATCCACGGTCTC
>Ga0066388_100001253_pt1 | contig 13968 bp, 12 predicted proteins | sample PanSoiMetaGPlot6_FD_64539 | JGI IMG/M metagenome (GOLD analysis project Ga0066388, IMG submission 64539) | Tropical forest soil microbial communities from Panama analyzed to predict greenhouse gas emissions - Panama Soil - Plot 6 (Hybrid Assembly) | ecosystem: Environmental > Terrestrial >... | reverse complement strand
GGGAGCGGTGTAGCGCTGCTGTGTGCGCTGGCGGTCGTGTCGGGCTGCGTGATGCCCAATGCGCAGCGCGCCTCCAAGCTCGACGTCTGGGAGCAGAAGGACATCGCGGAGCAGGCATACATCTACGCCTTCCCGATGATCGCCAACTACAAGGCGATGTATCAGTTCAGCGTCGACCGCTCGTCGTCGCAATACAAGGCGCCGTTCAACCAGATCTGGAACGCCAGCGAGCTGTCGACGCCGAAGGACACGGCCGTCGTCACGCCCAACGCCGACACGCCGTACTCGATCCTCAACATGGACCTGCGCGCCGAGCCGGTCGTGCTGTGCGTGCCGCGCATCGAGCACGGACGGTACTACTCGGTGCAGCTGATCGACATGTATACCTTCAACTACGGCTACATCGGCAGCCGCACCACCGAGAACGGCGCCGGCTGCTACATGGTGGCCGGGCCAGGATGGAAGGGCGAGACGCTCGCGGGGATCGACAAGGTGTTTCGCTGCGAAACGGATTTCTCGCTGGCGATCTACCGCACGCAGGTGTTCAACCCGGCGGACATGAAACACGTGCGTGAGATCCAGGAGGAGTACAAGGTCTATCCGCTGTCGAAGCTGCCCCAACAGTGGCACTCATCGCCGCGCTCCACGCCGGTCGATTTCCCGGCGTTCACGCCCGCGGCCTTCAGGACCCAATTCATCAAGTACCTGAACTTCCTCTTGCAGTACGCGCCGGCGGTTCCGGAGGAGAAGGAGCTGCGGGCCCACTTTGCCGAGATCGGCATCGGGCCAGGCAAGTCGTACGACTACAAGTCGCTGCCGCTCGAAGATCGGCTCGCCGTCGGTCTCGGGGTACGCGATGGGTACGAGCGCATCAAGCAGAAGCGCGCAACGCTGGGTACCGAGGTGAACGGCTGGCGGATGACGTCGGTCTTCGGCGACCGCGCCTTCTACAACGGCAATTGGCTGGAGCGCGCCGCCGCGGCGATGGCGGGCCTCTACGGCAACGATCGGGAAGAAGCGATGTACCCGATGGCCTACACCGACAGCCGGGGCATGACGCTCGACGGTGGGAAGTACCGCTACACGCTGACCTTCCCGAACGGACAGCTGCCGCCCGTCAACGCCTTCTGGTCGGTGACCATGTACGACGCGAAAACACAGCTGTTGGTCACCAATCCGATCAACCGCTACGTGATCAACTCATCGATGCTGCCGAACCTCCAAAAAAACCGCGACGGATCGCTGACCCTGTACCTGCAGTACGTTTCGCCCGGGAAAGACAAAGTCTCCAATTGGCTCCCTACACCGAACCGCGAGTTCTACGTCGTCATGCGCCTCTACTGGCCCCGGCCAGCCGCGCTCGACGGCAAGTGGGAACCTCCCCCGATTATCCGCGCCAGCTGACAAGGCGTCGCTCGAGCGTAACTTGGAGGGCGCCGCTCCGTCGGCGCCGGGCGGGGCAGGGGAGACGCAGCTAGAAATAAGACTGGCCGGCCAAGGCAATTTCACCCATCACCCCGCCCCCACGGCGCCGACGGAGCGGCGCCCTCCAAACACCTGGCGTCATAGGGTGTGTAGCGGCGTACTCACCCGCAGCGGGGGGTTTGCGGTTTGTCGACCTGCAGGTGCCGACCAAATCGCCTCCGCCGGGTACTGGGCCCTCCGGCACGACCCTTGCGCTGCCAGGGCGCATGGCGACGGGCGAGGAGGACATGGCCATGCAGGCAGCGGCAAGCAGTGCGGGTTCGCGGCCGAGTGCCGCGGGTGGTGGAAAGCGGTTCACAATCGTGGTGGTCGCAGCGTGTGGACTGCTGCTCAGCGGGCACCTCGATGCCGCCGCGGCGGGCGTGAATCTCTGGACGAACGGTGGGCCGGAAGGTGCGGTAGTGATCTCGCTGGCGGTCGATCCCGAGACCGCCGGAACGGTTTACGCGGGCACGGCAGGGAAGGGCGTCTTCAAGAGCACCGACGGCGGCGCCACGTGGCAGTGCGCCAGCAACGGCCTCGGCAGCATCTACGTCGATGACCTCTTGGTGGATCCGAATACTCCGACCACGCTGTACGCCGCGTCGCCGAACAACGGCGTCTTCAAGAGCATCGATGGCGCCGACCACTGGGCGCCCATCAACGCGGGACTGCCGAGCTCATCCGCACATCTGCTGACGCTCGACGCCAACACCGGGACGGTCTACGTCAGCATCAACGACGGCGTCTTCAAGAGCTTCGACGGCGGCGGCTTCTGGCTGCCGACGGGACTCGAAATGCAGCCCAGTCTGGTCTCCGGGGACGACGTCACGCTGCCTTCGGCGCTCGATTGCCTGGCGGTCGATCGCTTCACCGGCACGCTGTACGCCTGCGTGTTCGGGTGGGTGAGTCCGGGTCTCTCATGGGAGCTGCGCAAGTCGGTGGACGGCGGCGCTTCGTGGGACACGCTGACCTTACCAACATCCGCGGCCCCATACGCCATCGCGATCGAGTCTGCGGCCCCCGCAACCATTTACGTGGCCACGTTCGACGTCCTGGCGACCGAGTACGGCGTGATCAAGAGCATGGATGGCGGTGACTCGTGGCAGAACGTCGGCAGCACACTGCCCGGGTGCGTCGCCGATTGCCGCATTTCGGCCCTGGCCGTGGACAGGGCGTATCCGAGCAGGCTCTACGCGGCGACCGACATGGGCGTCTACACGATCGCCGCCGGCGCCGATCAATGGACCCCGCTCAATACCGGCATCGCCGGCACACCGGTACTCACCGTCGCGGTCGAATCTGCCGATCCCGCGAGCGCCTACGCCGGCACGTCCGGCGGAGTGTTTGCGATCCATCAGGCGCCCGGTTGTCGCGGCGACTGCGACGGCAATCAGGTGGTCACTGTCGATGAGTTGATCGTCGCTGTCGGCATCGCCCTCGGGCGTCAATCGATGCCCGCGTGCGCCGCCGCCGACGGCGGCACGGATGGAGAGATCGCGGTGAGCGACGTCGTCGCCGCCGTCGACAACGCGCTGCTGGGCTGCGCGGACGTCAGTCGGCCGTAGATACGGCCGCCCCCCCGGGCGTCCGCCGTGGCCTGGCAGCGCGTTGACATCGTCCGCTTCACGTCGTCTCGCGATGCCACGCGTGCTCCGGTGCACCAGCGAGATCGCGGATCACGCGCAGCCTGAATTCCGATGAGCGTGAAACGCATTTGCGCGGGTCTGGCGAATTGTTTACAAAACGACAATTTCGATGGACTTTCCGCGCATCAAGCGGTTGCCACCGTATGTCTTCAACATCGTTGGCGACCTCAAGCAGCAAGCCCGGCGCGCGGGCGAGGACATCATCGACTTCGGCATGGGCAACCCGGACGGGCCCACGCCGCCGCACATCGTCGCCAAGCTGATCGAGGCCAGCGAGAAGCCGAGCAACCACCGCTACTCGGTGTCGCGCGGCGTCTATAAGCTGCGCGTCGCGATCGCCGACTGGTACCGGCGCCGCTACGACGTCGACATCGACCCCGATGGCGAAGCGGTCGTCACCATCGGCTCCAAAGACGGCCTGGCCCATCTCTCGCTCGCGATTCTGGGCCCGGGCGACGTCGTGTTCTGCCCGACCCCGACGTATCCGATTCACCAGTATTCGGTGATCATCGCCGGCGGCGACCTGCGCAGCATCCCGCTCGTTCCCGGCGAGGACTTCTTCGGCAATCTGGTGGAGGCAATGCGGCAGACCTGGCCGAAGCCGAAGCTGCTGATCCTCAACTTCCCGCACAACCCGACGACCCTCACCGTCGACCTGCCGTTCTTCGAGCGCATCGTCGACTTCGCGCGCGAGCACGATCTGCTCGTCGTCCACGACCTCGCCTATGCCGACCTGGTTTTCGACGGCTATACGGCGCCGAGCATCCTGCAGGTGCCGGGCGCCAAGGACCTCGCGGTCGAGTTCTTCACCCTCTCGAAGAGCTACAACATGCCGGGCTGGCGCGTGGGCTTCTGTGTCGGCAACCGCGAGATGATCGCGGCGCTGGCGCGCATCAAGAGCTACCTCGACTACGGCATCTTCCAGCCCATCCAAATCGCCGCCATCGCGGCGCTCAACGGCCCGCAGCACTACACCGAGTCGATCCGCAGCGAGTACGAGCACCGGCGCAATGTGCTGGTCGACGGGCTCAACCGCGCCGGCTGGGCGGTCGAGAAGCCGAAGGCCACGATGTTCGTCTGGGCGCCGATTCCGGAGGCGTTCCAGCCGATGGGATCGCTCGAGTTCTCCACCTTCCTGCTCCGCGAAGCGAAGGTCGCGGTGTCGCCGGGGATCGGCTTCGGCGAGTACGGCGACCGCTGGGTGCGTTTCGCCTTGATCGAGAACGAGCATCGCACGCGGCAGGCAATTCGCGGCATTCGCCGTGCGCTCGGCGCGGCGCCGCGCACGGTCGCGCGCGCCGCCGGCGTTCGCTGAACCACAGCGGCGCGGCGCACACGGAAGGAGGGGTCGTGGGGGAGAAGACCATCCGCGTCGGCCTCATCGGCTTCGGGACCATCGGCACCGGCGTGGTCAAACTGTTGCACCGCCAGCGTGCTACGATCCGCGACAAAGTCGGCGTCGGCATCGACCTGGTGCGCATCGCCGACATCGACACCGCACGCGATCGCGGCGTCAAGCTCGGGCGTGGCGTGCTGGTGCCCGACGCGCGCGTCGTGCTCGACGATCCGGCTATCGACATCGTCATCGAGCTCATGGGCGGCACCGGCACGGCGCGGCGCTTCGTGCTCGAGGCCATCGACCGCAAAAAGGACGTGGTCACCGCCAACAAGGCGCTGCTCGCACATCACGGTGCCGAGATCTTCCAGGCCGCGAGCCGCGCGGCGGTCGACATCGGCTTCGAAGCCAGCGTCGGCGGCGGCATCCCGATCATCCGCGTGCTCAAGGAGGGCCTGAGCGCCGATCGCAACGTCGCGGTCTACGGCATCGTCAACGGCACCTCGAACTACATCCTGAGCCGCATGAGCGCCGAGGGCGGTGAGTTCGCCGACGTGCTGCGCGCGGCGCAGGCGGACGGGTTGGCCGAGGCCGATCCATCGTTCGACGTCGACGGCATCGACGCCGCGCACAAGCTGACGCTCCTCATCCAGCTCGCGCTCGGCGCGCGCGTGCCGTTCGATGCCATCCCGGTTGAAGGCATCCGCCACGTCAGCCAGGCCGACATCGCGTTCGCGCGCGAGTTCGGCTACGCGATCAAGTCGCTGGCCGTCGCCAAACGCGCCGGTGACCGCATCGAAGCAGCCGTGCGGCCGACGATGGTGCCGCGCCGCCATCTACTCGCCGACGTCAACGGCGCGCTCAACGCCATCGTCGTGCACGGCGAGGCGCTGGGCCCGAGCATGTATCTCGGCGCCGGCGCGGGCATGATGCCGACCGCGACTGCCGTGGTCGCGGACCTGATGGAGATCGGGCGCAACCGGCTGCACCGCAGTCGCGGCCGCGTCGCACCACTGGGCCTACCGCTGCGCAGCCTGGCGCGGACGCGCCTGGTGGCGCTGGACGACCTGCACAGCGAGTACTATCTACGTTTCATGGTCGTGGACCGCCCCGGCGTGCTGGCACGCATCGCCGGCATCCTCGGCAGCAACGACATCTCAATCGCCGCCGTCATCCAACGCGAGCGCGAGCACGGGCGCGTGGTGCCGGTGGTCATCCGTACGCATGACGCGCGTGAGACCGCCCTGCGGCGCGCCGTGCGGGCGATCGATCGGTTGAGCGTGGTGCGCGGCCGCTCGACCGCGATCCGCATCGAGGAAAGCCTGACGTGACGGCGAACGGCTGTCTGCCGGACGTCATCGAGCACAGCCGTGGCTGTCCCGCGCCGCAGGCCGCCGGCACGGACGCCGGCGCGGCGTGGGCCCAGCCTCTGGCCACCATTTCGCAATCGCAGAAAAGGCCAGTCCGCAGGCCCTTTTACCGCTCTTCGGAGCGAACCGCACGCGGTGGCAAAACCACTGCTGGGCACTATACTGCGGGGAGTGCCGGCGCGCGGGTGCCGGCGGTGGAGTCGTAGGGCGACATGGATCGAAATCTGGCTCTCGAAGCGGTGCGGGTCACCGAGGCGGCCGCCCTCGCGTCGGCCCGCCTCATGGGCCGTGGCGACATCGATGCGACCGATCGCGCCGGCGCCGACGCCATGCTGCGCACGTTCCAGTCGATTGCGATCAACGGCGTGATCGTCATCGGCGACAGCGAGAGCGCCGAGGACGGCCTCCTGCCGATCGGCGCGCGGGTGGGCAACGGCGTCGGCCCCGAGCTGGACGTCGCGCTGGACCCGCTGGAAGGCGCCGCGATCTGCGCCACCGGCGGTTACAACGCGCTGTCGATCATCGCCATCGCCGAGCGCGGCGGCTTTCTGCGCTGCCCGGACATGCACATGGAGAAGATCGCCGTCGGTCCGGAGGCGCGCGGCATGATCGACCTCGATCACAGCCCGACCGACAACCTGCGCGCCGTCGCCGAAGCGCGCGGCGTGTATGTCGCCGACCTCACCGTCGCCATCCTCGACCGGCCGCGCCACGAGAAGTTGATCGAGGAAGTGCGGCGCGCCGGCGCGCGCGTGAAGCTCCTGCGCGATGGCGACGTCGCCGCCGCCATGGCGACCACGCGGCCCGAAGCCGGGATCGACATATTGATGGGTACCGGCGGCTCGCAGCAGGGCATCTTGACCGCCGCGGCCCTGCGCTGCGCCGCCGGCGACATGCAGGCCCGGCTGCGCGCGCGCAACGAAGCGGAAGCCGACCGCTGCCGCGAGTTCGGACTGCGCGACGTCGACAAAGTCTACGGCATCGAGGACATGGCGTCAGGCAGCGTCATGTTCGCGGGCACCGGCGTCACCGCCGGCGACTACCTCGAAGGCGTGCGTTTCTTTCGCGGCGGCGGGACCACGAACTCCGTGGTGATGCGCTCGCGCACCCATACGGTCCGCTTCCTGCGGTCGATGCATCGCTTCGATCTCAAGCCCGACTATTGATGGCGCGTGGTCGAGAGGAGGCGCGGCTGGAGCACGCCGGTTGACAGTTCACAGTTCAGAGTCGAGAGTGCGCACGGCTCGGCGGGGAACTGTGGACGTTCAACCGAACGACGCTCCGACGCGTGAGAGATAGACCGATGGCATGGACGGCTTGCTACTCGACGCCGATCGAGATCCAGGCCTACCTCGTAAAGGGGTATCTGGAGCAGTACGGCGTGCCGTGTCTGGTCGAGAGCGGGCGCTTCGGCATGAAACCGCTGACCTTCTGCGCGCTCGGCGAGGTGCGCATCCTGGTGCGCGAAGACTGGCTGCAGGTCGCCAAGGGCCTGCTGCGCAGCCGCGATCAGGCCGTCCGCCCGCGCCTCAGACTCGTCCGCCGGAGTGAAGCATGAAATCCGCACAGACCGCTGCGCAACCGGCGCCGCCCGCCTCGCCCGCCGAGCCCGAGCGCCGTTTCACCACCGTGTCCGACCTGGAGATCGAACCGGTCTACACGCCGGCGCATCTCGACCCCTTCCGCTACGACGAACGCCTCGGTGCGCCCGGCGAATATCCGTACACGCGCGGCTCCTATCCGAGCATGTACCGCGGCAAGCTCTGGACCATGCGCCAGTTCGCCGGCTTCGGCACGCCGGAGGACACCAACGCGCGCTTTCGCTTCTTGCGCGCGCAGGGGCAGGCGGCACTGTCGACCGCCTTCGACATGCCGACCCTGATGGGCTACGACGCCGACCACCCACGCGCGCGCGGCGAGGTGGGCCGCGAGGGCGTCGCCGTCTCCAGCCTCGCCGACATGGAGGCGCTGTTCGCCGACATTCCGCTCGACCGCGTCAGCACGTCGATGACGGTCAACTGCAGCGCCAGCATCCTGTTGGCGATGTACTTTGCACTCGCCGAGCGGCGCGGGATTCCGCTCGACCGCCTCGGCGGTACGATCCAGAACGACATGCTCAAGGAGTTCATCGCCCAGAAGGAGTGGATCTGCCCGCCCGAGCCCGCGATGCGCATCGTCGTCGACATGATCGAGTTCTGCACGACGCACGCGCCGCGGTGGCATGCGGTCTCGATCTCCGGCTACCACATCCGCGAAGCCGGCTCGACGGCGGCGCAGGAGCTCGCCTTCACGCTTGCCGACGGCATCGGCTACGTACAGGCGGCAGTCGAGCGCGGCCTCGACGTCGACGACTTCGCCGCGCGGCTCTCCTTCTTCTTCAACGTCCACAACGACCTGCTCGAGGAGGTCGCGAAGTTCCGCGCCGCGCGGCGCATGTGGGCGACGATCATGCGCGAGCGCTTCGGCGCGCGCCAAGCGCGCTCCTACATCCTGCGCACCCACGCGCAGACCGCCGGCTGTTCGCTCACCGCCCAGCAGCCCCTCAACAACGTCGTGCGCGTCGCCATCCAGGCGCTGGCGGCGGTGCTCGGCGGCGCCAACTCGCTGCACACCAACTCGATGGACGAAGTGCTGGCGCTGCCGACCGAGGCCGCCGTGCTCACGGCGTTGCGCACGCAGCAGATCATCGCCGAGGAGAGCGGCGTCATCAACACCGCCGATCCGCTCGGCGGCAGCTACGCGATCGAATCGCTCACCGACCGGCTCGAGCGCGAAGCATTCGCGTACATCGACCGCATCGACCGCATGGGCGGCATCATTCGCGCCATCGAGCTCGGCTTTCCGCAGCAGGAAATCGCCGACGCCGCGTATCACTACCAGCGCCAGCTCGATCGCGGCGAGAAGATCGTCGTCGGGGTGAACAAGTACGCGACGGCCGACGCCGCCCCGCTCGAGACCCTGCGGGTGAGCAACGACGTCGAACGCCGTCAGGTCGCGCGCGTGCGCGAGCGCAAGCAGGCGCGCGACAGCGCGGTGGTCGGCCAGCGCCTGGCGGCCGTGCGCAGCGCGGCGCGGGAGGGGCGCAACCTCATGCCGCCGATCATCGCCGCGGTCCACGAGGAGTGCACGGTCGGCGAGATCTCCGACATCTTCCGCGAGGTCTTTGGGGTCTACCGGGACCCGGCCTGGATCTGAGGGCGCGCGTGTCGGACCGGCGATTGCGCATCCTGATCGCCAAACCGGGGCTGGACGGGCACGATCGCGGCGCGAAGATCATCGCCCGAGCGCTGCGCGATGCCGGCTTCGAGGTGATCTACACGGGTCTGCATCAGACGCCGGAGATGATCGTCGAAGCGGCGCTGCAGGAGGACGTCGACGCGATCGGTCTCAGCATTCTTTCCGGCGCGCACATGACGCTGTTTCCGGCCGTGCTGGAGCTGCTCCACGAGCGTGGCGTCGATGATCTGCCGGTGTTCGGCGGCGGCATCGTCCCGCCCGAGGACATCGCCGAGCTCAAGCAACAGGGCGTGCGCGAGCTCTTCACCCCCGGCGCCAGCACCGAGGACATCGTCACCTGGGCGCGCACGTCGCTGCAGCCGCGCGGCTGAAACTCGCAAAGCGAAGGAACGCTCTACCACCAAGACACCAAGACACGAAGGTTGACGAAGTCGAAACGGAAACGGCTGCGAATTCCCCAACTTCATCAAGATGCCATTCATGACGGCGCAAACTCAGGTCGCCGTCCAAACTCTCCTTGGTGTCTTGGTGTCTTTGGGGTGACCTCTTCTTCTCCCTAGGGCGCCGCCGACAGCGACGACCTACGCAGCCGCACGTCGGTCAGCGTGCATGAGCCGCTCGCCGATCGCACGAGGAATCGCAATCGGAGACGCTCTCCGTGGCTCCGTGGCTGCGTGTAGAATTTCACTTGCGTTGCAACGCGCGCTCGCGCCGCCGCGCCGATCGCGCTAAGCGTGTCACGCGCATGGAGCGCTTCCCCATCATCATCGTCGGTTCCGGCCCCGCCGGTGCCGCCACGGCGCTGGCGCTGCATCGGCTCGACCCGGCGCTCGCCGCCGACGTGTTGCTGCTCGACAAGGCGCGCCATCCGCGACCGAAGGTATGCGCCGGTGGCTTGATTCCCGCCGGCACTCGCTGGCTCGCCGAGCATGACCTCGCGCTCGACGTGCCGCACGTCACCGTGCACCGCGCGCTGGTCACCACGCCGACCACCACCGTCCGGCATGACGATCGCGATCTCTGCGCGGTGGTCCGGCGCGCCGAATTCGACGCCGCGCTGGTCGATGCCTGCCGGGCTCGCGGCATCATGCTGCGCGAGGACGAGCACGTCGTCGACGCCGTGCGCACCGACGACGGCATCCGGCTCGAGACCAACCGCGGCAGCTACGCCGCGCGCCTGGTGATCGGTGCCGACGGTAGCGGCAGCGTAATCCGGCGGCGCCTGGTCGATCCCGGTAAGCAACACATCGCACGCGCCATCATGGCCGATGTTCCGGTCGGCGCGCTGTGCTGGTCGGGCTTCGCCGAGCAGCGCTACGATTTCGATTTCCACCTGCTGCGCCGCGGCCTGCGCGGCTACCTCTGGGCGTTCCCCTGTCTCATCGACGGCGTGCCGCACGCCAACATCGGCGCCTACTCGCTCACGCCGATCGGCAGCCAGCTCGACGACGCGTTCGCCGCCTATCTCGGGACGTTCACCGACGCGGTGCCGCGCCGCGCCGCATTCCCGATTCATTGGTACCGGCCCCGCGCGCGCCTGGCAGCGCCGCACGCGTGGTTGGTTGGCGACGCGGCGGGAGTGGATCCGCTGATGGGGGAGGGGATCTCGCTGGCATTCGAGTACGGCACCATCGCCGCAGCCACTGCCGTTGAGGCGGTGAGCGGCGGCGACTGCTCGGGGATCGCGTATCAGCGGGCCGTCGAGCGGTCATCACTCGGGACCAAGCTCCGCCGCTTGCACCTTGCGACGCGGCTCTTCTACGGCCGCCCGTGGCGGGCGTGCTTCGCGATCGCCGAGTACAGTCGGCGGGTCCGCGCGCTCGGGCTGCGCTGGTACAACGGCGTCGACGAGTGGGATCGGCGCAGCGGCTGGGAGGCGCTGGCCGCGCTTGCAACCAATCGCGTGGGGGCATGAGTCCCGCGCGATCGCGCCGGCGTCCGCGTCGCGCGCGCCGACAGCGCACGCGTCCGATCCGCCGACTGCTCGTCGGCGCCGCGGTCGCACTTCTGACCGCGGCGGTGGGCCTGGCCCTGCTGGTGCGCGCCAGCCGCCCCAAGGCCAAGCAGCCGTTCCGCTTCCCGGCCGCGGCGCAGGTCACGCCGACGGCCGAGATCGACGCAAGCGAGCGGGCACGCTTGCAAGCCGTGCTCGAGGAGCTACGGAAGACCCCGGGTGCACCCCAATCTCAGCGATGATCTCGACCGGCCGGTCGCCCTGCGCGCCCCGCCGCGCCGCATCGTCAGCCTGGTCCCCAGTCTGACCGAATTGGTCTGCGCCCTGGGCCGTGGCGACAGATTGGTCGGGGTTACGCGCTTCTGTACGGACCCCCCCGATATCGTGTGGGCATTACCGCGAGTGGGGGGCACCAAGAACCCGGACCTGAGCCGTATCGTTGGGCTCGACCCCGACCTGGTTCTCGTCAATGTCGAGGAGAACATGGAAGAGGATTTCCAGTCGCTGAGCGCCGCTGGTCTGACCTTGTTCGTCAGCTTTCCCTCGACGGTCCAAGCGGTGGCACGCTCGGTCGAGCGCCTGGGGGCGGTCCTCGAGGCGAACGAGGCGGCGGCGGTCATGGCGTCCGAGATCCGGACGGCACTGACCGAGCTACCAGGCCGGGGGCTGCCCGTCTTCTGCCCCATCTGGCGTAAGCCCTGGATGTCGTTCAATCGCGACACCTATGCCCACGACCTCTTGTATTGGGCGGGTGGCGACAACGTCTGCGCGAGCAGCCCAGTGCGATACCCGGTGGTTGATCTGACCGAAGTGGCGCGGCTGGACCCGGCAGCCGTCCTGCTCCCTGACGAACCGTATCCGTTCGCGGACCGCCATAGGCGGCTGCTGGGGGACCTGGAAGGCACGAGGGCAGCCAAATCCGGGCAGATACACCTGGTCAGTGGCAAGGCCCTGTTCTGGTACGGGGCTCGCACAGCGCCTGCCTTGCGCGACCTCCGCCGCCTCCTCGCCTCTTGCTGAGGCGACAGCGGCCGCGGCACGCCCGCCATTGCGCCCCTGCAAGGGGTTGATCCACATGCGAGGGGGCCGACGAAGGCCCCCGCCGGCCGCGGCCACAGTGCCCGCTAACGCCGGCTGGGCATAGGCATTGCACTGGTCAGATGAGCGTTCCCGGCGTAGAGGGCGCCGGCCAACGAGCATCACTTAGCGAAAGGGAGACTGGCGCAACGCGGTCATTTTGGGGGGATGGAGACCTACACAATTCGGGGTTCACACCCCGTGATCCGATCGATTCTCGCGGCCGCTGAGCGCATCGCCACCACGGACGTGTGCGTGCTCATCGTCGGTGAGAAGGGCACGGGAAAGGAGCTCCTGGCGCGCTATATTCACGCGGTCAGCCCGCGGACTGGACGGCCGTTCGTGCGCTTCGACTGTCAGGACGGCCGCACGTTGCGCGGCGGCAAGGACCTCGCGGGTGCGCTATCCGCGGATGGCGACGGGGGCGGTCTCGACTGCGGATTACTCGAACGGGCGCGTGGCGGCACGCTGTTCCTCGACCACATCAGCGCGCTCAGCGCCGATCTGCAGGAACGGCTGCTGGCGGCGCTACTGACCCGGGCGGCGGAGCAGGGCGATGTTCGACTGGTCGCGGCGCGTGATCCCACCGATCCAGTGCCGGTCTGCCTGACGAGCGCGGGCCTGCCGCTGGTGGAGATTCCGCTCCCGGCGCTGCGTCAACGTCGCTCCGACATCCCGGTGCTGGTCGAGCACTTTCTCGAGCTCTACGCGGCGCGGCATGGGGTCGGCGGCTGCCGGATCGATACCGAAGCGATGGTGCAGCTCTGGCAGTACGATTGGCCCGGCAACGTGCGGGAATTGGAAAGCGTCGTCGAACGCGTCGTCGTGCTCAGCCACAGCGGCGTCGTGCACGTGACCGATCTGCCGCCCCACATTCGCAGCGTCACCACGCGTCCGCGCGGTGGCGGCACAGCCACCGGCAACGGCTACCGGCCCGCCGGCGCACCGCTGCGCTAGCTGCCGGAACGCGGTCGCGGCGCGCGGCGCGGCGGCGGCTCACGGCAGCACGAGGTGGCGCAGCACGGTGGTCACCAGCGCCAGCACGATGGCGCCGATGAACGCCGGACCAAAGCTCTCGACGTGAAACCCGCTGACCAGCCCCGAGGTCATGCGCAGGATGAGCGCATTGATCACGAACAGGAACAGTCCGAAGGTGACGATCGTGAGCGGCAGCGTCAGCACCTTCAGCAACAGACCGAGCGTCGCGTTGATGAGGCCAATCACCAGCGACGCCATCAAGGCGGTGCCGAAGCTCTGCACCTGGAACCCCGGAACGATGTGCGCGACGATGATCAGGCTCAGCGCGCTCAGCAACCAGTTGACGATCAGGTACAGCATCCGTCGACCCTCCCGTCCGGCCCCCACGGCGGAGCCGCTCCGCCAGCCCTCGACGCTGGCCCAGCTACGCACCGCACCGTAGCGCAATCCACCTGGCACTGGAAACCGTGGCGCACCCGTACTGTCCCGGCGGGACGGTCGGGCGCGAAGCAGCCGGTCGCGCGCCGCCGCGCTGCAATTGCTTCGCGCCCCGTGGCGCACGCTGTGATGAGGTATCGCTTGCGATCACACCGGCCGGCGCGCGAGCGACAACAGCGCGCGCACCAACCGTTCCGCCTCGACGGGCTTGTCGAAGCGCGGTTGGCCGCGCAGGTGCTCGGGCAGCAGCGCTGCGTCGCCGTAGCCGGTGAGGAACACGAACGGCACCCCTTTGGCGCGCAAGTGCTCGGCCAGCGGTACGACGCTGGTGCCGTTGAGGTTGATGTCGAGGACGGCGATATCGACCGGCGCGGCAGCGAGGGCTTCGTAAGCACGCTCCAGGGTCGGCACCATCGCCGACACCGAGCCGCCATAGCCGTCGATCAGGTACTTGAGCGCGTTGGC
>Ga0066388_100001252_pt1 | contig 13977 bp, 12 predicted proteins | sample PanSoiMetaGPlot6_FD_64539 | JGI IMG/M metagenome (GOLD analysis project Ga0066388, IMG submission 64539) | Tropical forest soil microbial communities from Panama analyzed to predict greenhouse gas emissions - Panama Soil - Plot 6 (Hybrid Assembly) | ecosystem: Environmental > Terrestrial >... | reverse complement strand
GCGGCTGCAGCGCGGCCAGCAGCAGCGCGCCGCCTTCGGGGTCGAGCGTGCCGTCCAGCGCGACGATGCCGTCGAGGGTCTGGCTGGCTGACAGCCCCCGCCGCTCGTAGGCCCGCTCCGCGGCGTCGGCGTCGGCCTGCGGGGCCAGTGCGTGCCGGACGTGGGCCAGCTCGTTGCGCAGCTTGGCCGGGTCGAGGGCCCGGGCCAGGTCGACCAGCGCCGGCTCGGTCTGCGCGGCCAGCTCCGCCCCGCCGGCCTCGGCCAGCTCGGCGAGTGCTGCGGCGATCAGCTGCGCGTGCGCGGGGGAGATGTCCCCGGCCGCCAGCGCGGCAGCGGTGTCGGGCAGGCCGGCCAGCGCCCGGGCCAGCTCCACCTGGCCACGCGCCGGGCCAGGAGCCAGCCGGCAGGCCGAGCGCGCCCAGGCGCCGGTGCTCACCGCACCGGCCGCGGCCGCGCCGCCGCGGCGGTCGAAGGCCTCCAACCGCCGCAGCCACTGCGCTTCCACACTGTCAGCCAGCCGGCGCAGCTCGGGCAGGCCGGCGGCGAGCGCGGCCGCGGGCAGGCTGTCGACGTCCTCGGCCGCCAGCGCGGCCACGGCGTCGCCGAGCGTACTCAGCAGCCCTCGCTCATCCGAACACATGTTCGATAGAGTAGCACACTCTTCTAGCCCAGCGGGTTGGCGGCTGTGCCGGGGGCGAGCGCTGGAAGGGTGTCCTTCTACGGCGGCACCGTGCCATGGAAGCGGGGTCGAGCACGCTCAGGCGGCTCGGTGCCGGGCGCGGTCGGCGTGCCGCCGGCAGCAGCGGAGATCTCGACTCGGCGCGGAGATCCAGTCGCGGTCGCAGAACACCGGTTCGGTCTGGCGGGCGGCGGCGACGTGCCAGTGCTAGGTGCAGCCCAGTCGGACCCGGTGCGCGGTGGACCAGCCCGCGCGACGCCGCCGGGCTCACCCACGTCGGTGCGGACCAATCCCGCTCGAGCGCCGAGGTTGCTCCGGAAGGCGGCGGGATTGAAAATCCGTATGTCAAAGGTACGAGCCGGACAGGACTCGAGGATTACGAGGACGGCTGTGGCCACATCGATCTCCTCGTCGCCGTTCTCGACCCCAAGGCGGAACCGTCCGGCGAGGTGCTCGCTCGCGACGGGGTGTCGGAGGCAGACATTGACGGTGACTAGAGGCTGTCACATGACTCGGGTCGGGCCCGTCTGGGGCTTCGAGCGGCCGGGTAGCGGTCCGATCCTGCTGGGCGCGGGTTGCGGTGGTGTTGGGTCATCCCGGGGAGGCGGCAGCTGACCCTCCGCCAGGCTCGGCTCGCGCCCGCGACCCGCCGCCACAAGGTCCGTTACGGCTCGTGGGCGGCAAGGGGGTGGGTTCGGCGGCGTGGTGGACGTCAGAGGGCGTGGCTATGCGCACCCGACTGACCTGCGCCTTCGGCTCGGCGTGCAGGCCGGGTACCGAACTGGTCCGTCATGCGTCCCCGCCGGCGACGGTCCCCTGACGGCGGCCCCCAGCGGCGAGCACCGCCTACACCTGGCACACCTCGCGATCCAGGCCCGTCGCCGCATGTCGGCGCCGGGCGGAGGGGGCGGAGGCTGTACGGTGCCGGCCATGACTGTTGCGGCGTCCCGCGGCGAGGGGGAGATCCCGTTCGAGCAGGTGCCAGGGCGGTGGGCGGAGGTGGTCGAGCGGGCCGACCGGCACGAGCGGCTGCGTCTGGTCCGCGGCGGGGGTGCGCCGGCGCTGGTAGTGATGACCGCTGATGACTTCGACCTGGCCGTGCAGGATGCTTCGGACCTGGCGTTGTGCCGGGAGGTACTGCACCGGCTCGAGGACGATCCTCGGCCGATGGTGGCCGGTGACGAGGCGAGGGCGTTCCTGCAGGAGATCGCCGGCCGGGCCTGATGTACCAGGTCCAGATCCCGGCCGAGGTCCAAGAGGCGCTGCGCCGGTTGCAGGCGGCCGACCCGGCCGGTGCCGAGCTGGTTTCCGAGGCCGTGCTGGCGCTGGCCGCTGATCCTCGCCCGGCCGGCGTACACGTGCTGAGCGAGGCCGAGGGGCTGCACCGGGTGCACCTGTCCCGGTTGGACCAGGGCACGGGCCGGCGGTTGCAGTACCGGGTGATGTACCAGGTCCGGGACGAGGACCTGGTGGTCCTCCTCCTCACGGCCGGCGCGCTGCCGCCAGCAAGCCGCCGCCGCCAGTGACAGCTGCGTACCACACTCTCCGTGGTGACCTGACCACGTTAGGTCTCCCAACTCGAAGGATTCTGCTCAGCTTGGTAGCATGCCCGCCGCCCAAGACCAACGCTGCGAACGCCTGCGCTGACGACAGCAGCGTCGGCGCGTCCTGGCGCGTCGAGACCGGGAGTGGGCCGCGCAAGTGTTCGTCGTCTGAACGCCCAGCCGGGGAGGTCGTCCCTTGACTGACAGCTGGATGAAGGGCCGTGTCAAAGGGCTGCACAGAGGGATGTTTCCGGAGGAGGAGCGGGCGATGGACCCTTCCGGTGTTGCGCAAGCCGAGCCGGCGGAGCAGATGGACGCCCATCCGCCTTCCGACGTGCAGCGGCAAGCCCTACAGATGCTGACACTGGCCCAGCGAACAGCCGAGGACCATGTCGCCAGCGCCCGTCTGCAGGCGGACAAGATTCACGCGGATGCGCGCGCAAAGGCGGAGCAGATACTCCGAGACGCCCAAGTGCAGGCCGACGCTGTCCGCCGCGAGGCCAACGAGGCGCTGTCCGACGCGGGAGCGCGGGCAGCGCAGACGGCCAAAGATGCCCAGGCGCACGCCGAAAATGCTCGGCGCGGCGGCGACAAGATTGTCTCCGAGGCCCGGGCGCAGGCGGCGGAGATAGCCAAAGAGGCGCAGGGGAGCGCCGATGGACTCAGGCGTCAAGCCGAGCAGCGGTACGAAGAGATGGTCGGGAGCCTAGCCGCCAAGCGTGCGTCGCTACAGCAGCAGATCGAAGCGTTGCAGGAGTTCGAGCGGGACTACCGGGGCCGGCTGTTGACCTTCATGCAGGCCCAGCTGCGCGCCTTGTGGGTCGACGAGCCGCGGGTCGACGGGGAGATCGCGGAGATCGCGGAGATCGAGCAGCCGGGGCGCGGTGGCAACGACCCGGCCTCCACCGGCACAGCAGCCCGACCCTCGGGCAACGATCGGGTTGCCGCCAGCACAGGCGAGCCCACCTGATCACGGCCTGTCAGGCCCCCGATCACCGGCCTGGCGGGGCGCGCGAAGATCTGGCGAGACCGCCGCGCGAGCGGCCTGACGGGCGGCGCTCGCGGCATGTGCGGGCGAAGTGACTCGGCTCATCGAGCAGGTCGGTTGGCACGATCGCGGCGCCAGCGGGCGTCAGCCGCGGAGGGCGCGTTTGCTGAGTTCGGGGAGTAGGGCGGCGCGGAGGGAACGCTGCAGTTGGGTTGCCGTCGGGGACGCCATGGGGAGCGGGGCGAACGGGGTCATCTCCGGTTGGCAGACGGTGCCGGCGGCGGGTAGGGCGCCGCTGATGAGGTAGGCGTTCACGGCGGTGTCGATGCAGTTGGACACGCCTCCGTAGACCGTGTGGCCCCAGCCGGCGTAGGACAGCAGCCGGGAGTTGGGCAGCAGCCTGGCGACGGTCTGCGCACCCTGGTAACGGGTGGCCGGGTCGAAGAAATTGCCGACCACGAGGACCGGGTTCGCCGTCGCGGCGTTCCACGGGCCGGTGTAGCGGTCATCGCTGTGGCCGGGCCACACCGCGCAGGTGCTCGACGCCCAGGTCCAGGCCCGGCCGAAGTACCCGAACTGGGCCTCGGCGCTTTCGGCCGCGGTGAACCAGTCCAGGTGGCTGTCCGGGTTGTCGGAGTCGGAGCAGGCTACGGCGGGGAAGCCTTCGACGAAATTCGGATAGTGCGGGAACCCGCGCTTGTTGACGTACCCGAGGCTTTGCCGCAGGTCGGCCAGCGCGGCGCCGAGCGCCGCAGGCGACGCCGACTGCTCCAGCAGGGCGAGGACCTCGGCCGCAAAAGGCCAGGCGAACGGGGAGTACAGGGCCCCGAGCATGCCGTAGATCAGGTCGGTGTAGGTGAACGGGAACGTCTCGCCGTCCATCGTGACCTGGATCGGGCCTTGGAGCAGCCGAGCGCGCAGCGCGGCGAACCGGGCGGCCGAGTGACCGGAGAACGCGCAGTCCGCACCGGCCTGGTCGCAGAGCCGGAAGAACTCGCCGAGCGTTGCCTGCGCGCCGGCGTCCGAACGAATCCGGGTGGAGAACGGCAGGCGCTGCTGGCCGGCAGCCCCGGTCGTCCAGGCGATCGGGTCGAGCACACCGTCGATGACGATCGCCCGTACCCGGCCCGGGAACAGGTTGGCGTAGGTGGTGCCCAGCATCGAACCGTAGGAGAAGCCCAGGAACGTCAGCCGCCGGTCGCCCAGCCTGGCCCGCAGCAGGTCCATGTCCCGCGCGACGTCGGCGGTGCTCATGTGGTCGATAATCTTGCCGCCCCGCTGCGCGCACGCACCGGCGAGGTAACGGTCGGCGGCGGCCACGACATCGACCCCGGCCGGAGTCAGCGGCAGATCGGCCCAGAACGCCGGTCCCCACTGCCGTGGCGTGCCGAAGCAGCGCAGCGCCGTGCTGCGGGCGATGCCGCGCGGGTCGAACCCCACGATGTCGAAGCGCGCCCGAATCTCCGGCGCCAGGAACTCGCCGAAGCCCAGCACGAGATCCACCCCGGAGCCACCCGGCCCGCCCGGGTTGACCAGCAGCGAGCCGATCCGCCGGGCCGGGTCGGTGGCCCGCAGTCGGATCAGCGACAGCAGGATGGTGGCACCGTTGGGCCGGTCGTAGTCCAGCGGCACCGGCACCGTCGCGCAGTCGAACCGGCGGTGCTCACACGGCGACCACAGCACCCGCGACGAGGCGCCCGCGGCCACGGCCGTGCCGCTGCCGCTCCTCGCCGGGGCAGCCTCCGCCGCGGGCACGGCACCGGTCAGGCCGATTGTGGCGAGCAGCGCTCCGGCCGCTGTCATTGCGAGGAAGCGTCGTCCTGACCGCATGATGGCCCCCCTCTGCGTCACCCCTGACACTACGTCTACTCGGGGCCGTAGCCAACCGGCCAGACGGCGTACGCTGCCGTCTGCTTCGGGACAGGCGATCGGGTGACTGGCAACTTCGCCCTGGAATACCCGCGGTAACCTTTGCCATCCCGGGCACTGTGGTGTTGCACGCTAGCCTGAGCCCTGCGGCGGCACGGGATGCGATAGCTCCTCGAGCGCCGAGAGGAGCCCGTTACGAGAGGAGCTGGAACTGCCAGTCCCAGAACTCGCCTCCGCTGCCGGTGCAGGTCGCGCTCGACGTGCCGTTGCCGGTGATGGTGGCGCCGTACCGGGTGACAGACATCGGCCATTCGGTCATGCAGGCGACGTAGACCCGCCACTGCGAGCCGGCCGGGCGGCCGGTGCAGGTGGTCGAGAACGACTCGCTGTCCGGCCGGGATGGTGTGCAGTCGCGGGGGATCTGGCCGCCGCTGTGGATGATGCCGATCTCGGTGTCGCTGATGTCGGCGCCCGGCACGCTGGAGCCGGTCAGCCGCACCCGGAGGGTCTTGTCCGGCGCGCCGACGCTGCCGGTGTCGATGATGGGGATGGCGAGCTGGACGTCGTTGTGGCCCGGCGGGTAGGAGTCGATGGTCAGGGTGCCGGACGTGGGTCCGCTGTAGTTGACGTCGTGGATGGCGGTGATGTCGTCGATCGCGTAGTTGACCGTGATCGGCTGCACCGGTTGCGGACGGTTGGAGACAACGATCTGGAAGACCACGTCGCCGCCGTACTCGGTGCACGGCCCGACGTTGGCGCAGTTCCACCGGAACTCGTAGTTGTGGTAGGTCGTCCCTGCCCCGTCGACGTGGTAGATGTTGAATACGGTCTGAGCCGGGGGTTTTGCCGACGCTGCGGACTGGGCCATGCCGGTCGCCAGCAGCGCGGCGCTCGCGACGACCAGGGCACGTAGGAGAACTCGCACGTTGGCTCCCTTCGGGGTCGCCGCGCGAGGTGCCCGCGCGGGTCGCCCGTCATTGTGCCACCCGGGCCGGCCGCCGTCCGGCTTCTCCGAACGAACCCGAACAAAGCCGCGGAGCCCCAGGCTACCGGCCATTCGACGCTCGTCATGTGGCCCGTTTGGGGGAGTGGGCATTGGTCTTGCTTCGACTATGACGTGGGGTAACGATCGTCACCAAGCGTCAAGGTCTTGAACAACTCGGCTGACCGAGGAATAGTGCCTGGGGGATCTCGCCTGGTCGGACGCGCACAGCACGCAGGTCAACGACGACGCGGAGGAGCGCCATGCGCAAAGATCTTCTCGCCGGGGTTCTAGGTCGCATTTCGGCGGCTGGTGTCCTGGCCCTCGCAACGGTCGCGGCCGGCGGCCCGGCTGCGGTCGCCCAGCCCGGTGGCGACACGCTCGTCACCGTCGCAAGCCCCTCGACCCCGTTCTCGCAGAACAAGCAGAACGAGCCGGCGGTGGCCATCGACTCGGCCCACCCGAACGTTCTCGCCGCCGGTGCGAACGACAACATCGACTTGGAGGCGTGCAACGCCGGGGCGGACAACACCTGTCCGTTCACGCCCGGTGTCGGTGTGTCCGGTGTCTCCTTCTCGACCGACTCCGGCGCGACTTGGACACAGCCGACCTATACCGGCCGGACCGCCCGCGGCTGCCTCGGGGTGGTCGGCCCCGATGCCGGCTGCACCCCACAGGTAGGGCCGATCGGGACGGTGCCGAACTACTACGAGGCCGGCCTGAAATCCGGCGGTGACCCGGCGGTGGCCTTCGGCCCGGTGCCGGACGCGAGCGGCCACTTCTCCTGGGCCAACGGCTCGCGCCTCTACTACGCCAACCTGGCCGAAAACCTTGCCGGCGCTCAGGCGTTCAACGGTTTCGAGGCGATCGCTGTCTCGCACACCGACGACATCGCCGCCGCCGCGGCTGGCAGCAACGCCGCGTGGAGTACGCCGGTCATCGCCAGCAAGCAAAACTCAGCGCTCTTCTCGGACAAAGAGCAGGTCTGGGCTGACAACGCAGCATCCAGCCAGTTCTTCGGCAACACGTACATCTGCTACGCCGGTTTCCGAGCCAAGGGTGGGGGGTTCACTCCGCAGCCGCTGTTCATGCTCACCTCACGCGACGGAGGCGACAGCTGGACCCAGAAGCAGGTGACGCCTGCCGCGAACAACCCGGTCAGCCCGCAGGGCTTCGGCCGCAGCGGTTGCACCGTCCGCACCGACTCCACCGGAGTGGTGTACGTGTTCGCCGCTCAGTTCGGCGTCGGGTCCCCCGGCACCGGGGCCACCATCATGGTCAAGTCCTTCGATGGCGGAGACACCTGGAGCAATCCGGTGTCCATCTTCACCGCGGTCGACACGTGCAACGCCTTCGAGCCGTCGATCGGCCGGTGCGTGATGGACGGCGTCGGCGGCGCGCGGGACGACCTCGGCCCAGCACCAGCGGTGGACATCGCCAACGGCGCGCCCACCGGCACCGACGCCACCAACCGGATGGTGATCTCCTGGGTGGACGGCCGGGACGGCCTGAACAACGAGCACGTCATGTTCAGCACCTCGACCAGCGGCGGCTCGAGCTGGTCGGCCCTGCGGCAGGTCGAGCAGCCAGGCGACCGCGGCTACTACTCGGCGCCGGCCATCTCGCCCGACGGCAGCCAGGTGTGGCTGGTCTACAACGCCTTCCTCGAGCCGTTCAAGACCAGCACCATCGGCGCCGAGAACGACCATCCGCTGGTGGGCGTGGTCCAGCACGCAACGGCATCGTCGGCCGGGGTCGGTGCGTTGTCGCTGATCCATCGCAGCGCGCCGGGTGACGCGCGGGGGTCCAGCCAGAACAACCTCGCCGCCGAGTTCCTCGGCGACTACGTCTATGCCGCCGCCACTCGGACATACGGCGCCGCGGTGTGGAACGACACCCGCAACGCGGCTGACTGCCCGGCTGTCGACGCCTACCGGCAGGCGCTGCACGACGAGGCCGTTGCCACCGGCACCCAGACCGCCGAGCCGGAAGAACCCGGTGACGACGGAGAGCAGCCGGGCGATCCTCCAGCGGTGGCGCCCGACGTGCAACAGGTCTGCCCAGCCGCTTTCGGCAACTCCGACATCTTCGGAGGCGGCTACGCCAACCCCTGACCCCAACCCCTGACAGGTGAGACCCACGACGGGGAGGGACGCCGGACCTCGGTGTCCCTCCTCCGCTCGTAGCTGGTTGGCCGGTGGCCTACTGTTCCACGCCGGCCGAGGTGAGGACCCAGCGCTCGGCTCGTGCGGAGTAACGCAGGCCGAACAGCGCGAGTTTTCCAGCGGCGACCACGAACGGTCCACACAGGCCGGACAGGTGGGTCGTCGGCGCGGTGAACGTGACCGGCGAGTTGGCGCCGCTGGCGTAGACCTCCAGCAGCACGGTCGCACCGTCGGCGGCAGCGGCGGGGCTCATGGTGACCGCCACCGCGCCGGTCGCGCTGACGGCGAACGAGCGACCGGCGGCGTAGTCGATGCTGAGGGCAGGCGCGTAGCCGCAGACGACCGGTGAGTCGGCCAGCGGAAGCCGTGCCGGGTCGAGCCGGCCCGAGGTGAGTTCGGCGGCGTCGTGCGCATGGGGCAACGGTGCGCGGGCATCGGCCAGGCGTGGGTCGCCGGGGGCGACGCCGGGGTGGACGTGGTCGCCCCGGGCGGCGCTAGCGGCGGTGCCGGCCGCGGCAGCCGGGCCGACCGCGGCGATCGTTGCGGTGGCGGCATAGCGCTGCTGGGCACCGCTGAGCCGGCCCGATGACGACAGCCCCGGGTAGCCGCCGGGCTGGTTCTTCTCCGAGCGGAGCTGCCGGCTGCTCTCCAGCGCGGTGATCCGGTCCACTGTGGCCTGTCGTTCGACGTGCCGGTGGTCGGCGCGGGCGCCGTACGGGCTGGTGCCGGTCGTGTTCGCGGTATCCACCGCGGCCGGGAACTGCCCGGTGACGGCCTGGGCGAGGATCGGCCCGGGCCAGCCGGTCCCGGCCACGTCCGCGCCGGCCAGCGCTTCGACGAGCCGCTCGCGCTGGGTCGTGTCGGCGCGGGCGCTCGCGGAGACCTCGACGTGGACGAACACCGCGCCCGCCGCGTCCGCGGCCCGGCCCTGGATGTTCGTGGTGCCGCCCAGGCCGGGGACCGGGGTCTCCCAGACCCGCGCCACGACCAGGCCGTGCGCGGCCAGGCTGTCCGCGGCCCGCAGGATCGGGACGCCGACCGTGGTCGCCCCCGGCGACAGCACCACGTCGAACCCGGGCGCCGACGCGTCGGCGAACCCGTGCACCTGCACGTGCGGCAGCCCAACCTCCAGCAGCGCGGCGGCGAACCGGTGAAACAGCGACCCCGGATGGTCCCGCGGATCGGCGAGCCCGCCTCCGGCGCCGCGGTGCGCACCGGCGACGAGCAGCAGCGACCCGGGGATGCGCTGCCACAGCGCGAGACCCAGCTGCTCGGAGGTCTTGTCGAAGACCGGGTGCGGGCAACCGATGACCGTGCCGACCGGCACCGAGGCATCGACCAGCACGGCGGCCCAGGCACGGTCCCCAGGCGGCGGCTCGGAGAACGCCAGCCGGAACGCCCGCCCCGACACCGAGTCCAGTCCGGACACGACACTGAACCCGAGCGGCCCGAGCAGCGCGGCGGCATCCCCGTCACCGAGCAGGCGCCGCAACCCGGCGTCCGCGTCCGCGGCCTCCGCCGCGGCCGGCTCCCGGTAGGGCTGCCCCGACGACATCGCCGCGGTGAACTCGCCCAGCCACGCCGACAGATCCGTAGCAGCCGCAGCGAACGAGTCATGACCGGCCGTCGTCGACATGCTAATGAAGAGGCGCCCGACGAGCGGATGATACGACCAGACATCCCCGGCCCGCAGGCACGCACCGTGCCTGGGGCGCGTTGAACATCCGGGCCGGAGTCAGCCGCGGAAATGGCCATGGTGCGGCAGAATGCAGGTCTGTGTACGGCTTTTTGGGGCCTGGGCGGAGGGCGGCGCGGGGTCGGCCGGTGGCGGCGGAGGACAGGTTCTTCCTGTACGTCGAGTCGCCCACCGCTCCGCAGCATGTCGGTGGGGTGGCGCTGGTCGACGTGCGGGGCTTGCCGGAAGGCGTGCCGTCCCGGCAAGAGGTGCTGGCGTTGGCCGAGCAGATGGTGGGTGACCTGCCGGCGCTGCGGCGTCTGCTGTCGCCGGGGAGTCGGTGGCGGCGGCCCCGGTGGCTGGAGCAGGCGCCGGACCTGGGCTGGCATGTGGTGGAGTTGTCGCTGCCGGAGCCGGGTGGGCTGGCCGGGCTGTGGGGGCTGGTCGGTGAGATCGCCTCTGCCGCGTTGCCGCGGGACCGGCCGTTGTGGCGGGTGTGGCTGGTCCACGTCGAGCCGGGCCTGGACGCGGTGATGATCGTGCTGCATCACTCGATCGCGGACGGGATCGGCGGGATCGCGGTGGCGGCCCGGCTGTTCCGCCCGGATCCGCGGTTGGGAGCCGCCCGGCCGGCGGCCCGGCCCGGCAGGCTGCGGCGGATCGCTGGCACGGTGCTCGGCCTGGCGCAGCTGGCGACCGACGGCCGCGCCGAGGGACGGATGCTGGACCGGCCGATGACGGCCGGGCGCCGCTACACCGGGACCGCGTTGCCGCTGGCGGAGGTCCGGGCGGTCGCTCGCCGTTATGCCGTGCGGGTCAGCGATGTCGTGCTCAGCTGTGTGGCCGGCGGGCTGAGCCGGTGCCGGGCCGCTGCCGGTGACCGGTGGCCGGCGACGGTCCGGGTGGCCGTGCCGCAGACCGTGCGGGACCCGGGTGAGCCAGGCGGTGGCGCCAATGTGACTGCCGCGACCATGCTGGACCTGCCGGTCGCGGCCATGCCCGAGCCGGATCGGCTGCGGCTGGTCGCCGCCCGTACGGCCGCCCGGCGCAAGGGATCCAGGGCGCTGGCGTCCCGGTTCGTCATGCACACCGTCGCCGGGCTGATGCCCCCGGCGGTGCACCGCTGGTTCGCCCGCACCGTCTACGGTGGACGGTTCTTCCACGCGATCGTGTCGAACCTGCCCGGGCCACGGGCCGCGCTCACGATGGCCGGCGGGCCTTCCCGGCAGGCGTACCCGGTCCTGCCGCTGGCCCCGGACGCCCCGCTGGCCATCGGCGCGCTGGGCTGGCACGAGCAGCTGTGCGTGGGCATCACCGCCGCCGCCGCGCTCACCGACGACCTGGCCGAACTCGCCGACGCCATCCAGGGGGCCTTCACGGCTCTCGCCGGGACAGGACACCATGGCAGGCAGGACCCGCGCTCGCACTGAAGGGACGCTCATGGGCGGCTACCCGGAGGCGTTCGGCCGGAGTACCGCCGAGTGGGGCCGGCCCTTGACCCCGGTGGTCTAGCTCAGCGATTATTGACTCAATGAACGTTGACTCAGAATCGTTGCTGGCGCGGGCGGCGGTGCACGCCGCGTTGGCCGAGCCGGCGCGGTTGGCGATCGTGGACGAGTTGGTCGCCGGGGACCGGTCCCCGGGTGAGCTGGCCGCGGCGTCGGGGTTGCCGACGAACTTGCTCGCCCACCACGTGAACGTGCTGGCCGAGGCCGGGCTGGTCACCCGCGGCAGGTCAGAAGGGGACCGGCGGCGGACTTACCTGCAGCTGGTGCCTACCAGGCTGGCCGGGCTGGTCCCGGCGGCGCTGCTGCCGGCGGGTCGGGTGGTGTTCGTCTGCACCCGCAACTCTGCCCGCTCCCAACTGGCCGCCGCCCTGTGGAGGGCCCGCAGCCCGGTGCCGGCCGCCTCGGCGGGCACCCGGCCGGCACCGCGGGTGCACCGGCAGACAGTGGCCACCGCCCGCCGCCACGGCCTGCCCCTGGCGGCGTCGGCGGCCACCAGGCACCTGCCGGACGTGGCCGGAGTTGGAGACCTGCTGGTCGCCGTCTGCGACAGCGCCTACGAGGAGATCGGGGGTGGGCCCGGGCGGCTGCACTGGTCGGTGCCCGACCCCGTCCCCGCCGGCACCGCGGCGGCGTTCGAACGGGCCTTCGAGGAGCTGGCCGACCGGGTCGACCGGCTCGTCCCCGCGGTCCGCCCACCGGCGAACGACGGGAAACCCAGCGGCACCAGGGCACGCCAGGCAGGCGGGAAGACGACGGGCAGCACGGCGAGGAGGACGCGATGACCAGCACCCATGACCAACCGGCACCCTGGTTGGGGCTGGAGCACCAGTATGCGCTGAGGTCGGCCGCGCGGAACCTGCAGGACGAGTTCGCCGGGGTGTTCGGGATCGAGACGGTCGAGCGGTTCCTCCGGTCTTCCTACGACCAGTTCGCCGGGATCGCGACGGTGCCGATGTTCCTGCCGCTGCTGGCCGAACGGTTCGCCCGGCAACGCCTGCGGGCACTGGCCAAAGTGGAGGGCCATGTTGGCGACGACAAGCCGGTGGTGCTGTTCTTGTGCGTGCACAACGCCGGGCGCAGCCAGATGGCGATGGGGTTCTTGCAGCACCTGGCCGCCGAGGCCGCCGTCGCCTGGTCCGGCGGGTCCGAGCCGGCCAGCCAGGTCAACCCGGCCGCGGTCGCCGCGATGGCCGAGGTCGGCATCGACATCGCCGGCGAGTTTCCCAAGCCGTGGACCGACGAGGTCGTCCAAGCCGCCGACGTCGTGGTCACGATGGGCTGCGGCGACGCCTGCCCGGTCTTCCCCGGCAAACGCTACGAGGACTGGACCCTCGACGACCCCGCCGGCCTCGGCGTCGAGCACGTGCGGCCGATCCGCGACGAGATCGAACGCCGTGTCCGCCACCTGCTCACCGAGCTCCAGGTTCCCCTCACCGGCTGACCGAAGGCCACTCGCCGCATGGACACGCGCGATCCGGTGCCTGCCCCGCCGCCGGGCATAGTGCCGCTGCTGCGGCGGCTGGCTGCCGAGGCGGTCGGCACCGGCCTCCTGGCGACCGCCGTGGTCGGCTCCGGCATCGCCGCCGCCCGCTTGTCCCCAACCGATGTGGGGCTGCAGCTGGCGGAGAACGCCGCGGCCACCGGGGCGGCCCTAGCGGTGATCATCCTGCTGGTCGGGCCGGTGTCCGGAGCCCACCTCAACCCGCTAGTAAGCCTCGCCGACTGGTGGCTCGGCAGGCCCCACCACCCCGGCTCGCGCGCCGGTCTGACCCTGCCCGAAGTCGGCGCTTACACCCTCGCCCAGACCGCAGGCGGAATCGCCGGGGCGGTGCTGGCCAACCTCATGTTCGACCTGCCCGCTGTCACCTGGTCGACCACCCGCCGCACCGGGGGGAACCTGTGGCTGTCCGAAGCCGTGGCTACCGCCGGGCTGGTCGCCGTGGTGTTCGCCCTGGCCCGCAGCGGCCGGGCGGCGCTATCCGCGGCCACCGTCGGTGCATATATCGCCGCCGCGTACTGGTTCACCAGCTCGACCAGCTTCGCCAACCCGGCCGTCACCGTCGCTCGGGCGTTCACCGACACCTTCGCCGGCATCGCCCCCGCCTCCATCGCCGGCTTCGCGCTCGCTCAGGCCGTCGGTACCGCCATCGCAGCGGTGGGCACCCGTCTGCTCTACCCCGATCCCTCTGCCTCCGCAGCCGTGGTCGTGGCGCCCCACACCGACCGGCCCGCCGCCCCAGCACGTCTGACCGCGGGCAGCCGGGACAGGCGACCCTGACCGGCAGGGGCCTTCACGGCTCTCGCCGGGACAGGACACCATGGCAGGCAGGACTCGCGCTCATACTGACTCGCGCTGAAGGGACACTCATGGGCAGCTACGTGGAGGCGTTCGGCCGCAGTATTGCCGACCCCGACGGTTTCTGGGGCGAGACGGCCGGGGCGGTCGAGTGGTACCGGGAGCCGACGGTCGTGCTCGACCGGTCGAAACCGCCGTTCTACCGATGGTTTTCCGACGGGGTGCTCAACGCCTGCTTCAACGCGGTGGACCGGCATGTGCGCGACGGCCG
>Ga0066388_100001251_pt1 | contig 13983 bp, 7 predicted proteins | sample PanSoiMetaGPlot6_FD_64539 | JGI IMG/M metagenome (GOLD analysis project Ga0066388, IMG submission 64539) | Tropical forest soil microbial communities from Panama analyzed to predict greenhouse gas emissions - Panama Soil - Plot 6 (Hybrid Assembly) | ecosystem: Environmental > Terrestrial > Soil... | reverse complement strand
GACGAACACGTCGTTCCAGATCCGCGCCTCGCGGTGGCTCTCGAGCTTCGGAAGGTAGAAGTACGGGCCGGTGCCGCGCGCGAGGAGCTCGCGGGCGTTGTGGAGGAAGTAGAGGCCGAAATCCAAGAGCGCGCCTGGAATCGGCCGTCCGTCCAAGAGGAGGTGGCTCTCGGGGAGATGGAGTCCGCGCGGACGAACCAGGAGCACGGCCGGCTTCGCTCCGATGCGGTAGCTCTTTCCGCTCGCCGGATCGTCGAACGCGAGCGCTCTCCGCACCGCGTCGCGCAGATTGCGCTGCCCCTCGATCAGGTTCTCCCAGGTGGGAGAGTTCGCGTCCTCGAAGTCCGCCATGAAGAGGTCGGCCCCGGAGTTGAGCGCGTTGATCACCATCTTTCGGTCGGTCGGGCCGGTGATCTCCACCGTTCTTCGCTGGAGGTCCGCGGGAAGCGGCGCCACGCGCCATTCGTCCGCGCGGATCGGGGCCGTCTCCGCCAGGAAATCCAGCGATTCCCCCGAGGCGATCCGCCGGAGCCTCTCTTCGCGACGCCCGAGCGCGTCCTCGATCGACGGGCGGAAGCGCCGCGCGAGCTCCTCGACGAAGGCGAGCGCCTCCTTCGTGAGCATCTCCTGCGATGCCTCCGTTCTTGGAGCCTCGAGCTTCATGCCGCTGTTGACCTTCCCGTGTTCCATGACTACGAGTTTAACTATTTCTTCCGACCTTGGCAATAAAGTCTTGGAAAATAAACAGTTAATGAGCTAATGAATTGTGAATGTCCCTTGTAAAAAGAGAAATGTAGTAAACTACTGAGATGAAGTCCTTGCAGCACATAGGACGGCGCATCCGCGCGATGCGGCTCAAGAACGGGATCTCCCAGACCGCCCTCGCCGAACGGCTGGGGGTGTCGACCAGCTACCTCAACTTGATCGAGCACGACCGGCGCCCCGTGAGCGCGAACGTGCTCCTGAAGCTGGCGCAGTTCGGCGACTTCGATCTCAAGTCGCTCGCCGCCGGGGACGACACGAAGCTGGCCGCGGTCCTCTTGGAGGTGTTCGGGGATCCGGTCTTCGAGGAGGAAGCTCCGAGCCAGGCGGAGCTACGCGATTTCGCCGCGATGCATCCCGACCTGGCGCGGGCGGTGCTGCAGCTGCACCACGCGTTCAACGAGGCCCGAGGCTCGGCGGCGACGCTCGCGGCTCAGGTGCTGGATCGTCAGGATCTCGCGGGCATGGATCGCGCGGGGCTCGCTTCGGAGCAGGTCTCCGATCTCATCCATCGCCACCGGAATCATTTTCCCGAGCTCGAGGAGCCGGCCGAGCAGCTCTGGCGGGGCGCTTCCCGGGACGGCGACGATCTCTTCCGTGCGCTCGCGCGCCATCTCGAATCGAGGCACGGGGTCGAGGTGCGGGTGCGCAAGGCCGGGGAGATGGAATCGGCGGTGCGGCGCTACGACCCCGATCGGAAGCTCCTCGATCTCTCCGAGGTGCTTCGGCGCGGGTCGCGCAACTTCCAGCTCGCGTCCCAGATCGCGCTCTTGGATTGCTCCGAGCTCATCGACCGGATCGCAGGGGAGCCCGACCTCACGTCGGACGAGTCGCGTGCCCTGGCGCGCGTCGCGCTCGCCAACTACTTCGCCGCGGCGGTCCTCATGCCGTACGGGGAGTTCCTCCGCGCGGCCCAGGAGGAGCGGTACGACCTCGACCTCCTCCAGCATCGCTTCCGCGTGAACTACGAGCAGGTCTGCCACCGGCTCACCTCGCTGCAGCGGAAGGGAGCGGAGGGCGTTCCCTTCTACATGGTCCGCACCGACATCGCCGGAAACATCTCCAAGAAATTCAGCGCGACCGGGGTCCACTTCCCCCGGTTCGGTGGCCTCTGTCCTCTATGGAACGTTCACGCCGCGTTCCTTCGTCCCAACGTGATCCGCGTCCAGATCTCGAGGATGCCCGACGGGATCACCTATTTCTCGCTCGCCCGCACGATCCGGAAGCACCGGGGAGGCTTCCACACCCCCGAGATCCTCTACGCGATCGAGCTGGGGTGCGAGATCGAGTCGGCGCGCCGCCTCGTGTACGCCGACGGGATCGATCTCGACCGTCCCGCGGGAGTCATCCCCGCCGGGACGACGTGCCGTCTCTGCGAGCGGCTGGATTGCCGCGCGAGAGCGTTCCCCTCGATGCACCGGCGCCTCCGGATCGACGAGAACGTCCGCGGCGTGTCCTTCTACGCTCCGGCGGACGAGACGCCGTGAGCGGGGGCGCCCGGCGCCTCCTCGCCGCTCTGCTTACGGCCGGTCTTCCGGTGGGCGTAGCACTCGCCGATACACCCTTCGGCTCGTACTGGCACGACGGGCGGGCGGAGCTCGACGCCTACCGATACACGGTGGTCCGCTATGGGCAGCTCTGCCGCGGTCAATGCATCGCCGTCTACGTGACCGAGCCGTTCAGCCGCTCGAAGCGGGTGAAGGTGGACGACCCCTCGAGGAATCCGCGCGACGTGGTGGACGTGCTGAAGCTGAACCTCGTGCGCGACTTCCAGACCGGGATCTACGACTACAACACGATGACCTCGCTGTTCGTGACGAGCGACGGACTCGTGCCGGTGAAGTCCTCGTTCCTGTGCACGGAGTGGTGCGGCAACGTCTACGAGGAGCTGCACGTGGATCCGGGAAGCGTGACGCAGTCGCTCTCGAGCTATTTCGAGGACGAATCCAGGACGGAGTCGCTGCGGCGTCCCTCGGGCGGGATCCTCGAGGAGGAGCTCTTCGTTCGGCTCCGGGGGCTCGACGGGGATTACCTGAATCCGGGGGAGCGGAGGACGGTCTCCTTCCTCCCTTCCGCATTTCGGCGGCGGCTGACCCATCGGCCGCTCGCGTGGACCCTGGCGCGGATCGACCGGAGCCCGCGCGCCGTCACGGTCGCGGTTCCGGCGGGGCGCTTCGCGGCGAGCCTCTACACCGTCTCGATCCAGGACGGGCCGACCGGACGCTTCTGGATCGAGGGCGCGCATCCCCATCGCATCGTGCGCTGGGAGTGGAGCGCTCCCGTCGGGGGAGACCGGTGGGCGCGCGACAGCAACGACTCGGGGGAGCTCAGCGGCAGCGAGCGGACGCAATACTGGAAGCTCCACGCGGAGGGAGACGAGAGCCGGCTTCGGAAGCTGGGCTTGAGGCCGGTGGCGCCTTAGCGGATCACGGAGCCCAGGAGCTGGGCGACCGTGTAGAGGACCAGGACGATCCCGGTCACGGGGAGCACGAGGGCGAGCAGGTAGCGGACGCCGATGCCGCGAATGCTGGGTTGTGGCATGCTCGGATCATCGGCATTCCCGCCCGCGTTCTTGAGTCAGGGACGCGCCCCCGTGCGGTCCATCACCACGCGCCCCCCCTTCATCACCCATCGCACCCGGCTCACCACGGCGTCGATGTCGCGCGTCGGGTCCCCTTCGACCGCGACCAGGTCGGCGTAGTAGCCCGGAGCCAAAGCTCCCAGCTCCCCTTCCTTTCCGAGGAGCGCGGCGCCGTTCCGGGTCGCGGCGAGGAGCGCCTGCTCGGGGGTCATGCCCGCCCGCACGAGCCACTGGAGCTCGCGCGTGTTCTCTCCGAACATCGTGAACACGGCGTCCGACCCCATCGCGATGCGCACGCCCGCCTTCACGGCCCGGCGGAGCGTCTCGAGGTTGCGCGCGCGGTAGGCGTCGAGCCGGGCCGCGGCGGAGTCGTCGTATCCGAATTCCGTCCGGTGCTCGGCGTAATAGCGGTTGTGGTCCACGGTGGGGACGTAGAAGGTGCCGTGCCGCTTCATCTCGCGGAGGGTGCCCTCGTCCATGTCGGTCGCGTGCTCGACCGACGTGGCCCCGGCGCGCACGGCGTCGCGCGCGCCGTCCGGTCCGTACGAATGGATCGCGACCGTCTTCCCGTACTGCCGGGCTACCTTGACCGCCGCCTCCATCTCCTCGAGCGTGTAGGTCTGATAGCCGGTGACGTCGTCGGCGCTCCCCGTCGAGCCGTAGATCTTGATCACGTCGGCTCCCGCGGCGATCTGCTGACGCACCGCCCGCTCCACCTGCTCCACTCCATCGGCGAGTCCCCCCGCCGGAGGACGCGGCGCGTCCTGGAACGGCGTGAGCGTGGGGTAGAGCCCGTACCCGGCCACGAACATCCTGGGACCCAGCATCGCGCCTCGGTTGATGAGGTCGCGCATCGCGATGTCCATGTACTGGAAGGAGCCGAGATCGCGCACCGTCGTGACCCCCGCTTCGAGGGTGCGACGCGCGTTCTCCTGCGCGAGGAACATCGTCTCCATCGGCGGGCGCGCGTCGAGCGCGGCCCACGGGCGCGTGCCCGGAGCGCGGTCCCACCAATAGGTCATGTGCGTGTGCGCGTCGATCAGGCCAGGAATGCCGGTGTAGCGGGAGAGGTCGAGGACCGAGACCCCCGCGGGCACGCGGGAGGACGCGTACGGGCCCACGCTGACGATCCGCTCCCCCTGCAGCACGACGAGCGCGTCCTGAAGGGCGCGCCCCTTGCCGTCGATCAGCCTTCCGAAGCGGATCGCCTGGAAGAGCGACGCGGGCGCGGGGCTCGTCGCGGGAACCGGGACGGAAGGAGGAGAAGGAGCCGTCGCCTGGGCGGGTGTTGGGGCCGAAGCCTCCGGCTCGCGCGGCACCCCGATGTCGCGCCACATCCGCCATGCGCCCGAACGGTCGCGCTTCCACACCTCGACGTAGCGGCCGGAATCGGGCTCGGGATTCGGGATCCCGATCGGCCCGATCGCGAACCGCCACCGTCCGGTCTCGTAGGCCGTGTCCCCGAAGAGGAAGAGATCCGTGGTGGCGATCGTGCCGTCCGCCATGCGGAGCCGCTCGAAGACACGTTTCATGTGCGCCCGGATCGCCTCGCGCCCCCGCACCGCGGGCGCTTCGGGGCGGAGCATCGCGCCGTCCTCGGCGAAGAGGGAGGCGAAGAGATCGGCGTCCCGCGTCTGCCACGCCTCGATGAAGCGACCGTTCGCGCGGTCGATCGCGGACCGCACCGCCGCGGAATCGGCGGCGGGTGCGGCGGCGGCACAGGGGATACCCCACGCGATCCCGAGCAGAAGAAGGACCGCGGCCGCGCGCACGCGCTTAGCTCTCCTGTTCCTCGTACTTGTCCTTGAGACGGGCGATCACCGCGGGATCGGCGAGGGTGGTCGTGTCCCCGACCGCCCGGCCCTCGGCGATGTCGCGCAACAAACGCCGCATGATCTTTCCCGAGCGGGTCTTCGGCAGATCGGCCGTGAAGAGGATCTCCTCGGGACGCGCGATGCGTCCGATCTTCTTCACGACGTGCTCCTTGAGCTCGTCCGAGAGCTCGCGTCCGGAGGATCTTCCTTCCTTGATCGTGACGAAGGCGCAGATGGCGGTTCCCTTCAGCTCGTGGTTCCGTCCCACCACGGCCGCTTCCGCCACGCTGGAGTGGTCGACGAGCGCGCTCTCCACCTCCATCGTGCTGATCCGATGTCCCGCCACGTTCATGACGTCGTCGACGCGGCCGAGGAGCCAGAGGTAGCCGTCCGCGTCCCGCTTCGCACCGTCACCTGTGAAGTAGGAGCCCGGAAACCGCGACCAGTACTGCTGACGGTATCGCTCGGGATCTCCGTAGATCCCGCGCAGCATGGCGGGCCAGGGCCGCTTCAGCACGAGGAAACCCCCGCCGACCGAGACGGGGCGTCCCTCCTGGTCGACGATCTCAGCCTCGATTCCGGGGAGCGGCTTCGTGGCGGAGCCCGGCTTGAGCGCGGTGATTCCCGGGAGCGGCGAGATGAGGATCATCCCGGTCTCCGTCTGCCACCACGTATCCACCACAGGACAGATGCCCCCTCCGATCACGTCGTGGTACCAGACCCAGGCTTCGGGGTTGATCGGCTCTCCGACCGAGCCGAGGAGCCTCAGGGAGACGAGCTTGTGCTTCTTCGGCCACTCGGTCCCCCACTTCATGAACGCGCGGATCGCGGTGGGGGCGGTGTAGAACACGGTCACGCCGAGGGTCTCGCAGATCTCCCACAGCCGGTCTTTGTCGGGCCAGTCCGGCGAACCCTCGTACATGACGACGGTGGCTCCGTTCGCGAGCGGGCCGTACACCACGTACGAGTGCCCGGTCACCCAGCCGATGTCCGCGGTGCACCAGTAGACATCCTCCTCCTTGAGGTCGAACACCCACTTCGTGGTCGCGTGCACGCCGGTCAGGTAGCCGCCGGTCGTGTGGACGATCCCCTTCGGCTTTCCCGTCGTCCCCGAGGTGTAGAGGATGTAGAGCATGTCCTCGGAATCCATCGGCTCCGGCCAGCAGTGGTCGGAGATGCCGTCCATGAGCCGGTGCCACCAGTGGTCCCGTCCCTCGTGCATGTGCACCGGGAAGTCGCCGCGCTTCACGACCACGACGTGCTCGATGGTCGGCGTCTCGCGAAGCGCCTCGTCGGAGTCGTGCTTCAGCGGCACGATCTGCCCGCGGCGCCAGCCGCCGTCCGCGGTGATGAGCACCTTCGCCTGCGCGTCGTTGATCCGGTCGCGGAGCGCCTCGGCGCTGAATCCGCCGAATACGACGCTGTGCACCGCGCCGATCCGCGAGCACGCGAGCATGGCGATCGGAAGCTCAGGGATCATCGGCATGTAGATCGCGACACGGTCCCCTTTGGCGACGCCCAGCTTGCGGAGCGCGTTCGCGAACTTGTTCGTCTCGCGGTAGAGGTCCCAGTAGGTCAGCGTGCGGCGGTCTCCCGGCTCTCCCACCCAGACGAGCGCCGCCTTGTTGCGGCGCGCGCCGCGGATGTGCCGGTCGAGGCAGTTGTAGGAAGCGTTGAGCTTCCCCCCGAGGAACCACTTCGCGTCCGGCTCCTTCCACTCGAGCACCCGGTCCCAGGCGACGAACCAGTCCAGCTCCCCCGCGGCCTGCGCCCAGAATCCTTCGGGGTCGCCCGCCGCGCGGGTGTAGATGGATTCGTCCCGGATGAGGGCGCGCTCGCGGAAATCCGCGGGAGGGGCGTAGGTGCGCTGCTCGTCGAGCAGCGCGTCGATGGCGGCGGCGGAAGGAGTCTTCTTGGGCATGCGCTCTCCCCGAGGGCCTCGGTCCCGTAAGCCGAACGCGCCGCGAAGGAGTCCCTTCGCGGCGCGCGGAGTATAGCCGATTTCCAGAGGCAGGGCGCTGCGATCAGCCTCCCGGATGCACGTCGGCGCACGAGAGGAGGGAGAAGTCGCCGGCGTTCCGGACCGAGACCGAGTTGATCTCGTCGAGATCGTCGTCGACTTTCTTCGAGACCGCGGCCGTTCCGCCACCGCTTCCCGTGTAGCTCCCGACGACGTCGTCCGCCGAGTAGGGCTCGAGCTCGCAGGTGTGGTTGTCGTAGTACAGCGACGTGTACTGCGCGCCGGGCGTCAGCCCGCGCACTTGGATCGTGATGAGCGTTCCCCCTTGCGGGAGCGAGACGAGGTTCACGGTTCCGGTGATCCCGGAGCCGTTCACGGCCACGAGGTCGGCCCGGACGTGTCTTTCTTGGGGAGCGGCTCCGATCGCGAGAAAGGCGAGCGCGGCCAGTGTGGGTAGGGCGAGCAATCTGCGCATCGATGCACCTCCGTTTGGGCCCGGCGCACCGGTGCGCCGGGAACATTCATTCTACGGAGCGTGCCGCGCGGTGAGACGGGGAAAGAGCCCGCGGATGCGCATTCCCGCACGCTTTCGCGTGTCCGACAGAGAAACCAGGACACCTGCTGTCAGCGCACCACCGCCACCTTGAGCGTGCGCTCCGAGCCGGCCGCGCTCTTCGCGCGGAGGAAGTAGATTCCGGTCGGCGCATCCACGCCGCGCTCGTCTTTCCCGTCCCACGAAATCGACTGGTAGCCGGCCGGGAATCGGGACCGCGCCAAGTGCCGGACCAGCCGACCCGACACATCGAAGAGATCGAGCTCCGCGTCTCCCGTCCCACCCCCCAGCCCGCCGAAGGTCGCGAAGGAGATCGAGAGCGCGCCCCCGCGGTACGGCAGCGGCCATGCGGCCAGAGGAGCGCGGGGGCGGAACTCCGTCTCTCCGAGGAGCAGCGCTTCCCCCAGGCCGTTCACAGCGAACAATCGATAGCGGGCATCCGGACCGGCCGTCTCGTCGACGTAGGATGTCTCGCGCGTGAGCCCCACGAGCGTCTGCCACGCCGTTTGCGACGCGCTCGCGCGCTCGAGCCGATACCCGGCGAGATCCTCAGGGCCCGGATCGCTCTTCCAGGTGAGCTCGGCTCCCCGCCCATTCGGCGCCGGCGCCGCGAGCAGCGCCAGGAGCGAGACCGAGGTCTGGATCGTGAACAGAGAATCGGTCTCGTCCGCCCCGGAGACCGCGACGTCGGTCGCCGTCACTTTGAGGCGCGCGAACCGCGTCGGCGTGTGGGGAACGCGGAACGCGAACACGCTCTGCTCCGCGCCTCCCAGCCCCGACCGCAGCAGGTCGTAGCTCTTCCCGCCGTCGAGCGAGAGCCAGACGTCCGCGAGCGCCGCGCCCTGCCAGCGGATTTCTCGGTTCGCTCCCACCGGCCAGCTCTCCCCGCCGTTCGGGGAAGTGACCAGGAAGCGGGGGAATCCATAGAGATAGACCCGCCCGGTGCCGCCGTCGAGCGGAGCGCCGATCGCGACGTCCGGTCCGGCGCCCGCGCCGAAGACATCCCCGACCACCGCCACGGCCACCCCGAATTGACTCGCGGAATTTCCGACAAGATATCGGTCGGGCCGGGTGTCGAAGCCGGGGCCACCGAAGAACACGTACACCTTCCCCGCGCCCGCCACCGCTGCGGGAGCGCCCACGATCACGTCGGAATATCCGTCGCTGTTCACGTCGCCGCACGCTACGGAATAGCCGAAGGCGTCTCCGGCCGCCTCCCCGTCGAGGCGAACGGGCCCGCTCAAGCTGGGCGCGCCCGAGATGAGGAACGCGACTCCTTTGCCGCCCCCCGATCCCGGTGTTCCGGCGAGAATGTCCGCGCGGCCGTCGCCGTCGAGGTCTCCGACCGCGAGCGAGCTGCCCATCGTCGCGTTCGCCTCCCCGCCGCTGATCACCTGATCGGGCGCTCCGGTGGGAATCTTTCCGCCGTAGTACACGCAGATCGCCCCTGCCCCGAACGCGCCGTTCACGGTCCGGTAGGGAGCGCTCACGATCAGGTCGGAGACGCCGTCGCCGTTCACGTCCCCACCCGCGAGGGCCCACCCGAACTGCTCTTGCGCGGTCGCCCCCCGGAGCACCCAGCCTCCTCCCGCCGGGCCACCCAACGTGATGGCCACTTTGCCGGAATTGGTTCCGTTGACGTCATCGGTCGGCTCCGCCGTCGCGTAATCCGGGTAGCCGTCCGCATTGAAGTCCCCGATGGCCGCGATGGCGTAGCCGAGCTGATTTCCCGCAACCGACGCGTAGGTGACCTGGTCCGCGTTCGCGTCGGCGGACGGACCTCCGTAGTAGGTGAAGAACGCGCCCGCGTCCAGAGCCCCGAGGTCGCTGACCGGCGCACCGACGAGGAGGTCCTTGAACCCGTCCCGGTTCACGTCGACCATCGCGAGCGACCAGCCGAAGAGATCTCCCGCGGCCACGCCGCTCAACGTGAGATCAGGAAGCGCGTCGGAGCCCGGCCCGCCGTAGTACACGTACACGCGCCCCGCATCGACCTTGCCCCCCGGATCGCTGTACGGAGCCCCGACGATGACGTCCGGATAGCCGTCCCCGTTGAAGTCCCCCGTCGTGGACACGGACATGCCCAGGCGGTCCCCCGACGCGGCGCCGGGCGCCTGCCAGAGGACGCGACTCGTGGTCGGGGGCGGAACGACGGCGGGGACGATCCGGAACAGCCCGTCGCTCGCATCCACCGAGGCCGGGGTCGCCGGCTGGCCGACGTAGGTCACCCGCACGCGCGCGAACTCGGTCGTCGTATGGGGGGCGTACACCGTGTAGTCGTTCACGGCCGCGCCTCCGACGTAGCTCGCGACCGTCGACCATGTCGCCCCTCCGTCCAGCGAAAGGGCGATGTCGACCGGAGCCGGCCCGTGCCACCGCACGGTCTGGGACCGGCCCGCGATCCAGGTCTCGCCTCCGTTCGGGCTCTCGAGGCGCAGGGGACGAACACCGATCACGAAGGCGCGCCCGGTGTTGGTGAAATTGCTCTCGACCCTGGCTCCCAGGACGAAGTCGTCGAGGCCGTCTCCATCGAAGTCCCCCACACCGGCCGCGGAGACGCCGAGACGCTCTCCCTCGAATCCGGTGAAGGTGAGATCGCCGCTCCCCCCGGCGAGCGGACCGCCGAAGAAGACGAACCCGCTCCCCGCCGCGATCCCTCCGGTTCCGTCGTTCTCGGTCGATACGAGGAGGTCTCCGAATCCGTCACCATTCACGTCTCCGGCGGGAGCCACCGTCTGCCCGAAGAACCCGTTCGAGGTGATGCCGGTGAAGATCACGTCGGCGCTCGCGTCGATCGCGGGGCCTCCGAAATAGAGCGAGACGATTCCCTTGTTGTTCGTGCCCGGTGCGGAGATCGCGATGTCCGAGAATCCGTCTCCGTTCATGTCGGAGGCGGCCGCCCGGTTGATCCCCGACGTGGTCGTGCCGATCCAGACGACGTCCGCGGTCGAAAGTCCGGCGCCCGCGGTCCCGTAATAGAGCCAGACCTTGCCCAGCGTCCCGTCGGTGGTGCTGAAGTTCGGGGCGCAGACGAGAAAATCGCGAACCCCGTCCCCGTTCACGTCCCCGGCCGCGGCGACGGAGCTCCCGAACTGACTGCCGCCATCGCCGCTCAAGGTGACGTCGGGAATCGCGTCGGGAGTCGCGCCGCCGAAGAGAAGGAACGCGCGCCCGGTGGTGCTCTCTCCCGGGGCCCCGATCAGGACGTCGTCGTAGCCGTCGGCGTTGACGTCGCCGACCGATGCGAGCGACTGGCCGAAATAGCCGCTGGTCCAGAGCCCCGTGAGCACGAGGTCGGGGACGTTGTCGGGGGAAGGCCCTCCGAAGTAGATGTAGACGCGACCGCCGTTGGAGGCGCCGGCATCGTTGTGGGGCGCGCCGACCATCACGTCCGCGTACCCGTCCCGGTTGAGATCGCCCGCCGAGGACACGCACGACCCGAACGCGTCCTGGTTGGCGACTCCGTTCAGGACGAGGTCGGGAACGTTGTCCGCGTTCGGGCCGCCGTAGAAGACGTACGCCTTGCCGGGGAGCCCTGAGGCATCCTGCGGGGCCCCCACGATGACGTCCGGATAGCCGTCGCCGTTCACGTCCCCCGCGCCCGCGACGGAGGTTCCCATGTTCTCGTTCGAGCCTCCGAAGGGGGCGATCAGGTTCGCGGTCGGAAGTCCGGTCCCTGCCGAGCACACGGGAGGGAGCTCGAAGCTCGCGGCCAGACCTAGAGCGAGAAGCGCGGCGAGCGGACGATACGACGTGTTCGTGGCGGCGGATTTCATGACAGCCCTCCCCCGAGATGGACTCGTTCCTGGCTGAGGAACGAAATCGGGGGGAGGGAAGGGACAGCTAGGGGTGCGTGTCTCCTCGCAGACCCGCGAGCGCGCCGGCCCCTTCCGCGACGAGCGGGTCGGCGCGGCCGGGCTGCTTCCGAAGCGCCGGAAGCGCGGACATGAGGAGCGCCTTCGCCTCCTCCCGGCTCCCCTGCGACACGCGGCAGAGACCCAGCGCGACTTCCCCTTCCGCGGTCCGGGGATCGTTGGGGCCGTAGGCGCGGCGGCGGATCTCGATCCCGCTGCGCAGGAGCGAAGCCGCCTCCGCGGGGCTTCCGGTCTCGAGCAGGAGGCGGCCGAGCCCCACGAAGACGTCGGAGCTCTGCGGGCTGGGGCGCGGGAACACCTTCGCGTTGATCGCGAGCGCGCGGCGGTAGAGGCCGAGACTCTCCCGGTAGCGCGACCGCTCGCGGAGGACGGTCGCGAGCGCTTCCATCGTCTGCGAGGTGACCTGGTGCTCCGGACCCGCGAGCGAATCGCGCAGCGCAAGCGCGCGCCGCAACGAGGTCTCGGCCTCCGCATCGCGTCCCGTCAGGTGAAACAGGATCCCCAGATTGTGGTCGCTGTTCGCGACCTCGATGCTCCCCTCGCCGAAGGTCTGGACCCGCCTCGCGCGCACGTCGCGCATCATTCCCTCCGCCTCGCGGTATCGTCCCATGTTGCGCAGGACGCACGCGATGTTGTTTTCCATCGTGAGCGTCCCCCGGTCGTTGGGAGGGAGTGTCTTCGTGCGGGCAGCGAGTGCCTCGCGAAAGCGCTGGAGCGCGAGTGGGTACAGCCCCCGCTGGTAGTCGAGGATCGCGAGGTTGTTCACTTCGCGCGTGATGTCGGGGTGGCTCGGGGGAAGCACCCTGCGCTCGATGGCGAGCGCTCGCTCGTACAGCGCGCTCGCCGCCGGGTAGTCGCCCGTCACGCGCTTCAGCTCGGCGAGATTCGCGTAGCTGGTCGCGAGGTCGTCGTGGTCCGGACCGAGCACCTTGAGCCGGATCCGGATCGCCTCCGCGAACGCCGACTCCGCTTCGGCGTACCGCGCGAGCTCCTTCAGGTCGAAGGCGATGTTCGAAAGCGTGTTCGCCGTGCTCGGGTGCATATGCCCCAGCTTCCGCTCACGGATCGCGTACGCCTGGCGCCCCAGCTCGAGCGAGGCCGAGTCCTGCTGCTGGGCGGACTTGATGACGGCGAGGAAATCGAGGTCGGCCGCAATCTCCACGTCATCCGGACCCAGCACGCTCCGATCGATCTCGAGCACCCGCCGCTGGAGGATTTCGGCGCTGTCGGGCTCGCCCATGTCGTTGTAGGCGCTGGCCAGCTCACTCAAGGTCTCCGCGTACGTGCGGGTGCGCACTCCGTGCCGGGCACGGAGTACCAGGGCTTCCCGAAAGGACGCCTTGGCGGCCGGATAGTCGGCCATGGCGCGCTGCAGTATGCCGAGCCAGTGGAGCGACTGGGCGAGCTGGTCCCTGCCATTCTCCCCGGACCCGCGGGCGAGCCGGACCGCGCGCTGGGCGAGGCTCTCGGCCCGCGCGTACGCCCCGAGCTCGTAGTACACGCTGGTGATCAATGTGAGCATCTCCGCCTGGACGAGCGGCTGCCCCGCGAGCTCCCGGTCCACGCGCTCCGTTCCTCGCTCCAGCAGATCCCGCGCGCTGATGCTCGCGCCCTGCGACTCCGCCGGGTCCGACACCTTGAAGAGACCCAGCGTGAAGTCTTTGATCTCGGTCGCCTTCTTCGCTTCGAGGAGCGCCCGGTCCCGCTCCCGCGCCGCTCGGGCCGCCTGCCACGCGGTTCCCGCCAAGCCCGCTGCGAGACTGAGCAAGAGGAGCGCCCCGGCGGCGACCGCGATCCGGTTCCTCTGGACGAACTTCCTCGCGACGTACGCGAATCGCCGTCCGCTCGCCCGCACCGCGCGCCCTTCGAGGTAGCGCTCGAGGTCCTCCGCCAAGGCCTCGGCGGACGCGTATCGCTCCTCCGGCTCCTTGCGCATCGCCTGCAGCACGATGTTGTCGAGATCCCCGCGCACCCCGCGCCACCAGCCCGCCCGGTGCCCGGGGTCCTTCGCCCGGCGCAGCCGCGCGCTCGGCGGCTCGGGGATCTCGTGCGACACCGCGCGCCGGATCTCTTCCTCGGTGGCCCCCTTCACGCGGTACGGCCGCTCCCCCGACAGGAGCTCGTACAGCACGACGCCCAGCGAGTACACGTCGGTCGCGGTCGTCGGCGGCTCCCCGCGCACCTGCTCCGGCGCCGCGTAGATCGGGGTCATGAGCCGCATCAACCCGAGGGTCTCGCCGCCCGCGGCCCCTTCCTCCGCGAGGAGCTTCGCGATTCCGAAGTCGAGGAGCTTCACCTCCCCCCCGTCGGACACGAGGATGTTGCTCGGCTTGAGATCCCGGTGGATCACGAGATTCCGGTGGGCGAACTGCACGGCGCGGCACGCGTCACGGAAGAGCTGGAGCGTCCCGCGAAGGGTCTCCTTGGTTCGGACGCTG
>Ga0066388_100001250_pt1 | contig 13985 bp, 11 predicted proteins | sample PanSoiMetaGPlot6_FD_64539 | JGI IMG/M metagenome (GOLD analysis project Ga0066388, IMG submission 64539) | Tropical forest soil microbial communities from Panama analyzed to predict greenhouse gas emissions - Panama Soil - Plot 6 (Hybrid Assembly) | ecosystem: Environmental > Terrestrial >... | reverse complement strand
CTGCGAGGTGCGGCCGAACGAGACCGAGCCCGGCATCAACCAGCCCTGGCACTGGATCACCATCCCGATGATGGGCATGACCATGGGCGAGATTTTCTATGTGAAAGACCTCGCCGACGATTGCGCGGCCGACAAGGTCTACGAGTTCATGTTCGTGGCGCCCGCGATCCCGATCACCGGCGCGGTCGGCTCGCCGACCAATCCGCTGGCGATCAAATAGGAAGAAATCTTCAGGCGTCGGGTTGCGTGTCTCGACGCGGCCCCGTCGCACGTTAGAGCGGCGCATGTCCTTATCGGAAAACCGGTTCCCACTTTTCCGGGACATGCGGTAGCAACGGAGCCCGTCGGATGCACAGCTTCAACCTCGCCATCAATCCGCTGATCGCGCTTGCGGTGCTCGCATCGACTGCCGTGACCGACGCCGCCTACGTGTTCTTCAACGCGGCGGTCGGCGCGCGACGACGCGTCCGCGCCGCCAACTGGAGCGCGATCTGGTATCTGCTGTCCGCCTTCGCGGTGATCAGCTACACGGAGAATCCTGTCTATGTGGCGTTCGCCGCGCTCGGCTCCTGGTGCGGCGCCTACGCCTCGGTGACCTGGCTCGTGCGCGGCGAGCCGAACCCCGCCGTGCCGCGTCACGACCCGCCGTAAGCTGAGAAGACCGGCGCGTTGCAGCCAGCGCCTCAAGCGCCCCTGCGCTGTGGATCAAGAACCGTCCCGCGATAGATATCGACGACGCAACAGCGCAGGCCGAACTCCGGCATCTCGACGATATCGTCGGGCTGCTTGAGACCTTCGGCTGCCAGCTCTCACGCCGAGCATGAATCTCCACCAGGAATTCACTCGGCTCAATCACGACGACGTAGAGATTGTCCGGCCCCTCGCGGTACCGGCGGAGCTTCAGGTCAATCTCGGTGCGGGTATTCGTGGGTGACATGATCTCACCCGCGAGTTGAAATTTTTCAGAGTAGACGTCGTAGCTCGCAACCCCGGGAATGATCACGACATCTGGCTGCGACTGAAAATGTCTGTTGTTCTGCACTCGGACCGCAGTGCCGATATAGGCGAAAAGATCAAAACTCCGCGCTTCGAATTCGCGGTTGAGTAGCTCGGACAGATTGTGCGCAATCCTCCTCTGGGCAATGCTCGCCGGTATCATCAACACCGCGATGCCCTCAATTAACTCCCAATGTTCCTTTCCCGGCCGCGTTTCCACGAACGCCATGAACTCGTCCACATCCATGGACCCGGTAAAAGGTGGTATCGGCGCGTCTAAGCTCATCTCGCACGTTTCCAGGAGCGAATATTCACTTAGCATTGGGGGCCACAATATGCGATAGGCGAGGATCGATCCCGACTCCGAACTCAGGCCTCTAAGGAATAAACATGCTCGGCCACAATCGTAAAATGTCCGGCGCCGAATGCCTCGCCGACATGCTCAAAGGCTACGGTGTCACCCACGTGTTTCACGTGCCCGCCGTGCTGCGCAAGACCTTCGCGGTGATGGAAAGCCGCACCTCGATCAAGCGCCTGCATGTGCATGGCGAGAAGGCTGCCGCCTACATGGCAGACGGCTATGCGCGCGCCTCCGGCAAGCCCGGCATCTGCATGGCGCAGGTGATCGGTGCGCTCAATCTCGCGGCCGGACTGCGCGACGCCTGGCTCGCGCATTCACCGGTGATCGCCATGACCGGCGGGCGCGAGCCGAAGACCAAGTTTCGCAAGGTCTACCAGGAGATCGACGACATGCCGGCATTCGAGCCGGTGACCAAGTTCAACGCCACGGTCGACGACGTCGCCCGCTTTCCCGACATGGTGCGGCAGGCGTTCCGGGTGGCGACCTCCGGCACGCCCGGGCCGGTGCACCTGCAGTTCCGCGGCAACGAGGGGCAGGTCGATCTCGAAGAGGCCGAGATGGAGCCGCTCACCGAGGAGCGCTTCGCGCGCGTGCCGCCGTTCCGGCCAGTGCCCGACAGCGCCAGCGTCAACGCCGCGCTCAAGCTGCTGCAGGACGCCGACCGCCCCGTGATCGTCGCGGGCGGCGGCGTGCGTTGTTCCGGTGCCGCAGCCGAGCTGGTGGCGCTCGCCGAAGCGTTGCAGATTCCGGTCGCGACCTCGCTCAACGGCAAGGACTCGATCCCCGCCAATCATCCCTTATCGATCGGCGTCGTCGGCACTTACTCGCGTGAGAGCGCTAACCGCGTGGTCAACCGCGCCGACCTCATTTGCTTCATCGGCAGCGAGACCGGCGGCATGACGACGCACTTCTGGGCCGTGCCGAAGATCGGCACGCCAACGATCCAGATCGACATCGATGCCGAGGCGATCGGCCGAAATTATCCGTTCGAGGCTGCAATCAATGGTGATGCCAAGGTGACGCTCGCCGAAATGCTCAAACATGCTGATCGCGGATCGGCAGCGCGGCGCAAGGCCTGGGTCGCGGAGGCGCAGGCGATCTGCAAGGAGTGGACCGCGAAGTATCAGGGCGCGCTCACATCGGATGCCGTGCCGATGCGGCCCGAGCGCCTGTGCGGCGAGCTCAGCAAGCACATGCCCGATGACGCGATTGTCGTGGTCGACACTGGGCACGCCGGCATGTGGATGGGCGGAATGTTCGATCTCACCAGCCCGCGCCAGAGCTATATGCGCAGCGCCGGTCATCTCGGCTGGGCATTTCCGGCAGGGCTCGGCGCCAAATGCGCGGCGCCGGAGCGCCCGGTCGTGACGTTCACGGGCGACGCCGGCTTCTGGTATCACATCGCCGAGGTCGAGACCGCGGTGCGCTGGAAAATCAACGCGGTCACTGTTGTCAACAACAACGGCGGCGGCAACCAGTCGAAGCGCGGCTTCGATCGCGTCTACGGCGGCCAGCAGACCGAGGGCGGCCGCTCGCTGTGGACCTTCAACAAGATGAACTTCGCACGGCTTGCCGAGGACATGGGCGCGTTTGGAATCCGAGTTGAGAAACCAAGTGAGCTCGCCGGCGCGCTCGCGCAGGCGCTCAAGGCCGACCGGCCGGTGGTGATCGACGTGGTCACCGATATCGACGCGCTGGCGCCGCTCGCGGTCACATCCTGAACACCCCGAACCGCGTCGGCTCGGGTGGCGGCGCATTGAGCCCCGCGGCAAGCGCCTGGCCGAGCACCGCGCGGGTGTCGGCTGGATCGATCACGCCGTCGTCCCACAGCCGCGCGGTGGCGTAGAACGCATTGCCCTGCTTGTCGTACTGCGCGCGGATCGGCGCCTTGAAGGCGGCGTCCTCCTCGGGAGTCCATTTGCCGCCTTTAGCCTCGACCGCCTCGCGGCGGATCAGCGCCAGCACGGTTGCGGCCTGCTCGCCACCCATCACCGAGATGCGCGCATTCGGCCACATCCAGAGAAAGCGCGGGCTATAGGCGCGCCCGCACATGCCGTAGTTGCCGGCGCCGTGGCTGCCGCCGATCACGACCGTATATTTCGGCACCGAGGTCGAGGCCACCGCAGTCACGAGCTTGGCGCCGTCCTTGGCGATGCCGGCGGCCTCGTATTTCTTGCCCACCATGAAGCCGGTGATGTTCTGCAGGAACAGCAGCGGAATGCTGCGCTGGCTGGCGAGCTCGATGAAATGCGCACCCTTCTGCGCGCTCTCGCCGAACAGGATGCCGTTGTTGGCGAGAATGCCGATCGGAAAGCCGCAGATATACGCAAAGCCGCAGACCAGAGTTTGACCGTAGAGCCCCTTGAACTCGTCGAACTCGGAAGCGTCGACCAGGCGCGCGATGATATCGCGTACGTCATAGAGCATGCGCGGCTCGGATGGCACGATGCCGTAGATTTGCTCGGCCGGATAAACCGGGTCGCGCGGCGCGCGCAGCTCGAGCCACGGCCGGTTCACCCGATTGAGGCTCGCCACGATCCGGCGCACAATCTCGAGCGCGTGCGCGTCGTCGTTGGCGAGATAGTCGGTGACGCCCGATTGCCGGCTGTGCACGTCGGCGCCGCCGAGCTCCTCGGCGGTCACCACCTCGCCGGTCGCGGCCTTCACCAGCGGCGGCCCGCCGATGAAGATCGTGCCCTGGTTGCGCACGATCACGCTCTGGTCCGACATCGCCGGCACATAGGCGCCGCCGGCCGTGCAGGAGCCCATGACGGCCGCGATCTGCGGAATGCCGGCGGCCGAGAGTCGGGCCTGGTTGTAGAAGATGCGGCCGAAGTGATCGCGGTCGGGGAAGATCTCGTCCTGCAGCGGCAGAAAGGCGCCGCCGGAATCGACGAGATAGATGCACGGCAGATGATTGTCGCGCGCGATCTCCTGCGCCCGCAGATGCTTCTTCACTGTGATCGGATAGTAGGTGCCGCCCTTGACGGTGGCGTCGTTGGCGACGATCACGCAATCGCGGCCGCAGATGCGGCCAATGCCGGTGATGATGCCGCCTGACGGCACGTCGCCCTCGTACATGCCGTGCGCCGCAAGCGGTGAGAGCTCCAGCAGCTGGGTGTCGGGATCGATCAGCCGCTGCACGCGCTCGCGCACCAGGAGCTTGCCACGGCCGGTGTGGCGCTTGCGCGCCTCCTCGCTGCCGCCGCGCCGCGTGACCTCCAGCCGGCTGCGCAGATCCGCGAGCAGGCGTTTCATGGCATCGGTGTTACGCGCGAAGGCAGGCGCCTGCGTGTCGATGGTCGAGGGAATGACCGGCATCGTCACTGCGCCTTGCTGAACAGCTCGCGCCCGATCAGCATGCGCCGGATCTCGCTGGTGCCTGCGCCGATCTCGTAGAGCTTGGCGTCGCGCAGGAGCCGCGCAGCCGGATAGTCGTTGGTGTAGCCGTTGCCGCCGAGGAGCTGGATGGCATCAAGGGCCATGCGGGTTGCCTGCTCGGAGGAGAACAGGATCGCGCCGGCGGCGTCCTGGCGGGTGGTCTCGCCGCGATCACACGCTTTCGCCACCGCGTAGACGTAAGCCTTGGCCGAGTTCATGGCGACATACATGTCGGCAATCTTGCCCTGCACGAGCTGAAACTCGCCGATCGGCTTGCCGAACTGCTTGCGCTCGTGCACGTAGGGCAACACCACGTCGACGCAGGCCTGCATGATGCCGAGCGGACCCGCGGCCAGCACGACACGCTCGTAGTCGAGGCCGGACATCACCACCTTCCAGCCATCGTTGACGCCGCCGAGCACGTTCTCGGCCGGCACCTCGCAGTCCTCGAACACCAGCTCGCAGGTGTCGGAGCCGCGCATGCCCAGCTTGTCGAGCTTCTGGGCGCGCGAGAAGCCCTTGAAGGAGGACTCGACGATGAACGTCGTGAGCTTGCGCGCTTCGACGTTTGGATCGGTGCGTGCATAGACCACGATCGTGTCGGCGTGCGGACCATTGGTGATCCACATCTTGCTGCCGTTGAGGATGAAGCGGTCGCCCTTGCGCTCGGCGCGCGTGCGCATCGAGGCGACGTCGGAGCCGGCATTGGGCTCGGAGATCGCGAGCGCACCCACATGCTGGCCGGAGACGAGCTTGGGCAGGTAGCGCTGTTTCTGCTCGTTGCTGCCATGCAGCCTGAGCTGGTTGATGCAGAGATTGGAGTGGGCGCCGTAGGACAGCCCGATCGAGGCCGAGGCGCGCGAGATTTCCTCCATGGCGACGCAATGCTCGAGATAGCCAAGCCCGAGCCCGCCGAACGCCTCCGGCACCGTGATGCCATGCACGCCGAGCTTGCCGAGCTCGGGCCAAAGATCGCGCGGGAAGGAATTGCTATGATCGATCTCGGCAGCGCGCGGCGCGATCCTGCCGGCCGCGAAGATGCGCACGCTCTCGCGCAGCATGTCCGCCGTTTCCCCGAGCCCGAAATTGAACCCCCCGAGACCGCCTGCCAGCATGCGTCATGGCCTTTCGCGAATCAGGTCGCCTTAGAATGTGGGACGAGAGCGGGCCCGTTGCAACCGACGCAAACACGGTCGGCCCGCGCTGCCGTCGAAATAATACTTGCTGACCGTGCAAATGATAAGGGGGCACGCGTGCCCCCTTACTTGGCCTGTGAGCAATGCGAGCGCTTTCATAGCCTTTCTGGAGTTGAACACAGGGTCAAGCGCTCGCGCGCGGGTCAGAAGGAGACCTTGTCCTTGATGGCCGCCTCGACATTCGACGGCACGACCTTCCGCGCCACGAAATCATCCCAATTCTTGAACGGGCTCTTGGCGCGAGCGTCCACGATGGCCTTGGCGCGGGCCGGGCCGACCTGCGGCAGGCCATCCAGCTCGGTGGCCGTAGCTGTGTTCAGGTTGATCTTCTTCACGATCGGCGCCGTAGCGACCGGGGTCGCGGGTTTGGCAGGAGCGGCCATGGCTGGCGCAGTCGGTTGCGCCGGCGCTGCCGTTTGCGCAAGAGCCGGGGCAGCACTCAGCGCAAGCAGCGCTGCTACGGATAGCAGGCGACGGAGGGTCATTTGAGTTGTCCTGGGGGATCCGGCAAGAATTTCCAACGATGTGCGGTTTGCCGGTTGGCCCACATCGACGACACCGCATTCGATCTGCAGGCGTCGCGTCACCAATAGCCGGATTGAGCTGAACGCGACCTGAATAGCGCGCTCAACCATTCGACAGCATGGGCATGACCGCTGTTTGCGGTGCTGCAGCATGGTTACCTGAGCTAACAATATCAACCGGACACGCAGCGCAGGCGCTATTCGTGTGCAAGTTCGAGGTCACGTCCGGTGAAGTCACGCATCATCGCGGTAGCCGCAAGTGTGATGACGGCACACGCGGCAATGTACCAGGCGATCGGATAGGCCGACTGATACTGGGCGAACAACCAAGCCGCGATCAACGGCGCCGGCCCGCCGGCGATGACCGAGGCCAGCTGATAGCCGAGCGAGGAACCGCTGTAGCGCAATTTGCCGGAGAACGATTCGGCGATCAGCGCCGCCTGCGGGCCGTACATCATGTCGTGCGGGATGAGCGAGAGCACGATCGCCAGGAAGATCAGCGGCAGCGAGCCTGTGTTCAAGAGTCCGAAATAGATGAAGCCAAAGACCCCGCAGGTGGCGGCGCCGATCATGTACATCTTCTTGCGCCCGATGCGATCGGAGATGTGCCCAAACAGCGGGATCGAGACGAACGACAACACCGCTGCGGCCAGGACCGCAACAAGCAGGAAGTCGCGCGAGACCCCCAGCGTGCCGGTCCCGTAGGAGAACACGAACGCGGTGAAGATATAGAACGGCGCCTGCTCGGCGAGTCGCGCCAAGGCGCTCAGGATGATGTCGCCCGGCTGGCGCTTGATCACTTCGAGCATCGGCGCACGCTCGATCTTGCGCTCGACGACGAGCCGCGTGAACACCGGCGTTTCCATGATGCCAAGCCGGATCCAGAGTCCGATCGCCACCAGGATGAGACTGAGGAAGAATGGCAAACGCCAGCCCCAGCTCAGAAACTGCTCGCCCGACATTTGGCTGAAGGACAGCACCGCCAGGTTGGCGAGGAACAATCCACACGGCACGCCGAACTGCGGCCAGGACGCGATGAAGCCGCGTGAGTGGTTGTTGCGTGCCCATTCCATCGCCAGCAGCACCGAGCCGCCCCACTCGCCGCCGACGCCAACGCCCTGGATGAAGCGGAGGATGGTCAGGATCACCGCGCCCCAGATGCCGATCGACTCATAGGTCGGCACCAGCGCGACCAGGAAAGTGGCGATGCCCATGAGCATGAGGGTCGCGATCAGCGTTGCCTTACGGCCGATACGGTCGCCGTAGTGCCCGAAGATCGCCGCCCCTATGGGGCGAGCCACGAAACCCACTGCGTACACGGCGAAGGCCTCGAGCGTTCCCGTGAGCGGATCCGAGTTTGGGAAAAATAGCTTGGCAAAGACGAGGCCGGTCACGACGCTATAGAGAAAGAAATCGTACCATTCGATGGCGGTGCCGACCGTGCTGGCAATCACTGCGCGGCGCAGCTGGACCTGATGCTCCTGGGCAGAGAGGCTGCCCGTCCATTCCATGGTTGCCATGGCTGCTCTCCTGAGACGCCGCCCCCCACGGTTTCGTTAATTTCTTGCGCGCATGGTGTTGGCGAGCCGAAAGGCGCGGAGCGCCGGGGCTCAGGCAACCGATTCAACAATTGAGTGTTGTGCCGCGTTCCATCATTCGGCACGGGCCAGGCGGCGTTTCAGGCAAAGATTCAGCTTTGCCGCACTGCGGCAATTGCCGATGAAGCACGCGCCGCGCGCAGTCGCTCGGTCGTTTTGCGATCGGCTGCAAGCGTATCGGGATCAATCACGACCCCGTAGAGCTCCGCGGCCGCCTTGACCGACACGTAGCCCTGCCGCACGTCGTCCTCGACCTCCTCGATCGCGCGCTCGAGCGGATTGCCATAGCCGCCGCCCCCGCCGCCGCGAATGAGAAACGCATCGTCGGCCTTGAGTGTGGCCACCAGCACCTTGGCGTTGGGGAAATCGGTCTTCCATTGGCCGCCCTGGCGCAGCGCCACCTGGTTGCCGGTGCCTTCGAGGCCGCCGTCGAGCCCCCAGGGTCGGCAATGGGCGCGCTCGACCTGGGTGTTCATGGTCATCGGGATGCGCGCGCGCACCACCCGCTCGACGCCGAGCCCGCCGCGGCGGCGCCCGGCGCCACCGGAGTCGGGCACGAGCGCGTAGCGCTCGACCACCAGCGGAAACTTCGCCTCCGCCTGCTCATTCGGCGAGTTATGAGTATCGCCGTCGTTGATGCAGACCGTGGCGCTGACGCCGTCCTCGCTGCGCTTGGCGCCCCAGCCGCCGCCGAGCGGGCCGAAATTCGCGATGAAGAACTCCGCGGTTTTCGCATTGATGCCGTGCAGCGAGGCGACCAGCAGGTCGGCATGGTGGCCGGCGATCACGCGATCGGGGATCACTGGCGCAAGCGCCTTGAACAGCGTGTCGACGATCGTCATCGGGTAGGTCATCCACCAGCGCATCGGTGCCGGGCGCGTGGCGCTGACGATGCGGCCGGGCGGCACGATCACCTTGAGGCTGCGGAACGAGCCGTCGTTGATCGGATAGTCGGTGGGCGAGGTCAGGCACTTGTAGGCGACCTGCGCGCAGGCGTAGCCGGTGGTGACGCCGGAATTGTAGAAGCCGCGCACCTGCTTCGACACATTGGTGAGGTCGACGGTCATCTCGTCGCCCTTCACCACGACGCGCACCCGGATCGGCACCGGCTTGCCGACCTCGATGCCGTCGTCGTCCATGTAGGACTCGGCCTCATAGACGCCGTCCGGGATGGTGCGGGTGCGGGCGCGCGCCATCGCCTCGGCGTGATCCATGATGGCGGCAACCGCGCCGAGCACGGCATCGCGTCCATAGCGGTCGATCAGCTGCAGGAAGCGCCGCTCGCCGGTCTTCACCGCGGTCACCTGCGCGCGCAGGTCGCCCATGGCGCGGCTCGGCAGCCGTACGTTCTGGCGGATGATGTCGACCAGCGTCTCGTTCACGGCGCCGCGGTCATGCAGCTTCATGATCGGGATCTGCAGCCCTTCGGCGAAAATGTCGGTGCTCATGCCGCCGAGCATGCCGCCGATGTCGAGCCAATGCGCCATGCAGCACGCGAAGCCGACCAGCGTGCCTTGATGGAAGATCGGCAATGTCAAGGTGACGTGGTTGAGATGACTGCCGGTGAGATATGAGTCGTTGGTGACGTAGATGTCGCCCGGCTTGATGTTGTCGCGGCCGAAATGCTTGATCTTGGCCTTTACGGTTTCGGACATGCCGCGGATGAACATCGGCAGGCCGATGCCGATCGAGATCGTCTCGCCCTCCGGCGTGAACAGGCCAGTGGTGAAATCGAGCGCCTCGTAGATGATGATGTTGTAGGCGGTGCGCATGAGGTTCGTTTTCATTTCCTCGGTCACCGCGATGACGCCGTTGCGCACGATCTCGGTCACCACCGGATCGGCCGCGCGCTTATTAGCGCGACCGCTCCGCGCAGCACGATTGGGCTTGGATTGTGTGCTCATTGCTCTCGTTTCTGTCGTCCCCGCGAAGGCGGGGACCCATAACCACTGACATTTCAGTTTATCACTTCCAATGCCACAACGTTGCGCTGCGGAGTATGGGTCCCCGCCTTCGCGGGGACGACAACAACAAATGTCGACGAATAAAACAAGCAGGTGTTCTGAGTTTCAGACCAATGCTGCCGCGGCCGAAGCCTTGTCCGGATCAAGCGCCGCAAGCCGTGGCGCGACCTCCGCCATGAAACGCTCCATCGAGCGGGTGCGCTGCTCGAGCGTCGCCCAGTCCTTGCCAACGATCAAGAGCAGCGTGCCGAAGCCGCCGACATCGTCGTAGAGCGTCTTGATCCCCTGGCAGACCGTGTCGGGATCGCCGCAGATGAAGAAGCCGTTGTCGATGAAGCGCTCGAAAGTGAGGTCGGCATTGCTGCCGCCTGGCGGCACGAGGTGCTGCATGCGGCCATAGGCGTGCCTGAGCTCGGCGTCGCGCAACTCGCGCTTCGCCTGCGCGACCGAGTCCGTCACATAGACCACGCGCGCCACCCGCACCCGGCTGCGCGCGGGCTTGGCGCCGCGCCGGTGTGGCGAGTGCATATAGGTGTCGATCATGCCGCGCACCTGCTGCATCGTGGGCGTCCAGCTCATCAGCGGCAGGAAGCCTTTCTCGGCGGTGAGCTCGACGGTCGAGTCGGTGCGGCTGCAGGCGATCCCGACCTCGATGTCGGTGAGCGGCTTCGGAATGATGTGCCACTTCTCGCCCTGCCACACCTCCCCGTGCCAGTCGAACGGCTCCGCGGCCGACCAGGCTTTCAGGATCAGGTCCATCGCCTCGCGCATCATCAGGCGTGGATCTGCCGGCAGCGGCCCGCGCTGCTTGTTGTTGGCGACGTTGATGCCGACGCCGAAGCCCGCCATGTACCGCCCATCGGTCAGGTGGTCGCAGACCGCCGCGTCGGTCGCAAGCTGCAGCGGGTGGAAGAATGGCACCGGCCGGATGCCGGGCCCCATCCTGATTTGCCTGGTCAGCGGCGCCGCCTTGCAGATCATGAGATCGGCGCAGGGAAGCTGATCAGGCGCCTGCCAGGCCAGGAAGGTGCCGTGCTCGCTGATCCAGGCCTCGGTCATGCCGAGCCGGTCGGCGACGATGATCTCCTTCAGGTCCTCGTCGTAGCTCAGCTTGGCAACCTTGTTGTTGCGGTTGCCGTTGGAGAAAATGCCGATCTGCATCCTTTAACCTCTGAATAGCGATCGTCGGCTGCGCGGGCGCAGCCTGTCAAGCGAGCGCATTCCGCATTGGAGTGACTTCAGAGGGCAGAGTCCCTCCGACCTCATCCTGAGGAGCCCGAGCGGAGCGAGGGCGTCTCGAAGGATGGCCGCGAGTCCGAACTTGCCGCCATGGTTCGAGACGGCGCGCATCGCAGCCAAGTATACGCAGGCTGCGCCTGCTATGGCGCGCCTCCTCACCATGAGGCCGAGCCTGTTGGATGTCTGACCGGCCGCGCGCACCTCAGGATGACGGTCGTCACTTGTGCAGTTTCGCATAGCACAATTTGGCAGCCCTCGCAGCCGGCGCCCCGCCATTGCCATTTCGGCCGAGCCCTGTACAAATCCTGCCGCGATGGGCGTGCAGGCATTAAGGCTTTCCCAGACGGTTCGCTACCTCGAGACCGAGGGACTCGACGCCCTCGTCGCCGTCAACTACGGCCACAACTCGTTCCTGGAATCGCATGCGGTGTTCGTGCTTTCGGGCGTGCGACCGATCGGCGAGAGCGCGGTCGTGGTCGATCGCGCTGGCGCCTCGACCCTGATCGTGACGCCGGCCTGGGACGCCGAGCGCGCCGCCAAGCTGTCGCAGACCGGCAAGACCGTCGGCACCGACGACCTCGCAGCAATGCTCGCGGCCGTGCTCAAGGAGCACCGCCTCGACGGACGCACGATCGTGAGCGTCGGGCTCTCGACCATGGCGCAGGGGCTGGCGAAGCGCATCGAGGCCGTGCTCGGGGGCAACAGCCGACAGAACGAGCTGTTCATCCGCCAGCTCGCGCGCATCCGCAGCGCGGAGGAGCTTGCCGCCTCGGAAAAGGCAACCGCGATCGCCGAGCAGGGCTACGCCCACATGCTCGGCTGCGTGCGCCCGGGTATGCACGAGTATGAGCTTGCGGCCGAGCTCTATTGCGAGATGAAGCGGCTCGGTGCCGAGGACAATTTCCTGCTGCTGAGCGCCTCGCAGCACAATCTCGCGGTCCGCGCCGCCGGCGGCCGCGTGCTCGACATCGGCGACATCATCCTCTCGGAGATCACGCCCTGCTATCAGGGCCAGTTCGCGCAGATCTGCCGCACCACTGTGATCGGCAAGCCCACGCCGCTGATGCAGGAGAAATACGCGATCCTGCAGACCGCGATGCGAGCGGGCCAAAAGGCCGCCGTACCGGGCGCGAGCGTGCGCGACGTGACTGCCGCCATGGATGACTGCTTTCGCGCTGCCGGCTACGGCGACTATTGCCGCCCGCCCTATATGCGGGTGCGCGGCCATGGGCTCGGCATCACGTCGGACCTGCCCGGCGATCTCACGGCCGAAAGCGACACGCGGCTCGAAGCCGGCATGGTGTTCGTGATGCATCCGAACCAGTACATCCCGGAGACCGGCTATCTCATGTGCGGCGAGCCGGTGGTCATCACGCCCGGCGGCGCCAAGGCCCTGTCGGCGCGCGTGGCCGAGCTCGACAGCGTGGCGGCGTAGGCGATGCGCACCGTTCAGCCCTGTATCATCATCGGCTCCTATGTGTGGGACCAGGATCGCGTGCCGCGCGACGAGTTCCAGATCCGCATCGGCGAGCTCAACCGTGTCATGGATGCGAATGGCTGGAAGGCCGTGCTGGTCTATGGCGACGCCGCCGAGCATTCCGCGCTCGCCTGGTTCTCAGGCTTTACGACCAGGTTGCGCTGGGGCATGGCGCTCATTCCGCGCGAAGGCGAGCCGCGGCTGCTGATCTCGATGAGCTCGCGCGACGTGCCGGCGATGAAGCTGATGACCTGGATCCCGGACGTTCACTCCGGCTGGAACTGGGAGAGCGCATTCGATCCCTGGCTGGCCAAGCTCAACGGCGAGGGCGCGATCGGCAGCGTCGGATTCGAGCTGATGCGGCCGCCACTGTTTGCCTCGCTGCAGAAGAGCCTGGGCAACCGCTTCGGCCTGCAGGCAGCCGATGAGGTGGTCGCGGGCGTTCGAACGACGCGGCCGCGCGAGCTGTCGCAGATCCGCGCTGCCTCCCGCCTGGTGCAGACCGCAGGCGCCGCCTTCGTCGAGCCCTGGCGCCTCGGCAAGGACCTCGAGACGGCGGCACTCGCCGCCGAGCGCACCGCCCGCATGATGGCGGCGCAGGACGTGCGCACGCTGGTGAGCTTCGACGGCGGTCGCACGCTCGCACCGTTCCGCGGCGCGTTCGAGCCGCAGGGGGATCGACAGGCTGGCATGGCCGGATATATCGCGGTGAAGCATCAGGGCTACTGGGCCGATGTGTTCGTGACCAGCACGCGGCGCGCGAGCGAGGTCGAGCGACGGGCGCAGGCGGGCCTGCGTGCGCTGCTGGAGCTGGCCAAGCCAGGCGCTCCTGCATCTGATCTCTACGCCAACGCGATCGGCGCGCTTGCGCCCTATACGCTCCATCCGGCGCTAAGCGGCAACGTCGGCCGCCGCATCGGGCTCTCCCTCAATGAAGGTGGTGAGATCAGAGGCGACAGCCGCCACGCGCTCAAGCCCGGCGAGGTCTATTCGCTCGCCGTCGGCACCTCCGATCCGCAATCAGGCGGCGCCCTGACCTCCGCCATGGTGGCGATCACGGCGACTGGATCGGAGCTTCTCCACCTCTCACCGGCGTCCAAACTCCAATGAGCGTGCTGCGCGATCTTGCCGGCTTCGTGTGCGGCGCATCGGTCAACGTCCTGCCGGCGACGGAGCGCGCGATCCAGCGCCGGCATGTCGCCGACACGCTCATTGCCGCCGCGGTCGGCGCCTGGACCGAGGAAGGCCG
>Ga0066388_100001249_pt1 | contig 13985 bp, 11 predicted proteins | sample PanSoiMetaGPlot6_FD_64539 | JGI IMG/M metagenome (GOLD analysis project Ga0066388, IMG submission 64539) | Tropical forest soil microbial communities from Panama analyzed to predict greenhouse gas emissions - Panama Soil - Plot 6 (Hybrid Assembly) | ecosystem: Environmental > Terrestrial >... | reverse complement strand
TGAACTCGTCCCGCGCCCACAGCGGGAATCGTCACCGTCGCAAAATCCACATCACCCAGCCGGCAAGGATCACGCCCCCGAGAAACATGACGAAGCAGTAGAGGCCGTAGCGGATCTGTTCGCGCGAAGTTTGGCGTTGCGTTACGCCAAAGACTACCGACGTGAATAGCGCAAATACCAGGGCCGCGCTGAAGTGCGAGAGATCCAGGCTCATGGTTTCTTACCGATGGCGATGTGATAGGCATCGGCCACGCAAATGAAATTCAGCAAGCCCGCAACAATGATGAACTTCGTTCCATAGTCAGCGGTGGCGTGCGCAATCGCTCCCTGTCCCCAGTCGTTTACCTGGGTCAAAATATACAAACCGCCGGCCCCGAGGTCGCCGATGAAACCAAGGATGTCAAGGATATCTCCACCATTTGGTTTGTAGACGTGGCCTTGCATAGCCAAGCCAAGCAAAAACATGGCGAATACGGAGATCATGAGCAGCGCGCCACGAATCCACCGTTTCTGGATCAGGTGCCCGGCGCCAGGAATCAGCCATCCCAACGCGGGGGCGATCACTGACATTGCTGAGGGTGCTGTCTTGGAGGATACCGCCTGGGAATTAGCCATCAGATGATAACGATCTCGTCTTGAATTTTGCCAGTTACCTCAGCCGCATTGGGACGCACAAGAACATTCACTTCGCTGCGTACTCCAAACTCCGGCAAATAAATCCCCGGCTCGATTGAAAAACAGGAGTTAGGCAGGATCTGCCGCTCGTCGTGGATCTCCAGATCATCCATGTTTGCGCCGTTGGCATGCACCTCGGTCCCGATCGAATGCCCAGTTCGATGAATGAAGTACTTGCCGTAACCCGCCTTGTCGATGCGATTGCGCGTGGCGCGATCCACTTCCCAACCCGCAATCCTTCGCCCCGCGGAGACCGCCGTGGTCACCGCTTTCACGCCCGCGTCGCGCGCGCCGCGCACGATCTCAAAAATCTCCCGCTGCCGATCGGACGGCGCCTTGCCGACGAATCCGGTCCACGTGATGTCGTAATAAACCGCACCCGGAGCATTTTTCTTGGCCCACACGTCGAGCAGAACGAAATCCCCTTCGCGAATCGTAGCCGAGCCCTCGGCGTGCGGCTCGTAATGCGGGTTGCCGCTGTTGGCATTCACGGCGACGATCGGCGGATCGTCGGTGACCAGGCCTTCACGTCGAAACGATTCCATGAACCACTGCTGGATCGCGTATTCGGTGGTGCCACCCTTCCGCGCGCGGCGGCCAATTTCCGGGAAGGCTGCAGCCGTGATTGCGTCGATCGAGTCGCGCGCCTCAAAGTGAGTCCTGATTTGTTCCTCGGTCCAGGTAGCCTCGAACAGCGCGACCAGGTCGGCGGAGCTGACCACGTTCTTTCCCAGATCCCGCACCATCTCCAGTGTTCCGCCGTCCACGAGCGAAACATAAAACACGATGTTGTTGGGCGAATACTGCATGGCAATGTCGCGATAAGGCGCCAGCAGCGACTTCAGGCTCTCGAACAGTTCCTGCCACGCGGCATACTGCCGCTTTTGCCCGGGGAGAGAATCCAGATGTCCGGATTCAATTTTGTGCACCAGCTTGACCGGGTCACCTTGCGCCGGAATTACGTAGTACCAGCGGCGCGTCACCATCAAACTGTTCGGCAGCCCGAGCACCCGATAGGCAATAGGATCGCGATGATGGTGATCGTAGAAAAGCCAAGCATCGATGTTGCGCTCGCGAAGTGCAGATTGAATTGCTACGACATTCATAGGCAAACAAGTATTGTAAACAACAGTGGGCATTTCCGCGAATCAGCCGTGCTGATCCCACAGCTTTGTGTCAACGCTGGACAAAGACAGTCAGACCGTACGCGGACAAAGCCAGTCAGACAGTCCTCAGCCATTTCAGCCCAGAATCATGCTCCGCGTCTGCCGCGGCAGCGTCTCACAAGCGGTTCGCAGCACAAACCGTGGGGCTCGTCCGCGAATCTTCATCAGGTACTTAGTGGTCGGTTTCGGATTCGCTTTGGCTGTCTCGCGCAGCAACCAACCCAACCCCTTTTGAACCATGTCGTCCTCATCTGACAGCAGCGCTTCAGACAGGCGCACGATCTCAGGGAAAAACAGTTTTCGTCTTGTTCCCTGTATCAGCGCCACGCATGCCGCACGGCGATACCATCGATTCTGCGATTTGGCCCACCGGAAAACATTTTTGCTCCACGACGGATTGTCGGCAATCATCGGCGCGATCAAGTAGTGTACGAGCCCGTCGTGGTCAGACCAGTTGCGGATGCGAGCGAGCCACGTTTCAAATAATTTGAATTCGGCCAGGCCAAGATCGTCCGTGCGTTTTTCCAGCAGAAAGATTGCGAAGTTCTTCTCCTCTGAAATCTCTCCCGTAAACAGATTGTCAGCAAGCTTGAGCAGAAATTCCGGGCCATGCTTCGTAAGAATTGCCTTCCGAGACTTGAGGGCTGCCCTTCTTACGTCCGCGGTGCGCCAACCGTGCGACCGCACTGGCTCTGTAAAAAAGCGCTGGACAGACTCCGCATGTTTGGCAGACCCGCCTTGCCTCAGAGCGCTTCGTATTTCATTAGCAACCGATTCGGGAGTAGCATGCTGCTCGCTCATGGCACGTTCAAGAGGCCGTCAGATTCAATCGGTCTCTTCCGCGAAAAATGGCGACCATTGTTCCCTGGCGGGAGCAGGCGTGAGAACGCTTACCAGGACCAGCGCGAGCAAGGAGACTACAACCGCCGGGAAAATAGCGTCATGAGCCAGCCAATTCGCGGGCAGAAGGGCGACACCATTACGGTCGAGAAGGATTTGCTCTACGTTCCAGAAGATGGTAACCGCCGTTCCCAGCAGGATGGACGTCACGGCCCCGGTTGCGTTGACCCGCTTTGAGAAGAAAGCGCCCATGACCGCCGGAGTGATCGCTGCCGAGTAGATGGTGTAGGCATACAATGCGGCCTTGAGAATAGATGTAAAGACAGCTCCCTGCAACAGGGCAAAGATGCCCAGGGCGACGACCAGCACTCGCGAAACCACCAGAACGTTGGAGTGAGAAGCATTCTTGTTGATGAAGCGCGTATATACGTCATTCACGAGATTTGTCGCCGGTGAAAATAAATAGTTGTTTGCGGTGGAGATGACCTTCGCGAAAACCGCTCCCATCAGAAGCGCTCCAATGATCGGTGGCAACGCGTGTCGCGCCACGAAAGGGATCGTTTCTCTTGGGTGAGTAGACAGTTCCGGGTCGTGAAGGTAGAGCGCCGCGCCAAACACGGCGATGGCGACAATCAAAGTCTCGAGGATGAAGGTGCCGATGATCCAACCGCCCACGGCGATCCTTGCGTCCTTCTCCGACTTGGCGGAAAAGAATTTCTGATACATGCTCTGATTGCCAAGCATGAGCAGGAAGGTCGGCAGAAAATAGTCCCATGCTTTTATGAAACCTGCGCCGCTGCCTTGATCCGTACCGTTGACAAAGCCAAAGCGTCCGAACCATGTGAAGTATTCCGCTGGAAGCTTGTCGTGCAATGCCGCCCACCCCCCGGCTTTGACAAGCAACATCGGTACCGCAATGATGCAGGTCGCCGTGATCAGGAGGCCGATCACAACATCCATGTAAGCCACCGACGACATCCCAGCCAGCGCGGTAAACACAATGACAAAGGCGGCAATGATATACATCCCTGTCGTGCTGTCGATTCCTGTTGCCAGGTGGAGAATGTCTCCACCACCCTTCATCTGGTACGAGGTGATCGCGGTGAACGCGAAGAGGATTGCGATAGTCCCGAGTACCCGCGCCGTCGCGTTATATCGTGTTTCGAGCAAATCGGGAATAGTGAACTGCGCAAACTTACGCGCCCGGGGAGCGACGAAGTAGATAATCAGCAAGCCGGCCCATCCTCCGGCAGGCTGCCACAGGGCGGCGAATCCGTTCTTAAAAGCATTCTCTGCGCCGGCGAATAGGCTGCCTGCGCCGATCCACGAAGAGAGGAGTGTGAAGACCAGTACATACGCTGGAAGGCTGCGCCCTGCAACCAGGTAGTCTGCTTTAGTCTTGACTTTGCTGACGCGGGAGATGCTGACCGTCAACAGTACGACCACGATCACCGCGATGAAAGCAATGTACAGGTTGAGCATTTTGAGGTTTCCGCTTTGGTGCGTCAGTTTGTCAGATTGCCAATCGCTGGCGAACCTCGTCCGTCGTCAGCCCGGTGACGCGAATCAGTTTATTCCCACTGTGCTGACCGGCAGCTATGGTAACGGAAGATCGAGGCACATCCAAAAGATTCGCGAAGAATTCAATGCAAGCCTCATTGGCTCTGCCTTCGAGCGCAGGCGCAGTCAAGGATACTTTCAGCGCGTTGCCCGTCTCTCCCGTAATCGCGTTTTTCCTGGCGCGGGGATGTACTTTGATCGGCAAGGTTACGCCGCCCGGAGTGTCTCGTAGCTCAACCATCTCACACGATGAAGATTTGTTCGATTGACCCAACGCAAGCGAGCGCGGCGCCAGTCTTCAGATTCGTTCCACCATAACTAGTGGCCAGCCGTGGCGCGTTGCCCGAAAATGGCCGTACCCACGCGAATGCAACTCGATCCCTCCTCGATGGCAACCTCGAAGTCATACGACATGCCCATCGAGAGCACACTCATATCGACCGCGGGCCAACGGCGCTCGGCGATTCCTTCGCGAAGTTTTCGCAACTTAATGAAATATGGACGTGCATCTTCAGGATTCTCAGTAAATGGAGGAATTGTCATCAGACCGCGAAATTCCAGGCTTTTCAGTCTGTCCGCACCGTGCAGGAGATCTTCAAGTTCGCGCGAATCGGCCGAGACTCCGGTTTTTTGACTCTCGCCCCCGACGTTTACTTCAATGAGAACTTGCAATTTTCTGTTCCGCGCTTTGGCCGCTGCATCCAGCTTTTCAGCCAGACGAAGCGAGTCTACTGAGTCGATTCCGCGAAATAGCTCTCCAGCTTTTGCGGCTTTATTGGTCTGCAGATGACCGATCAGGTGCCAATGAGCATCCGCCAGGTCAAGCAACGAGTCTACTTTTCCCGCGAACTCCTGCACACGGTTCTCGCCAAACACGCGCAATCCTGCGGCGTATGCCTCCCGGACGGAGTCTGCTGGAAAAGTTTTTGTGACTGCCATCAATACGATGTCTTCCGGATTGCGTCCGGCTCTCCGTGCGGCCGCGGCCATACGTTCCCGTACCCTTGCGACGTTATCGGCTACAGACATGTAAAGAAGATGCAAAAAGCAGACATGGCGAAGCAGAAGTCAGTCACTCGCATATCCCCAAGGGCTCACTTCTACACGCTGATCTCTAACAGGCTGCTGACAAGAGCCTCGCGTCTGGCAGGAGCGGGAAGGGCACGAGTTTACTCGTGCCGCTAAGTCCCTGAAGGTCTGTCGGCGCTTCAGCGCCTGAGGCTTCCTCTTTCCACTTTCCACCGCGCGGCTTTTTGGCATCTTGCTATTTGATAACTACATGATGGCCGTCGGCGGTGCTGGCTCGTTGGGGTCGCCTGCGCTCGAGATTGGCAGGAAAATCATCAACCCCGCCAATCCAGCCATGACCAGCATACCAACCAGGTATAGCGGCTGCTTGAAGATCTGCGGCCGCGCCCATGCAGGAGCGAATTGCAGCCCGGCCCAGAGCAGTCCCAAGACGGCTTCGCCCGCAATCAATCCGGAGGCCGTCAGTACTCCTGCATTCTCGACGCGTGCCATCTGGGCTGTGTTGAATCCGCGCCTTTTTGCGAGCCAGTCACCCAACGAGCGGAACACACCGCCCAGGAAGATCGCGAATGTGGTTTCAAACGGCAGGTACATCCCAACTGCCACCAACATCGGACTGCGCACCTGCATCATGATCATGCCGAAGCCCATCAATATCCCCACCACCACAAGTGGCCACGGCATGTCGCCGCCCACGATTCCCATCGCCAGAGTGGCCATAAGTCCTGCTTGCGGCGCGGAGAGCTGCCGGTCACCGAATCCGATCCCCCCGGCTTTGATGTTTGCTTCGTGGAGAAGCATCAACGGGAAGTACATCACCAGGCTTGCCACCACCACGGCGATCAGCTCCGCCAGCTGAATGGTTCTCGGCGTACCACCGAGAATGTATCCAACCTTGAAGTCCTGGAGCAGTTCGCCGGCGACCGCGGCGGAAACGCACACCACAGCCGCGACACCCAAAACCGCCGCCACGCCTGATACTCCCGAGACTCCGAGCGAAACCATCAGCAGCGCCGCAATGATCAAGGTCGACAGGGTTAAGCCGGAAATCGGATTGTTGGAAGAGCCAATCATCCCCACCAGGCTTCCGGAAACCGTTGCGAAAAAGAAGCCGACAATGATCATCACTATTGCCGCCAGCACGGCCGGCCAAATCAGGCCCGATATATGGATATAGAGAAAGCACATCAGCACAAACATAAGAGCGATCAGTCCGAACACGGCTTTCGAACTCATATATCGCTCTGTGCGCGCCAATTTTGCCTGCTGGTCAGCCGTCTGTCGCAAGTCCGAGAATGCCTTCCCCAAGCCTGCGGTCAGACTATCGCGCATCTTGAATAATGTGTACGCTGCCCCTACCAGCATTCCCCCAACGGCGATGGGACGCACAATGAAACGCCAAACCGCCACCGCCATCGTGGCCCAGTCATCTGCGGTACCGGCAGGAAGATATTGCTTAAGCTGCGGGCCAAGCAAAAAGATGAGCAGGGGAACCATCAACCCCCAGGCCAGGACTCCGCCGGAAAACTGCAACGCCGCGAGCCGGATCCCGATGATGTAGCCAACGCCCAGATAGGCGGGACTAACGCTCGGCGCTGCGAATGTCGTCGTTCCTCCGGCGGCAACAACCCGCTCGGTTCCCGCCGGGCCCAACCGCACCAGGCTCCGCCCCAAACTCCCGACGGGAAACCGGATGTCCCGGTCGGAGGCAAACAACCCAAAGCGCCCCAACATGTACACCACACCCCCGACTCCAATGTTCCAGAAAAGGAACTTTGCCGCTTCTGCGCCTCGCTGTCCGGCCTTATGAATCTCCGCCGCAGCCACAGACTCGGGGAAGGGAAGCTCTGGGTCTTCCACCATGACCCGTCGCACCAGGGACACAAAAAGCACCCCCAACACACTGCCCACGGTCATCAACGCAGTTGCTTTCCAATACGCATCTGCGGGGCGGAATGAGGGCCACGCCTTCGCGATGAGGAACGCAGGAATCGTGAAAATCGCACCTGCGGCAACCGATTCCCCGATCGACCCTGCTGTACGTGCAATGTTCTCTTCCAGCAGAGACCCCTTCCAAGCCCTCAGCACCGCCATGGAAATCACAGCCGCTGGATAGGTCGCCGCAATCGTGATTCCGGCTCGCAGGCCGAGGTACGCGTTCGCCGCTCCGAGAACAACCGTCATGAACAAGCCCAGGAGCAGGGCCCGCAACGTGAACTCCTTCATCTCCATGTGCTCGGGCACAAACGGCTGGTGCTTCTTGGGGACTGCCGGGGCGGTGGGCACAGTCGTCATCTGCAGGAACCTCGTAACCGGATAGATGCGTTCAGTTTATGGCAAGACGGCGCACCTTAGCACGCACAAAGCCTTTATTACAAGGGGCCTGCCCGCCCGACCATTCTGAGTGAATCCGAAACGCCAACTTCTGCCTGTGTACCTTGCTTTTCAGCTTGTCACTATTTTGTTATGATGAAGCTGGTATATTGTCTTTTCGTCTCTGGCCGATGCGAGTTTAGAGGATCCCCCATGTTCACCGAACATTATTGTCCCCGGTGTGGCAGCAGTGAGGTGTTCTACTCCCGGCGTCGCAATTTCACGGAAAAATGGATTCTCCCAGTGGCAATGCTGCGACCCTTCCGCTGTGCGGAGTGCTTTGAGCGTTACTACCGGTCGGCCTTCATCCAAGCCCGAGAACCGCGCGAACGTCAGTCCGTGTACGTGGTTCCGCGCCATCCTGTGGATCGCGTTGCCTGAGTCTTGAACGCTGGTTATACTGGTTCGAAAGGTTGCGCCATCATAAGCGCAATGAATCGTCGGGAGGATCGTCTTCAGCAGTAGCGGGGACCTAACTCGAACGGCCAGGGCCAAAGTTGCTGAGTTTGAAACCGCCTTTGTCTCATGGATGAGCGTGGCTGCAGAAAGCCTCTTCGCCACGTTATTTCCCTCTGATTGTCGTCTCTGTGGTGCCCCTCTCCTGAATGTTTCGCGTGTTCCAGTCTGTCAGGAATGTCTCGCCTCGGTTCGCCCCATCTCGGGTGGACTCTGTTCGGTGTGCGGCGAGCACTTGGTTATTCCCCACGCTCTGGTGAACGATCATGGTGAGCCGATCTGCGGCCTATGCCGGAGGATCGAACCGGCATTCGCGCGCGCCGTTGCTTACGGTAGCTACGACGGCGGGTTGCGCGACCTGATTCACCTTCTGAAATATCAGCGAGTCCGGCCGGCGGCCACTGTTCTCGGACGCATGTTGGCGGAAGTTATCAGCGGACTGACGCCATCGTTTTGCGATACTCCCGTCGTCGTACCGGTACCCCTGCACGAGCGGAAGTTCCGGGACCGCGGCTTCAACCAATCAGAATTGGTGGCCAGTGCCGCCCTGAAACTCACGCCTGCGGGACTCGAACTGCGGCTTCGTCCCAGAGTGCTGGAGAGGCGTCGTGCTACCGTTTCGCAAACCGGGCTTTCCCGCCAACAACGGAAAGAGAACATGCAGGGAGCGTTCACCGTCGCACAACCCGAGGCCATCGCCGGTCGCGAAGTCCTACTGGTGGATGACGTGTTCACCACTGGAACGACCGCCTCTGAATGCGCGCGCATTTTGCGTCGCGCAGGTGCAACCAGGGTATGGGTGGTGACCGTAGCGCGGACACTGAAAGCTGAACCCGCCCGCGCCGTCTCGCCGGAACAATCGCAGGAAGACGAACACGATCTGTCGATGGCAGCCCACGGATAGGATTCATGTCTGGAAAGTCGCACAATCCGATGAACATTGCCCGCCGTCACGGCGAGATGCCACCTTCGATGCTGTCCACGCACGACGGTAACGGGCACACGTTGCACGCGCCAGTGCTGGTGTTGAACGCCTCGTATGAGCCCATCAATGTGTGTGCCGCGCGACGGGCGATTGTGCTGGTCCTGAAGGGCGTTGCCATGGCCGAAGAAGAAAACGGACACTATCTCCACGCGGCGCGCCTGGCTTTCCGCGTGCCTTCGGTGATTCGGCTTCTCGAGTACCGCCGCATTCCGCATCAGACGCGTGCTCTCTCGCGGAAGAATATTTTGCTTCGCGACCGTAACACCTGCCAATATTGCGGCGACGTTCTTGCTTCCAGCGAACTCACGCTTGATCATGTCATTCCCCGCTCCCGTGGTGGTTCTTCCACCTGGGAGAACCTGGTGGCCTGCTGCCATCCCTGCAATCGTCGCAAGGGGAACCAGTTTCCTACGGAAGTGGGCATGATGCTGCTGCGCGAGCCCCGCGCGTTCAATCTCCACACCAGCCGTCACATTATGCGTCTCATGGGACGCTCCGACGACAAGTGGAGAAAATACCTTTTCTATTAGTGGTTGATCGCTGTGGTGACGGGCGTCCTCGCCCGTCAGTGAGAAACTTAACTCCCTCGCTTCTTGTAATTCGTCAGCTTCACCACTTCCTTCAAACGGACATCGCCCATGTTGAAGTGCAGAGTGTCGTCAGCGGAGGAAAACGTCGGAAACCAGTACTTGCCGTCAATCTGCTGGCGCCAAGTTGTGAACTGCGGGAATAAATTCTCCTGCAGCTTTTTCTTCTTCATGATCTTGATATCAGGAACCGATTTTCCGGCGTTCTTTACAATCTGCAGGTCCTGATCGTCCACCCAGATCCTTCCCTGGAAGTAGCGCTTGTCTTTTTCCATCTGCTTCGGTGCGACATCGAACACGTAGCAGTGCAGTTCGTCCACTTTCTCTTGGCCGACGTACTTCACGTTGTACTCCGGCAGTTCGTCGGTGCTGATCGTAAATGTCGCGCGCGATTCCAGGTCTTGAAAATCTTCAGGACTCATCTGCAGGCTGGGCTGCGGTCCGAGCAGGACACTCTTGACCGGCCTGCCGCCCTGGTAGCTGATCTCCGCCACCTGCCGATACTCTCCGACCACATCGTTCCCGTTCAACTGCTCGACCTTGATCGACTGCTGGAAGACGTACTGCTCCCGCACCTGCTTCCATTCTTTTTCTTTTGTCGTGAATCGCCGGATCGCTTCTTCAACGCTCATCCCCTTCGGCGGGGACTTGTCGATCTCCGAGTCGCTGTTGTCAGTTTCTTTTCTCTGCCCGAATGCCGAACTGGCAAGCAGGGTCAGCAGAATGAAGGTGGCAATTCCTGCAATTGGGCGCAGCTCTAAACGGGCATTCGCGGCCATGGCGCGCCCAGTGTATCGGAAACCTGAGATTCCCTGAAACTTGAAACCAGGATGGACTCGTTACCGCTCGAGCTCTCCAACCTTGAAATTTTGAAACCCGAAACTCGAAAACTCGAAACTTGAACCTTGCCTCACCTCACTTCGGCGGTTGCTGCTGAGGCTCGTGCTGCTGCGGAGGTTGTTGCTGCTTGTCATCGCCCTTCTGCACGTCGCGGCCATCGTAGGTGATCTTCACCTTCGATCCGAACCGCTTGTAGTCCGTGTACTTCACAATCTGACGAATGTGCACATCTCCCGCGCTGAAATGCAGCGTGTCGTCAGCGCGGGTGTAAGTAGGAAACCAGTACCTTCCATCTATCTGTTCGCGCCACGTGGTGAATTTCGGAAACAGGTTCTCGTTCTTTCCCTTGCGTATGTCAGGCACCGGTTTGCCGAACGTCTTCACGATCTGAAAATCGTGATCGTCCACCCAGATGCGTCCCTGGAAATATCTTTTCTTGCCCACAATCTGCTTGGGTGCCACGTCGAATACATAGCAGTGCAGCTGATCTTCCTGCTGCTGGCCCATGTACAGGATGTTGTATTCTCCGATCTCGTCCGACGTCAGGACGAACGGCAGGCGGTGACGAATGTCATCCAGATCTTCGGGGGTCATCTGAATTTTCTGCAGGGTGTTCTGCGGAGCGAAAACTACGTTCTCCAGGCGCTTGCCCTTGTCATCAAAAACCACGTCGAACACTTCCTGGTATTCTCCGTCCGGCGTGTCTCCATCGAGAGTCTGCATCTTGACTGATTGCCGGTAGGTATACTGATCGCGCGCCTCTTTGAATTCCTTTTCTTTCGCCGCAAAGCGCCGGATGATCTCGTCTGGGCTAATTGCCGTGGGCTGGGCAGGGTCGAGCGACCCTTCCTGCGCAAACACACGCAGCGAGATCCCGGTCGATCCCAGAAGCATTAGAAGAAAGACAAAAGGGCGCACCAGAATGCTGATTGACATAGATATTCAGTTTACCCCGACTGAGGATTGACTGTTATTTAGATGCTCTTGCAGTCGTCTTAGGTGCCACGGCGGCGATCCGCGAGGATCCGAGATTTGTTTTCTTCGTGATCCTTCGTGCCCCTTTTAGGTTATTTTTTGGACCACGAAGAACACTAGTTGACTCCCGAAGAACATTACGGAAAGTTGAACTTTACGCTGGTACCGCTCATAAAGCCTGTCGTGGGCGAACTCTGCGGCCTCGAAGGCTTAATTTGTAAAGATTTGTCATTTCCGGAGTCTCATGGCTCTATGCTCGAATGTGGCGACGGACGTCCCCGTCCGTCGGCCGCTGGCGTCCGCATTCAAGACCTGGCGTCACGGCCTGAGTCAGAGTTTATCGAATCCCCAGAGCCCACAGCCTAAAGCCTTCTTGATGGTTTACACTAGCGCGTTTCCTTTCGGAGGGGCCATGCGCCGTCTATCCGCCTTCTTTCTCATCTCATCTGTAGTCGTCGTTCTCGCTCCTCCTGCCTTCTGTCAGGCCAAGCATCCCTTTACGTTCGAAGACATGATGGCCCTTAAGCGTGTTGGCGAGCCCGTTCCCTCGCCCGATGGCAAGTGGGTCGTCTTCAGCGTTGTGGACGTCGACCTCGAAAAGAACACCAAGACGCCTCACATCTGGATCGTTCCCACCGCCGGAGGAGAGAGCCGTGAGATCATCAAGGATCAGGACGCCGACCGCCCTCGCTGGGCGCCCGACGCCAAGCGCTTTGCGTTTCTGTCGACAAATGAAGGAGGATCTCAAGTCTGGATTGCTGACTTCGATGCTGCCACCGCAACCGTCACCGCCACCCACAAGCTGACCTCCATCGCTACCGAGGCCGGAGGAGATCTGTGGTCTCCGGACGGCAAAAATATTCTGTTTACCTCTGACGTTTATCCCGAATGTGACGGCGCGCCTCCCGCTGAAGCCGGCTGCAACGCGAAAAAGCTCGACGAGCACGCCAAGTCGGCGGTGAAGGCCCTCGTTTTCGACCGCCTGCTCTACCGCCACTGGAATGCTTACAAAGAAGGGAAGCGCAGCCACATCTTTGTGCTTCCCGCCGAAGGTGGTACGCCCCGCGATCTCACCCCTGGCGACTTCGACGCTCCCGTCTTCTCGCTCGGCGGCCAGGACAACTACTCTTTCTCCCCCGACGGTCAGGAGATCTGCTATACCTCGAACCACGACAGAGTCGAAGCCGCCTCGACCAACAGCGATCTCTGGATCGTCCCTGTGAACGATGCAGGGACGGGCGATGTGGGGACGGGCGTCTCACCCGTCCGAGCAAAAAACATCACCGCTGACAATCCTGCGAGCGACTCGACTCCCCTATACTCGCCCGACGGCAAGTACATCGCGTACCGCGCCCAGAAGCGCCCGGGGTATGAGAGCGACCGCTTCCGGCTGATGCTGTACGAGCGTTCGACCAGAAAGATCACTAATTTAACGGAAAACTTCGACGGGTGGGTCGGGTCATTCGGCTGGGCTGGACAACACGAGATTTTCTTTACTGCTGAGAATGACGGAAAATCCCCAATGTATTATTTTTACCCGGAGATCTGCCTTGAGCGCTGCCATCCAATCAAAATCCTCGATGGGTACAACGACGACGTTGCCGCCAGCGAGAAGACTGTCGTGCATGACAAAACTGACACCTCGGAGACAGTTCTATTCAGCCGAATGTCCCTTGACGCCCCGACTGAGGTCTACATCGCCGAGCGTGGTTCTTGCGTGATCGGCCTGGAGAAGATCAAAGCGCTGCTCCTGGGAGAGTCCAAAGAACCGCCGCCGCAATGTGCGATGGCAAAGGCACGACAGCTTACCCACATCAACGCCCCCGTTCTCTCCCAAATCGCCATGTCCCCCCTCGAAACCTTCTGGCTCCCCGGCGCCGACGGCGACAAAGTTCAGGGCTTCCTCGTCAAGCCGCCGAACTTCGACGCCAGCAAAAAATATCCGGTTAAATTCCTCATCCACGGCGGCCCACAGGGCGCATGGGGAGACGACTGGTCCTACCGCTGGAATCCTGACCTGTTCGCTGCCAACGGATATGTCGTCATCATGATCAACTTCCACGGCTCGACCGGCTACGGGCAGAAGTTCATCGACGCCATTAACGGCGACTGGGGTGGCGCTCCCTTCGAAGACCTGATGAAAGGCCTTGATTACGCTGAGAAGACTTACCCCTTCATTGACAAAGACCGCGAATGTGCCCTGGGTGCGAGCTACGGCGGCTACATGATCAACTGGATCCTCGGCCACACGAACCGGTTCAAGTGCCTCGTTTCGCACGACGGCATGTTCAACACTGAATCCGCCTGGGGCACGACCGAAGAACTCTGGTTCAACGAGTGGGAATTTGAAGGCACCCCTTACTCAAATCGCGACATGTACTACAAGTGGTCGCCGCACCTCTCAGCCACGAGTTTCAAGACGCCGACGCTCGTCGTTCACGGCCAGCGCGACTATCGCCTCGACGTGTCTGAAGGCCTCCAGCTGTTCACCACGCTGCA
>Ga0066388_100001248_pt1 | contig 13990 bp, 13 predicted proteins | sample PanSoiMetaGPlot6_FD_64539 | JGI IMG/M metagenome (GOLD analysis project Ga0066388, IMG submission 64539) | Tropical forest soil microbial communities from Panama analyzed to predict greenhouse gas emissions - Panama Soil - Plot 6 (Hybrid Assembly) | ecosystem: Environmental > Terrestrial >... | reverse complement strand
GTAGAGCAGCCCGCCCTAATCTTCCATGACTCTTTCCTAGAGAGATAGGCATCGACTGCCTGACAAACGAGCTCCGCAATAGAGACCTCACCTTTCGGACAGTTTTTCTCTAGCCTGAGGCAGCGCTTTTGGGATCGGACAAGCAAATGTTTTTACGCTTCATGGTGTATAAACTACACCGGTTCTGGGAAGCCGGACAAAGAGCCACAGATTAGAACTTGCGGCCCCTCTAAGCAGTTCGTCAGAGGACAGCCGATTGCGCGCGCTGACTCAATGAAGCGGTTTATCTTAAGGGATGTTTGCGCGATACAAGACTGGCATCCCGAGACCTCTCCCACAGTCGCTTGCGAAAATCAGGCTGTGTGAATCTTCCCATACGGGCGATGAGTTATTGCAATCGCCTCCCAGGGCAACTCCGGCCTTGCCACTCACCGTATCTCGCAGCCAGATCTGCTTGGCACCCGCTTGCATCGACTCAAAGGCTATCCACTTCCCGTCAGGTGACACCACAGAACGCTCGGTTGTAACCTGCGGTGGAGGAGCTGGCACAGCTTTCCGAGTGCCAGGATCAAACATCATGGTGGTTGATGCACCATCCTTCACCAATTCGAAGTAAATTGGTCCGACGAACGACGGAGCTACCGGATGAAAGACCTGACCGCCGAAAGCGAATTCTTCCATGCGTCCATCGTGTGACCAGCGAAGTACGTAACCGCTTCGAACCATCGCCTGATAAAAGAGTCCGGCGCTCGTTACTACCGGATAGGTGGAGAGATACGTTCCTCGATCGACGGCAAGTCGCTGAAAATGTCTGTTCGGCTCAAGCCGATAGCGTGTCAGGTGTCCTACCGCGTCGAGCGGAGCAATGATCATTGCCGCCAGCAGGCCGCCAGCGACAATTTCGGGACGAAGCGCTCGCCAATAGTGACGCCCTGCCACGAGGTAGAGCGCAAACAGAATGCACAACTTCGGAAAGAATCGCACCCAACTCGGCAACAAGAGAAAGTTCAGAGCAACGTAGGAGGCAATGAGGTAAATCCTTTCCTTAGGTCCGGCTGGCTGCAGCAATAGCGTCACTGGCAGTAACAAGAGAATATACGTGTAGGGCGCTGCGTTCGACGAAAGCAGCAGGATGGCTATTGTGAACCAGGCAAAACCGCGGCGACAGAAGTCGCGCGGTTCCGACGCCAGACCAAACAACGTGTACCCCAGAATCAGCAGGGCCGTGAACGTCCGCAAGAAAAAGAAAACAACTGGGGCATTCGAAAGCGGATGCGGATTTAGATCCGATTCCATGACAAACGAATGCCGCAGAAGAGTGGTAAGGGTTCCATTGGCGGCGTTATACGGATCGATGACCTCGCCTTCGAGACATCTTGGCAAGATCTGCGTGGCGTAGAAGTGAACATCTCCCCAGCCGAAAAGTGCAATTGCGGTCACCACGGCGAGAGCGGATGCTGCCAGCATTCCTGCAACCGCCTTCCAATTGCGCTTCACGACGAAGTACAAGAGAAAAGGTCCACCGTACAGCTTCAGTCCGAATGCCACTCCACAGAGAAAGCCGCTTGTTGTCGACTTGCCCCGTTCCAGACAGTAATACGCCAGTGTCAGCAGAAACAGTAAGAAGACATAATACTGGCCCAGGCGAAAATTAGACTGTAGCGACCCGTAACCCAAAAACATCAGGATCGCGATGTGCTCAGTGCGAATTTGGGTGGCATTTGAGAGCGTCCACAAGGTTGTCGCCAAAAATACTAAATTTAGCACCAGCCATATCTGTTTTGCGGTCTGCACAGAGAATTTAGCGATCGGAGCAATTGGCAACATTGTGAGGGGCGTCTGAGGAAGATACGATCCTAACTGGCCCCGAATTCCCGCATAATGCATCTGTCGCTGAAACCAGGTCCAGTCGTAGTAGTCGCGCAAGGGCGCGCCCCGGCGCACGAGAACCGCAGCGGTGTAGTAGTTGGGAAAGTCGGTTTCGTGGCGGGTCCAGCCTTTACGGAACGAGGTTGCCAGAAAAACCACGAGCATCAGCAACGCCAAAGCGCGGGCTTTTGTCATCTTAGTCTCTAGATCGTTTTCGGAACGAGCGGTTGGCTTTGCTCCAGAGCAGCTAATTCTTCGGTGCTAATTTCCGGGCCCGCTTCCAGGTAATCCTTGTCGAGGCTGAGATTCCACAGGTCGAACCGCGCGCCCGCGATGTTTCGCGCAGCTAGAATGGCAGTCAACATTGAGTGGTCCTGATTGTTGTAGCGGTGCATTCCGTTTCGTCCAACCAGCTGCAAGTTGCTGACATTTGCGAGGAAATCACGCACTGTTGCCAGAGCGTCCTGATAGCTGCGATCATAAACAGGATATGCCTTTGGCATTCGCACCACCGCGCCATCGATTACATCCCGCTCGTGCACCAGCCCCAGTTGAACCATTTCTCGCTTCGCCAGCGCGATCAGGTCCTCGTCCGTAATCTTCCAAATCTCATCAGAAGCATTGCAAAAATATTCTACGCCCAGACACGACGACTCAGAATCTGGCGTCATGTCAGGACTCCAGTTCCCGTAGTTCTGGACTCGCCCTGCCCTTATCTCTGGATCGTGTACATAAATCCAGTTGTCGGCAAACAGATTTCGGCCTCGCAGCATCAAGGCTACGGTAATGAAATCGCGGTAACGAAATTTCGCTGCCGCTGCCTGAACACACTGCTCCGGAGCAGGTTCGAGTTTCTCAATCAATTCGCGAATGGGAATGCTGCTGATGAAGTGCTGCCCATGGTATGTCTTGTTTCCGGCTCGTACAGAAAGCACTCTTCCTGACTGCAACTGGACGCCTTGTAGGGGAGCATTCAGAATCACTGTAACGCCACGTTGCTCTACAATCTCCCGCATCCGCGACCACAACATTCCGGGCCCAAGGCGCGGGTACTGAAACTCCTTGATGAGCGTTTTGATGGGTTTGTTTGATTGCGAAAGCACCGCATCTCGCATTAACGACCAGAGCGAAAGTCCTTTTATTCTTTGCGCTGCCCACTCCGCTGCGATTTCGCGGCAATCCATCCCCCAGACTTTTTCTGTGTAGCTTTTAAAGAACGTCCTGAACAAACGACGGCCGAACCGATTCGAAATCCAAGTCTCGAAGTCGCGTTCCGGCAGGGTAGGAAACAACCGACTCCGAACAAAGCTTAGTCCACAACGGAACGCTTCAATCGGGCCGAGCCCGCGAAAGGCATCCAACGGCTGCAGCGGATATTGAAAAAATTTCGATTTGTAGTAGATGCGTGAAAGACGCTTGCGCGAAAGCAGATCGTCGCCGAGAATGTCCCGCCAGATTCGCTGCACCAGCGAGACTTTGGTGTAAAAACGATGACCTCCAACATCGAAACGAAACCCCTTGTGCTCGACGGTACGAGCCAGTCCACCCACAACCGTGTCTTGTTCGAGCACCATACACCCCAGACCCAAATTCGACAGCTCATACGCCGCCGTCAATCCTGCTGGACCAGCGCCGAGGATAACAACCTGAGTGGAGGAATCCGCTGTATTCACTACCATTCGGGAACCGTTCCTTCCAGGAGATTTTCTTGTTAGGTCGCCGCCACCTTCGCTAAGCGACTGCTCATCGAGTGTGCTTCGTTCGTCCATACCCAATGGGATCCCTTAAAAGATTCGGGCCAAGCTAATAGGCAGCACGGGAACTTCTCCACGGGAGCAATCCAGCGAGAGCAGTATTGGTGCCCGAGAAGCCAGGACGTGATCTGATCCGCAGCTCGCTTGTGGTGGACTTCGGCCACGATAAGCGTTCGCTGCATGGAAAAAAGGCGTTCACCTCCACTTAGAACCTCGTACTCGCCGCCTTCCACGTCAATTTTGATCAACTGCGGAACAAGTCTGCTGTTGGCGACGAAATCGTCCAATGTGACTGCCGGAATCTCTATCACTTCTCCGCTTCCGAGAACAGGATGTTGCCCCTCCATTTCGACGCCCCCATGCGAGCGCTTTTCTCCGCCGCGCCGAAAATTGATGCGAGATGACGAATAGGACCAGACGGCTGAGGAAACGATTTCCAGGTGTGTTGTAAGACCACTGCGGTCACGGTTTTCCATCAGGTTTTCTGCGGTCTCGGGATCAGCCTCAAAAGCCACCACGCGCCCTGAACGGCCTACTAGTCGAGCCATGCCAAGTGCAATACTTCCTACGTGCGCTCCGATGTCGTAAACCACCATTCCGGGAAGGATCACTGTGACAAGAGCACTCTGTACAGTCGGCTCGTGCTCTCCAAGCCACAGTCGTGATTCTTTTTGGAGATTCAGCCGCATCCACATGCCCTGAGATATACCGGACCGAACCTGTACCCAAATCGGCGTGTTAGGCAAGAGCAGTTTGGCTAGGATTGTCACTGAGCGTCGCATTAGGGGGATGCGGCGCACTATACGAGGTATCTTCAGTCGTTCGATTGAAAGGTATACACGACAGGTCAGGTTCTTGAAGTTCATCAATGTAGGTGTGCAGCTCTCGTCCTAAGCAGCATCATTCCCGGCAGAAATAGCCTGCAACCCTGGAATAACTAAGCAGCTAGAATTCTTAGTGTTTACGCAATTACACCAACCGACCAATCAGAATGAGTTAACTCCTCGTCTCAAACCAGATAGAACAGAGTATCAGCCGTGACCACCAGTGCAGGCCTCCACAAGCAGCGCAGCACTTCTCTCAGGGTCCTTCGCAGTCGGTAATGAAAGGAGGCATTATAGATGGCAACGTCGAATTGACTGGAGTCAAACGGGAGATGATCCAGGTCCGCATGAAAGCGCAGGAATGCCTGCGCCAAGTATATGGAATAATGTCGACCGGCACCAAGACCATCTATATCGTTGTCTGACAGATCAATGGCAGCCGGTGGTGAGCGGATTTGGCCCACCGGTAACTAAGCACTCATTTCTTGCGCGCAATATTAGAAATCCGACAACATGAAGATGGGAAGCACAAATTCCAGCCTGTAAAGGCCGAGACGGCGCGGTATTCAGTGTGGAGCAATAAGACCTCGGAACGAATGGCCGAAGCGAGCAATGACTACTGTTATATTAGTGGTCGCACCTCGGTGGTTGCCTCGATTCATTTCGAGTAACTCGGCTTTGTAGACCTAGTTAGCTCTGGTGCCCTTTTCATTCTTGCGTACGAGCTACTCGCACCTTACGCCTTCTGTTACCCTGTTTGTCTGTCTAGCTTGGAGGGAGTCGACCTCTGCACATGCAGGTGACTTGCTCCGAACAGTCGTTCACAATTACCGCGTCGTCAGAACCAAGGAGGGTTGGATTCGGGTGTGCTGGGAGTACTACCTTGCGATGCCTTTCACAGATCTAACCGATAGATATAATTCTATTTGGCGAATCGAGCCCGAACCTCGCTGTACAGGTAGCAGCATAATTCTGTCCGGGGAGAATAGTTGTCGGCCAATGGTGACATCCTGGCTACAACGCGGTTGCAATAGACCCGCGTTCGACCTTGTTCTTGAAAACACTGAGTATGACACTGTTGCTCTGGTCGCCAATCGCTTGCATCGTTTTCCATCATCATCTATTCGGTCACTACGAACCGCTCCTGGAGAACACAGCGCCACCTTGCACGGGGGGCGAGACGAGAAGCGCGTAACCAGCAACCGGCAATCGTCTGCCGAAATTTTTATCTCGATTGCACAGAGTGTAATTATTCAGGCCAGTCCGGGTGACGAAGCAGGTTAGACTGATAGCTAACCCAGAGCGCCCTGAAAGCAGCAACCGAATCTGGCCAGATGTATAAGGGCGGGCATATCGGCCGCCTGAACGAGGCTCGGGTCGGCTGGTTCTGGTTTCAAAGAGCGAACCTGAGAGCTAGGCAATGCTACCTCCTTTCCCACAACTCCTCGCCGTTAACAAACGTTTTGGTGTACCTATAGCGGGTGTGAACATAGTTTCGCAGTGGCACGATGTGACCCGTTGAGGGATGATGGGGATCAACTGGATAGTCCAATTTTGCCGCCCAGAGAACATAAGGTACCCGCTGCATTTCCAACTCCTGGACCGCTCTTTCGGCCCAGACTGGATTCAGCATCGTGTTTGCAGTGTCGAGGAAGACGGGGTTACGCAATCCAAGAGGAATGTACAGACCCGGCCAATTAGCATCGAATACCGATTCTCCGGGTACCGTGTGTTGCATCAACCATGTCATCTCCTCGTATTCCCGGCTCTCGATGGCGCACTGGCCCGCGGGCAATTGAACAGCGGCATAATCATGATGCTGAGTGATCCACACCCGCTGCATGGCCGTGCCAATGACGACAAGCCACATTGCAGCCAGTACATAACGCCGTGCGCGCGACTTCATGCCGACCAGCCAGGTGAACAGCAGGATTCCCGGCAAAGACACGGTGTACAAACGCAACCAATTCAGGCTAAAAATCTGCTCGATCCAGAGGAAAGCTCCGACTACAGCCAATAACGCAATTGCAGGTTGACGACATGCTAACTCATAGGGCCTACGCCAAGCTCGCCAGTTTACGAAGAAGTATGTCGCGGGAACCAGCGTGTAAACGGAAAGATATTGGATGTAGTCATACACCAACGACAGAAGTGGGAGATGCGATGTCCTGTAATCCGGCATTCCGAGCAGTGCTGTTTCTGGTCTGGATACCTTTGCTCGCAATACGTAGAAGCCCTGGTAGTAGAGGAGTTGCTCCACTCCAACCGCGGCCAAAAAATACGCGTTTAAACTGAGGAAAGTGACCGCAAATCCGATCAAGAGCAAGCGTTCGTTCTTCCAGAACCTGCGCCACGATTGATTCGGGTCCGTGCTTTTCCTCAGAAACAGAGAGATGCCAACCAGGGACACGAACCCGTGCGTTTGTGTGAAAAAGCTGGCGATTCCCAGTAGCGCACCTGCAACGGCCAGTCTCGCCGCAGACAAGCCCGGCAGCAGTACCACAATCGCAATCATGATGGCAACTACGCTGAACCAGTGATGCGTAGCGTTCAGCACCTTCGAATAGATCAGCGTTGCGAATAAGCAGGTTGCAAGCACTGCCTGCTTCCGGTCCACTATTCGCGCGGAAACGCTGAAGCCAATACAAGAAAGTACCACTCCCAATACCAAGACGATGCCATTGAGGACCCAGATCCGAGTTCCAAAAATCTTGAAGGTAGCCCAATAGAACAGGTCTGTACCAGGAGCTGTGTACTGAAAGAAGTCCCGATACGGCAACTCACCGGCCAGTATCCGCTGACCGTCCATCCAAAAGAACACTTGATCGCCGTTGAGGAGAATAGGAGTCCCTGGCAAAAGGAAAAGGTTGAGGTATAGATAACCTGCAACGACGAGTGCTATAGCTGCGGAACTCTTCATGACCTCTTCACATCTGCCCTGTATCCGACTAGGGTATGAAGCAGAACTGCAGAAGCTCAACACCGACTAACTTTGGACTAGACTAGTAAATATAAGAATGACTTTCGCCTTACTTTGCGCATATGAATGGTACTGGGACCCGAAGAACTCTCGCAAACGCTTTCCTCCACTGCGATCTTTTTGATTAGCAACAGCCCCTCTGCGATAGCTAGAATCCATCCAATGATACTGGCGACCAACAACGTCACAGCCACTGAAGTGTGGCCCAGCCAGTGAGAGAATTAACGACCCCATGGCTATACTCCAAGAAAACGAGCAGGTCTCTAGCCACGAGAGCCATCACCCACCTGGGCCCTCGAGGGGCAGAATTCGAGGCCCACCACTCGCGCATAACCGGTTTTGATCGAAAAGCCTCGAGACTCGAGATGAGTGAATGAACAGACCCAAAGAATCTTAGGATTAAATAGCCTAATGAAAACAGAAACTACCCTCAACCATCGCTGAGGATCGGCCGACCGCAGCGGCAAGTTAGAGCCAGACAATACCAAGGGACAGCACTACTTTACCTCTAGACTTCCTCTTCATTGGTCGACTAATGCTTGCCAACACCTAAACAAGGCAATCTCGCTGAAGCATGTCCTTAAAGACATCTGCTACCAAGGCCGGTGTACTAGGATGGGCAAATCGATAAGCTGGTAGCTTGGAAAGATCAGCGAGTGCCCTCGAGTACTGCTCCCGAAATCGATCGTCTTCCTTGAAAAGGACATTTTCGGAAAGCAGAGCGCGCAATTCGATCGGACCAACTTGCGACAGCTGCGCCGAAGCAGATCTGCGCCGCTCAAGAAAGACACAGCCAATGGGGATCACTGGCTTCTTACGCACTACTTCGGTTTTAGAGCCGGATAGATGATGGAATATGGATTCGCAATAATGCAGGGGCTGGGTGTGCCCCTGAAGTTCGCTATGGAATTGCAGCGCATCCGGTCGGAATACCGGAGGCCAGAAGCCACCCCAGGCCTGTAATCTACCGAGCTCAAATTCTATGAATGCTCCATCGTCACCTTGAAACTCAAGACCAAGTTTTGTCGCTAAGTAGCTCGCGGTTGTCTTGCCGCTCTTGGGGTCTCCAAAGACCAGAAGCGCCTTGCGGCCGAGGGCCACACAGTTAGCCCGCAGTGAAGTGAGACCCAGGCTGCTTGCCGTCATACAGAAAAGGCTATCAAGGAAAGGACTGATGAATCCGACTCTGTCCGCCAGCAAGCCGTTCGCAATAAACGCAATCGCTTCACGACCCTCAACGTCCACTGCAATGAAAGTTCTTTGGCCAAATTCGACGAACCGAAGGTCCTCATCCGAGAATGCATGCCGCTCAGGCCATGGCGGATGCATAGCGACATCAGCCTCACTCACAACCTTCCATGTGAAGTCCCGGCAGTCGTTGTCAGATCTGGAATAGACGGAAAATAACTGGACCATATGATGCAAAACATCCTGACTATTGGTTTTCAGACGTACCATCCGCCCCATAACAGGTATAGCGGCCGTGTACGGGGTCGGAATGAAGCGGCGCAGCGGATCGGTTTCGAGCCGCTGCGCCATTACGGGCACATTCGCTGTGTCTGAACTTCCGTCGACAAATCGTTTCATTTGAACCAATGCACATGCACCCCAGGTGCTCTTCAACTCAAAAGCTCGCCACTTCCGAACATATCCCACGTGCGATCGCTTGTGGGTTGATCCCGTACTCAAGAAGGCGGCACCGAACTTCAACTAATCTTCTAATTACTTCTGACCTCTTGAGCACTCGCTCTGGCGCTTCCGCCATTAAGTCCTTCTCTCTAGCCGCTGCGCCGATTCGGTCGCAGACAGTCGACGCAAACGGAATAAAGTTGTATGTGGCTGTTCCAGAAAGATCAAGGAACGTGGTCGGCAGAACTCAGATAGTTGAGTCCAATAGATTCCGGTTCGGTCCAGACGTCTTTCGCCTCGCCATTCCTCGCACGCAGATAACCCTGAACCATCCGAACCATCGAATGGCCTTCAACCGCAATTTCAGGCGTGTGGCATGCCGCCATGGCGGCACCTCACCATTGGCCAGGGAACAAAACGTTCTAACGTCGGACAAAAATCCAAACCCCGTTTGGGAGAGCGCCAACGCGAGCCTCGACTTGCCGGACCCGGATTAGGCTCGCTAAGGGAAGACCGTCGTCCTTATGGGCAGTGCAAGCGGAATGCAATTCGGCGATGCCAACCGCAGAGCCGATGATCGTGAGCAGGATAGGAAAAATAATCATTTTCCAATAGCTGACATCGCGCGCCATACTAGAAGAAAGGCGCCCGGCAACACGCCGTCTACGAAGATCAGCTAACAGGCGCCTGCCACAATCAGAAGCTGCAAACACCAGATGATCTAAGCCTCGTACGTAAGGCTTGGGTAGTGGCATGGCTGTTTGCCAGTTATCCACCCTGAAGCGCTCGGAATCGGCAGGGAACGACCATCCATTGGCTGGCAAGAAGCTGTCACGTGCGGCTGTTCAGAGCTAATTGACAATTTGCAAAGGGCGCCCGTCGCTATATACGTCTCGAACAAAGGCGTCTCGGCATCTTTGTGAAGAAAATCTGCAACACTCATGGGAACAAGGCGTCGTCCGGGGATTTAGTGGGAGTCTCTGATCATTGCGGGCAACCGCTGACCTCTAAAGGCAAACCCTCGGCGCCTGTGCCTGCGGTATAGGGAAAAGAGCTTTTTTCGGTCTCGATGGTAATCTTGGATGGAACTGTGGGTGCGTTGCTCCAGAGAATGCGCCAGTGTTCTCCATTGGCTCCCTTGATACCACAGGACCAGTTATCCGGTCCCTCGGTTTTACACTGCTCGATTCTGGCACCAATCAGCCATTGACTCAGTTGTGCATACGCTCTAGCCGCAGGTCGGGGCGCCCCCGTGACCGGACCGGTGAGTCTCAGCGTGACCCAGTTCGTATTATCCCACGCATACCAGTAGACCCTTTTTATTCCGGCAGCCGCATTCAAGAGAAATGTTCGAATGACGAACGTGGCTTGTTCATCCTCGGAGCAGAAGCTGCTCGGCGGCCCCCAACCCGCTTCTGTATTCCACAGCGGCTTATCGATGCTGTAACTACGCATTAGCGCTTGGACGCGATCAATTTGGCCTACCATGGCTTCCGGTCCCAGCGGCATGACGTAAAAATGAGCACCGAGTACATCAGCATAGGATGCTCCCCCTGCCGCTAGAAACTCCTGTAGCCAGACCAGCCCCGATTGGTCGCATTTAACGGATGGGGAGACAACAATATTGTTGCCATCCACGGATTTCAGGATTTCATAAGCGGCTTTAGATAATGCGACCATCTGCTGCGGAGTTCCGCTGAAAAATCCCGGTTGATCAGGCTCATTCCAGACTTCGTAAAAACGAATTCTGCCGCGGTACCGAGTCGCAACTACCCGTATGTATTCGCGCCAATATTCCATTTGACGGGGTGGCGCCTGTGCGCCCGGTCCATATGCCTCAAATCCCCTCACCCGTACATTTGGGCGCGATGAGGCCCATTGCGGCGTCATCCCCAGAGTAAGGAGAAGCTCGACATCATGCGCCTGGGAAAGGAATACGTATTGATCTAAGCGTCTGAAATCCCAGCTTTTCGGCACAGCTTGGAGGTCCGCCCAAGTCACATGCGCGTCCCACAGCCGCCAACTTCCGAACGGTACATTCGGCCATCGAGTTCCGTCGACGCTGCGGTGTATGTGCATGCCAAAAAATCTGCGATCGATCACCTTAGGCGTGGGCCTTAGCACAATGTCCTTAAACTTGTTTGGACCAGAGCCCCAGATCAGAGCTACGGTAATCAGAAAGAGGTGAGCTCGTCGCGAGTGCACAAAATTATAGCTTGTGGATACTCCGCCGAACCTTACCCGTACAAGACATCTGCATTTGGTTGCTGACCGGATGTATCGAAACGTACCCCAAGCATCTGGAGCAGAACTGAACCCAAGAACAAAGGATTCAAGCAGAGATACCGCTTCCAAAGTCGCCTCGGCTCGGACAACAGGCGGAATAACCATTCGAGTCCGCAAGACTGCATCCACTCAGGGGCTTGGGAAATTTTTCCAGAGAGGAAAGCAAAAGCGGCGCCCACGGCAATGATCGGGACAGATATTTGCTCGCGGAACTCGTAAGCCCACACTTCCTGGCGAGGGCATCCGAGAGCAACCAATACGACGCGCGCGCCAGATTTGCGGATATCCTGCGCCAATTGCTGTTTCTCAGCCGCAGACAAGCACCGGAACTTTGAACTCCGTGTTCCAACGATAGATAATGACGAAAATTCTTTCTGCAGTCTTGTGCATAACTTCTGCAAGACCTCATCGGTGCTTCCATAAAGAAAAATGGGGAGGCCTAATCGAGTTGCGTGGGCGCAAACCTGCAGCATCAGGCGAGGCCCATAGACTCGATCTGGAAGATGAATATTGTGCAGCCACTTGAGTGCCCATCGTACGGGCTGCCCATCCGGCACCACGAGATCCAGGCAATTGAGACGATATCTCTGCTGGGCATCTAAGAAACCTGTCATGATCCCGTGAACGGCGAGTGCCGATACTGCCAATCTCTGCTGTGACACTGCCGACGCAGTAACGCGCGCAATCACGGCTTCATAATCCACCGCATTGACAAGCACGCCGAGAACGCTACGCCTGCCATTCTCGATCACGCGGTCGCCGCCATTTCGCACTTCCAGCCTTCAATATTCTGCTTGAAGGCGTCCCTCAGAATGTCGCGGTCCATACAAGAGATGGTGCATTTAGGGTGATGAGATCTGAACTTGCATAATCACTGATGTACCTTATGTGGTCTCGCTTGCAGCTATGGTCAATTGAAAATTCTTCTGGAATGCCATTGGTGCAGGACCCCGCTGATTCCGTAATAACCGCAATGTTCAGAGCGCGTCCCCATGGGCACTCTTTGTTGTAAATGCTTGATTCTGGCATATGCCGCGACTGTGTCTCGATAGCGGCAATAGATTGGCAACAAACCTGTCTATCTTTTTCCAGACGGCCTCTTCATCTACACTCAGCAAACAGTGCGGCGCCGAAAAGTGGCACGAGTCATAACATGGCTTGAACTGGCAGGGGGCGCCCTCAATCCACTGCGACTGGGGATGGATGGGAGCAAAAAGCTGCGGTAGTTGTGGCCCGAAGATGGTGAAGGTTGGAACACCAGTGAGGGCTGCGATGTGGCCGGGTCCGGAGTCATTACCGATGAAGATTGCTGCCCCGCTAACCAGCGTTATAAGTTCCTCTACCGGTCCTGACACCGTAACACTCTCTCGCTGGCGCAGCCAGAAGTCCCGCTGATCCGGATCGCAAAGCACACTCACGTCCCGTTGCTGATCGCGCAGGCGGCGGACGAGTCCTGCATAGCGCTCAAGCGGCCATATCCTCGTCGCTCGTCTCGCTCCAGTATGGATGATGATGAGATCGCGTTCTTTCGGGCGGAGTCGAACTGGACACCGAGCAATATCGAACTCCAGAGCGTTCGCCAGCTGTCGCCAGTGCCAGAAGCGGTGCGCGAGCGTAGATCTCCTCTCTAGAGCGTGCGTCAGCAACACTTGGCTGCCCAGGCGTGGAAATCCAATGCGCCGTTTCGCTCCGCTCAGAGCCATTAACGTATGGTCGCGGGGATCCCGTCTGGCCGACACGGCAACATCAAATTTCTGCGCGCGCAGGTCTCGCACCAGCTGGCCTATTTTCGTCCATGGCCAATGCCAAAGCTCATATTTTCTGTCGAATGCTGTCCACGGTGCTTCGAAAGGATAGACCGTAACGTCTGGCCAGAAATACGCACCAACCTCTATGGCTATGCGCCTAGCAAGGAGGCTGACCTGGTATTGTCTGCTGGCGGCAACAAGAAAGGGGGATGCCAGAGCCAGATCGCCCAGGTGCCACTGTTCGAGGACGAGAAGCTTCATTTGACCTGGTGAGAATGACGAGTTCCGAAATGCCGGATTTGAGACTCGAAATCTACATTACTTTACCGCCACGAGGGGTGTTGAGTACGAAATGCAGGATCAGATCCAGCTTGTTTGAAACAGTGGCTATGTCAAAATACCGACGAGCCACGTCCCTGCCCGCCTCACCAATTCGCCTCCGAAGCTCGGGCGAGGCGAGTGCTTGGTCAATAGCGTCGGCTATTTCGGATGTAGTGGTGGTCGGGGGCACGAGGACGGCACTTCTGCCATGTTCCAGATATCGCGGCACATCGCCCAGAGCGGTACATACGACCACGCGTCCTGAGGCCAAGTACTCGCTGAGCTTGGTTGACAGCCCCGAGCGGCTCCAGATTCCGTCCCGCCGAACGTTCAGCAAGATATTCGATTCCGCAATATGCCTTCGCACCTGGTCGAGCGGTTGAAACCCTTTCATCTCGATAACGCCTTTAAGGCCACGAGCCTCGATACCAGAGCGCACTTCTCGAACGCGGTTCAGGTCACGATTACTCCCCAAGAATGCCGCACGGAATGAGCGGCCGCGCTGCTTGAGTAAAAGGAGCGCATCTAGCAGATGCTCGATCTCATCTTGCTCCCCAAAGCAGCCGGCATAAAGAAGTT
>Ga0066388_100001247_pt1 | contig 13992 bp, 6 predicted proteins | sample PanSoiMetaGPlot6_FD_64539 | JGI IMG/M metagenome (GOLD analysis project Ga0066388, IMG submission 64539) | Tropical forest soil microbial communities from Panama analyzed to predict greenhouse gas emissions - Panama Soil - Plot 6 (Hybrid Assembly) | ecosystem: Environmental > Terrestrial > Soil... | reverse complement strand
GACGCTCGGCAATCCGTCGAAGAAGCGGTTCACGAGTTATGACCGTAGCGACGTGACTAGGCTGGACTATGCTGTGAACCGCTTCTATAGTCCCCAGCAAGGCCGCTTCACACAGGTCGATCCTATCGGGGTGGGCGCGGTGGAACTGGCAAACCCACAGAGTTTGAATCTCTACGCCTATGTCGAGAACGACCCGATAAACAGTGCTGACCCATTGGGACTTGATGGGATGACATGGTCTTTGCTAGGGCCATTCACAACAGGCGGCAATAGTGGCGGAGGCGGCTGGGGTGGACTTAGGATTGGGCCATTTAGCATTGGTATTGGAGGGAAGATGCCTCCCCCCATCCCAGGCATTCACTGTTGCAGAGATGATCTTAGGCCGCCTCAATGGGCTGCAGAGATCGTAAAATGGCTATTTAGCGATTTTACAGACGATCCTGGAGATGCTTCGAACACCATTAGTCAAGGTTTGCGTGGACCGTATCCACTGTTGATAAACCCCGGTACGGTCGGGGCTCAGATGGAGGTGGCAATCGCGGATACAAATGTTGCCACCGCAATACTAAGAGGTGTAAAGCTAGCGGATCTGGGGTTGGCTCCTGGAGCCCATGTAGTAATTACCCAAACGGTATATAGTGAAATGATGCGAGCTGATGGGGTTGTGAAAGAAGGATTAGACAAAGCGCTTGAAAGAGCGCAGATTGAGGTTCGCAGCGTTTCACTGGACGCCCTAAAGTCTGTTGGAAAAGAGCTTAGAGCATTAGTCCCTCTTGGATCATTGCCCCTGGGTAACAACAAGAAACTAGGTTCCCAATTGGCAGATCATGGAATATTGGCGGAGGCCAAAGCCCTTAATCTGCCTATTATAACGATGAATGTAAAAGACTTTGTTGGCAATGCAAAAGGCGGCGGAAGGTTAGCAGACAGGCTTGGCGTGAGAATAATCGAGTCTCGCATGAAGGTTATACCCAAGGAATTACCATTTCTAAACACGATTACTAAAAAGATAATACAGGGGCTTTTCTAATAGCATGAGCGCCAATGAGTATAAAGACATTAATGACCGTACGGCACACGCTTACCATATTCTGGAGAGAAGAGCGCCATATGATCTGAATTTATATAGTGGGCCTGTAGAAGCCGCACAGGTCATTTTTGAGGAGATACTGAGTAATTGCCCAAATAGTTTTGAAGCATTGTTGGGATTAGGGCGTTGCTATAGCTACAAGCATTTTAAATATAGAGAAGCTGTTCGATTGTTTGAGAGAGCTGCGGGCCTAAAGCCTGAAGATCCAGAACCCTATTTCAGGGCGGGTGTGGTTTTGCTTCGAGCGGCAGAGAGGGAAACAATTGCTGGTGAACTTTATAGACAATCGATTAGATTTTTTCAGAAGGCATTAGAGCTTGGCTATACTCCGCAATATGAATTGTTTGATTCATTAGGGACGCTCTTTTTCAGAATCGAAGAATTTACAGAGGCGATAAGTTGGTTTATGAAGGCCGCTGAATCCATGCCAGCGGAGGGCTTTATACCTTCTACTTTCTATCTTGCCGCCGAATCGCATGCCAGGCTTGGTAATTATGCTGAGGCTATTGAGTGGTATGAATTATGTAAAAAACATTGGCCGGTGGATGGTGAGGCTATCGATCAAAGAATTGAAGCTCTGAGAGCCGTCCTGAATGAACAATCCACCATTTGAGCATGGTCGGGGCTTGTCCCTCGCTGCTGCATGTACCGCGCGACGCCGTAGCTCGGTCGAATCGGGTTGGACGACAGACCGACGACCGCGATCGTTTTGCACTCGTCAAGGATTCGTTTGATAACCTCAGGGTTGTTGATTCCCATAACCTCAAATCTGAAAAGTTAACCGCCAAGACGCCAAGATCGCCAAGAGGGCCTCCAATCACCGGCCTTCTCGCTGTTTTCTTCTTCGCGATCTTGGCGGTTTGCCGGTTGATCCACAATCCGCAATCAAGAATGGTGTTCCTGCAAACTGAGGACGCTCAGTTTGCCCTCCTGTCGCATCGCCGCGATGGCGCTGGCCGCCGCGTTGCCGCCGGTCAGCGCGGTGAACGTGACGACGTTGTATTGCATGGCATGTTCGGATTGCGGTCGAAGATCGCGAGGTAGCATTCATCCAGAGAATGTGTCAACACTGGACACATTGTCAGAGACCCTCCCAAAAAAAATTCCCGACGACCTAAATTTCCGCGTCATGTTTCCGCCGGTTTCCGCCACATCTCAACAGAACCTTTTTCGATCTTTAGCGACTGGTTTGCCGGACCGGCTGCCCTGACGTCCGGCGTGTCGCCCGCGATTACCGTTACCACAAGGCGTCCTGTTGAGGGCGTAGTGTGCGCAAAGATGATGTATCGGGGAATGGGTTTTACGCAGAGCTGAACAGCGTTTGGGAAGAATCTATCTTGTCAGGAGGACCGGCATGTCTACAAACAGCAATACATCAAGCAAGACCAGTGTCAAGAGAAACAAATGGCGTTCTTTCAAAATCGACCGGATTCGCAAGGCCTCTATCCCGAAGCTCTGGCGTAGTAGGCGCGCCCTCTTGGTGGTTCTGCTGCTGGCGTCAAGCGCCGCCGCGTTGACATCCCTTGGCGTGCGGCGGGCCATCAGGCCGGCGTCGAGCCTTGCTCATGGAGCCACGTCCGCCAGCCCTGTAAACGCTGCCACGGCGGCCGGCGGTAGCGTTCAGACGGCGCCTCCAGCCAATCTTCCCCTAACGAAGCTCAGAGAATATGTCTATGCCGGGGGCAGGCTGATAACGAGTGAGGAAAAATCTTGTGTTCCTACTCTCAACCCTGCCGGCGCAAGCCTGCCCCAAGGCGGCGGAACCGGGTCCTTTAACGTATCCACCCAGTCCGGATGCAGTTGGGTCGCGACCAGCAGCGCAAGCTGGATCACCATCACCGACGGTTCGAGCGGCGCAGGCGTCGGTACGGTCAGCTACTCCGTAACAGCGAATAGCGGCGGGCAACGCAGCGGGACGATCACCGTCAACGGCCAGGCGTTCAACATCACCCAGGCGCCGAATCCGGGTAGTTGCAGTTATGCGCTCAACAAAGCCAGCGAGTCGGTCAGCGAACAAGTCGACGGCGGCTCCTTCACATTGACTACGGGCGGGGGCTGTCCCTGGACCGCCTCCAGCAATGCAGGATGGCTCAGCGTCACCTCGGCGACGAGCGGAAGCGGCCCGGCTACCATTAACTACTCGGTCCCCGCCAACGCAGGCGGGCAGCGCATCGGTGTGATCACAGTGGGCGGGCAGACTCTCACCGTCACCCAGGCGCCAAATCAAGCCAGTTGCACATTTGCCCTCAATCCAAGCAGTTGGTTATATCCTGTTGGAGGCGGGAACGGCTCGTTCAATGTTACAACCGGGGCGGGCTGCCATTGGGATGCGAACACGACCGACGGATGGATCACCATAACTGGTGGAGCCACTGACCCCCCGGGCGGCGGCAATGGGGCTGTGAGCTTTACCGTGCAAGCCAACAACGGCGGTTCGCGCACGGGCGGCATCTCGGTCCGCGGGCAGGTCTTTACCATCACCCAATGCGGCTATGAAGTTTCTCCCACTAGCGCCCAGTTTAGATCAAGCGGCGGCACGGGAAGCATCACGGTAACAGCGGCGGCAGGCTGCCCCTGGTCGGCTACCAGTAATGATGAGTGGATCCAGATAACCTCAGGAGCGAACGGCGCCGGCAATGGCGTCGTCAATTACTCGGTCGGTGGATTTTCCGACGAGTGTAGTTTCGGCAGGGTGGGACACATTACTGTAGCAGGCCGATCGATTTTGATCGGACAAACTCATACTGTTCAGCCATGTATTATCAATCCGACATGTTGTGAGTCATCGGAGATGAGCGCTGAGTCGAGAGGTCTGACGGCCCGCTACTTCAGCAATACGACATTGAGCGGTCAGTCGTCGCTCGAGCGCATCGACGCCGCGGTCAGTTTCAACTGGACCGGCGCCAGCCCCGATAAGCTCTTGCCAGCTCATCGCTTCAGTGTGCGATGGGGCGGCCAACTCGCCGCGCCGTCGAGCGAAGCCTATACGTTCTACCTGTACAGCGTCGGCGGCGCCAGGCTCTGGGTGAATAACCGGTTAGTGATCGACCGCTGGCGCTCGTCATTCGAACCGCCGATTACTAGCGCGCCCGTCGAGCTAAAAGCGGGCGCGAAGGCGGACATCCGCGTGGAGTATTACAATGCCGGCGCCGAAGCCATGATCCACTTGCTGTGGAGCAGCGCCTCGACGCCCAAGCAGATCATCCCGAGGCGGCGGTTGTATCCGGAAGCAGCCAACGAGGCCGCGTCGTCTGACGCCAACAAACAAACGGGAATGCTGCTGCCGCCGGGATCTAACGCTGGCCCGAAGGCCACATGGCTACAATCTGGCGACCCAAGGCGATGGCTGGCAAGCACGTTTGGGCGAGCGTGCCTGGCCTTATTGATCGCTTGTGGCGTATTGGCGCTCCTGCTCAGGAGCGGATGGCGGCTAGCGCGCAGCCGATTCACTATGGCCGCCGCCGGTCTCGTGTCGCGCCTACGAGGTCGGATCCTATGGCTCGGAGATATCATGAGTCTCGGCGGGCAAAAGCTTGCCGGACTATTGCCGGAGAGAGTGCGAGCCGCAGCCGGGCGGGCGCTATCGTCGTGGCGCAGTTCGGGTGTGGCGCGGCTCAAGCCTGTACTCAACCGCGTGATGGTCATCGCCCTCGTAGTGATACTGGCGACGCCGCTCGACTCTACGCAGGCTGAGGGCCTCGCCCGCGCCGCTCAAACGACCTGGCGGGAGGCGCGCGCCTATACGAGAGCCATTGCGAACCGGTTCGGTACAAAGAGCGGCGGCGACCTGCTGAATCGCCTCATCAACATGGCTTCGGGCAGGCGACCCGGCAAAGCTGTTTCCGCCGCTTCGCAAGAGGAGCAGGTGGCGGCCATGCAGGTCTGTCCGAAACGACTGATCATGTTTGTCGGCGAGCGTTACACCTTGACGCCGGTCGCCCTCAACAGCAATCAGCAGGTAGTCCACGGCGCCAGGATGAGCTGGAGCAGTCTTGGGGACACCATCGCCAAAGTGTCTTCGTTCGGCCAGGTGGAGGCCGTGGCTGTAGGGAATACTGCCGTGGAGGTCCAGTGTGGCGTCGCCAGTAAGCAGATCCCGATAGAAGTGCGGAGCGGCATGCGTCCGACAGGCTCGAACCAGGAGGCGGATCTCGATACGACCGCCGACTGCGCCGCCGAACAATCCGCCGCGTTTGCGCCGCAATCGGCCGCCGTCGCCGACGCTCAGCAAGATTTGATTGGCGAGAACGGCGTGTTATTGGATTGGGACCCACAGTCGATAGTCAATTCTCGCGCCACGCATTTCAGCAACGCGGTCGGTTCCCCGCGATTCGCGGCGAAGAGTCAAAACGTCACGCTTGGCAGCGACAACTATCAGTTCACCGCGCCGGTAGCAAATGTCGGGGCCAGAGGAGTCAGCGCCGGCATCGGCATGACGCTCAACAGCAGGGTGTGGAATAACGATAACGGGAAGCTCACCTTCAATTATGTCGGGGCCTATCCCGCGCCGGGGTGGTCGATGGGCTACGGCAAGATCATCCGCAACTACAACGCCACCGCCACTGGTGACAAGAGTGGCGTGGGAAGCGGCAATAATCCTGGAGATTATCTGTTGGTGGCGGGCGACGGCACGCGGATACGCCTGGCGGCCAAGTACGATACCGCGGCCGGACGCTGGTTCCACGAGTCGGACGACGGTTCCTTCCTGCGGTTCGATTCGAGGAGCGGCGAGATGCGCTACCCGGACGGGAGCCGGATGATCTACAGCAGTGTTAACGGATGCCTGCTGCCGACCGCCATGATCAATAGTAACGGCGGGGCGATCACAATGACCTATAGGGATTACTGTGAAGGGAATTGTAGACAAGTGTTTCGGCATCGCACAGCGCTCAGCGCCGTTCGCGATACGCTGGGAAGATACCTCACCTTCCATTATTACGGAGATGTAGGCCTTGAGTATCAGGCGGACCCCAATAATGGCAAGCCTGCCGGGGAACTCGCGGCGATCAAGGCGCCGGACAAGGATGGTGTTCAGCAAGATGTTATCAAGTTGGAGTATCAACCCATCACCTTGAAGTATAACTTCGGCGCCGCGCCCGTAGACGCCCCGGCGAACAACTCGCAGATCCAGGTGGTGAGGCGCATTTATTATCCGCAGACCGGCAGAGGATTTTTGTTCCTGGATTACAGCAGCTACGGGATGCCGCGCAAGATATCGAGCCGCATGGGAATGACCGGCGCGGGAAGAACGATCACCGACGGCGCGGAGATAGCCTATACGACTTATGACTATACGACCATCGATCCGAACGACCCATACAACCGCAACCAGGTTGGGAGCCTGAGCGACTTTCCGCAGTTCACAAACAGAGAAGAATGGCGCCTGGGCCAGACAGACGCCTCCGGCGCGCCGACGACGGATACGACGAAATATGTCTATTCACGCGTGATGGACGGTTCGAAAGAAGTAGTGACGATAAAACATGTCGATAAGAACCTCGAAGAGGTTACAACGACAGAGACTGATGGCGGTCAGCCCAGCTCCGGCAAAATGGTCTCGGGTGAGATGAAGAACAGCGCGACAAGGGCGACGCGGAGCAAGCAGGTATTGACTTATGTGAACGGTCCGGGCGGGGAAGCGGAAATTGAAAAAGTGGAAACGATTGACGATGCGGGACAGGGGACGCTGATGAGATTCGGCTACGGCCCTTACGGCAGAGTAAGTGACCGATACGAGTGCGGCTACAAACAGGCGGGCGACTACCAGGTCAGAAGGCGAACCCACTATGACTACGTCGATAGCCAGAGCTATCTGGACGCCCGCTTCCTGCGCCTCGCGACCATTGTCAGCATCTATGACGCGAAGAATAACAACAACGATGCGGACGATGATCTGAAAGCGAAGACCGAATTTACCTATGACGACTACGCGGCGATGGGAGGGATGCAGAGCTACGGACTAAGCGCGAATCTGTACCCGCCGAATCACGACTCCGCCTATGGTCAAAATAAAGTGATAAGAGGAAACCTCACCGCCGTCAAGTCCTTCAGTAAGATCGATCCCGAAGAGGCGACGACGCGGCGGCTGAAGTTTGACATCTTCGGCAACGTCGTGGAGGCGGAGGTAAGCTGCTGCTCGGTGAAGAGCTTCAACTTCAGCAGCGCCACAGCGTATTCCCAACCCGACTCGATCCAATCAGGCGGCGCGACCGGATTGAACCTTAAAACGGCCTATCAATACAACTATTTCACCGGGCTTGTAGACAATGAGACGAACCCGGACGGGCAGTTGACAAGCTATAAGTATGACAACGCATTGAGGCTCAATACAGTGACCGCGCCGACCGAGGCGGTGACGATGACGCAGTTCGAGCAGGACGCCAACGGGAACGATCTGTTGACCTACATCAGTAAAACCAGCTATGACGACCAGGGAACGCCGAGAGTGATCACCAGCAAGCAATGGTTTGACGGCTCGGGGCAAGTCGTCCGAGCGGGGGCGGGAACTGGAGACGCTCCGGACAGCTATGATATGACCGCGACGGCCTACGACGCCTGGGGCAGGGTTGTAAAGCGATCGAATCCTTATCTCGGCGACGCGAACGGTAATCCCCAATCCGGCAGCGCTCAATTCTGGACCGTCAACACATATGACGAACTGTCGCGAGTCGTCAAGGTGACTTTACCTGATACGGTGAATTTACCTGATGCTCAGACCGTTCAGACGGCATATAACGGCGCCACAGTTACCACGACAGACACAGTGGGGCGCAAGCGCAAGGGCGAGGTGGATGGATTCGGCAGGCTGGTGAAGATGACCGAGCAAAATCCGGCCAACGGCGCCCTGGAGTGGGAGACGAGCTACAGCTATGGCGCGCTGGACAATCTCACCCAGATCAATCAGGGCGGACAGCTCCGCACATTCACGCACGACGCCAAGGGCAGACTGATCAGTGAAACCACACCGGAAGCGGGAAAGACTGAATACACCTACACCGACTTCGACGAGGTCAAGACCCGCACTGACGCGAGAGGGGTGGTGACCACCTACACCTACGGGCCGCTGAACATGCTGACCGGTATGAGTTATAACACGGCGAGCGCCACGGGAGTCGCGGCGACGGCCGGGGTGAGCCTTACTTACAGGACTGACTCGCCAGGCAAGGGAAAGATAGAGATGGTGACGGACGGGGCGGGAAGCGAAAGCTATGGCTATGACGGGTTCGGGCGGCTGGAGTCATGTACGCGGGTGATCGACGGGATAAGTTACGAGAAGCGGTATGAATACAATGAGGCGGGGCAGATCACGCTGATGACTTATCCATCCGGAAAGCGAGTGAAGATGGAGCGAGACGACAGAGGGAGGCTCGCGGCCCTGCAAAGGGTAGACGCTTCCGGCAATATGCAGGAAGCCTACCTGAGCGAGATCAACTACAGAGTTGAGGGGTTAATCAGCAGCCTGAGGCTCGGCGACGGCGCGACAGAGAGCTTCGGCTATAGCAATGACCGCCTGCAACTGACGTCGCAGACGGTGACGAAAGGCGGCGCCACGCTGTTGAGCTTGAACTATGGATATCAGGCGGGCGCGGGACAGATGGGAAGCGGCTCAACGCCTGGCAACAGTGGTCAGGTCGTCAGCGTCAACGGAACGGTAAACGGGCAGAGCCGAAATCAGGCGTTCGGCTATGACAATGTCAGGAGGCTGGTAACGGCGACTGGTTGGGGATCGTGGGCGAGAAGATTCGATTACGACCGGCACGGGAACCGGACTGCGGTGTGGGACGCGGTAAGCGGTGGCGGCCAGATACAAAATACGGTAATTGCGCAGGCTGGTGGAATAAAGACGAACCGCATAGCGAGTGTGGACGGGATAACGTTCAATTACGACGCGAGCGGCGATCTGACCGGTGATGGAGCCAGAACATATACGTATGACGGGGAGAAGCGGGTCGTGAGCGTGAGCGGGCTGGGCAGTGAAAGCTACGGCTACGACGCAGTGAATCACCGGGTGAAGAAGGAGTCGGGAGGAACGGTGACGCATTACATCTGGGAAGGAGATGATGTGATCGCCGAGTACGAGCGCGGAGGCTCCGCCACGTCTGCGACAGGAACGAGGTACTATCATCAGGATCGTCTATCGACGAGGATTATTACTAACAGCGCCGGAGCGGTAGTAGGGACGACGGATCATCTACCGTTCGGAGAAGAGGTAGGAAGAAGTGGCGAAAGTGAAAAACACAAATTCACTAGCTACGAACGAGGTGACACAGGAATTGATTATGCCGTGAACCGACATTATGACTCGCGCCAAGGGCGGTTCAATCAAGTTGACCCACTTGGGATGGAAGCGACGACCCTGACAGACCCTCAGAGCCTGAATCTGTACAGCTATACGCAGAACGACCCAATCAATCATAAAGACCCAACCGGACTATCCATTTTGCCTCTAATGCTTGATGACGGCGATAATGGCAACGGCAGCTTCGCGCGCGGTTACGAGTACACTGGAGTCAGAGCTGGAGGCGGAGGAGGAGGTTCGTGGAGTGCGCCAATACAGGACACGCCGGATTGGTTAGCTGATATCTTTTGTTTGGTCGGTTACTCAGAGTGGTGTAGAGAGAATAGACGTCAAGGCGCCCCCCCACCCCAAGATTATTCTGGTCAAGATAAAGTTGAGATGATAGGGAGGACTCTGCAGCCCGTTTTCGATTGGTTCAAAAGAAATAAGGACAGTATTAAGGACAGTGTTAACTGGAAATCGCTGCTCGCGTGTTTAGCGGACGCAGTGGTGAATTTAGCGCTCGGACTTGGATTATCTTCCCTCGGGCCAATAGGGGCCGCAGTAGGTGTTGCCCTGGATCTTTCTGGTACGGATTTAAACTTTTTTCAAGGCTTTTTTCAAGGCAAGCCAGAAGAGATAGTACAGATGTTTGGACCCACAGATTTAGCTGCCGGATGGACTGAAATTATGAAAAACGGCGTCAAGGAGAAGTACGAAATGGGCGGCGGCGAAGCTGAACTTAATCGCGCATGGCGCTCAGCGCGGCACCTGGGTAAAAGACGTGCGCCTAGACAATGGGCGATAGTTATGAAGTTGAAACCACTGAAGAGAGCCCTTAGCGTACTGGGTCCCGCTGCTATGGTACTGGAGGGCATAGATTTTGGATATACCGCCACCAATTGCGTGCTGAGTAATCTTAAAAAATGATCCGTTAAGTTAAAAACGTTCGACGCTGTCATATGCCGATCTTCTGGGGAGACTGCTAACATTTTCATATGAAGTTTGCCATGAGGCTTTTTTGGGGAGGAGTTACAATATTAGCAGTCTCTCTCTGGGTGGTTCTTTCAAATTGGCACGATGTCAAAGGGTTATATGTTAGTGACCCGGCTTCTTTCAGATCAGCGGAGGGGAGGATTGTCTCTTCATCAACATATACAGTTACGCGTAAGAGGGGGACTTATTACCATTACTCAATCGAGTATGATTTTACCGTCGATGGGAAGAGCTATCGTTCGGATGAGGTAACTTTCAATCATAATTACAGTCTCGACGAGGAATTTGCTCAAAGTTACATAAGTAAGTACCCTGTCGGGAAACAAGTAACTGTCTACTACGACCCCCATGATCCATCCTTTAGCGTGTTAGAACCGGAAGAAAAGGGTGATGCCGCAGTAGTCCTACTTTCCCTGATCATTTCCGCGCTTGTGGTTGCGCTATCTAGTGGGTATCTGCTTAAAAGAAAGGCGTTTTTCCATAAGAAATCATCTCACCCGTCTACCGCGTAAATCCGCGGTTGCTATGGCTCCAATATCGACCACCGTCGGCGTGCTGAGGATACCGGATCATATTTCCACACAGATCAAAGGCTGAGGCTATAACGTGCGGCCGAAGCCGATCCTGAAGGCGAATCTCTTTTCGGGCGCGAGCAGCGTCGCCGGGGGCGGGCTGATTTGGGCGTTCGGGTTGTAGGCGAAGATGAAGCGCACCGGGATGTGGACGACGGGGACCATGACGCGCAGTTCGACTCCGAGCGAGATTCGGTAATTCGGAAGCCGACCGTCAATGTCTCCCAGGGGCCGCACAGAGGTTATCAGAAAAGTGTTCGGGACCGGCGGGAAGGTTTGCGCGGGGCTGGTGAATTGCTGCGCTCTCACCCCGCGAGCGTTGAACACCGAGCCGATGTCGAAGAACGCCGCCCCCGACAATCTCCGCGTCAGTGGCGCGCGGTATTCGGCGTTGGCTATCAGCTCGGTGTCGCCGCCGATGGGTTGCACTGTGCTGGAGAGGAGGACCGGTGGGTTGGTTCCGATGGACAATAGCCGATCCACGCGGGCCAGCGGCGCAATCGAATTGAGGGGGAAGCCGCGCACCTCCATGTCTCCGCCCAGGAAGTAGCGGTTGGAGATCGGCACGCCGTCGATCACCGAGAGCGTGCGGGCGTCGAATGGCCTGCCGTATGAGGAGATGTGCCCGGCGCGCAGGCGATAGCCGAAGACGTTCCGCTCGCCACGCCGCAGCCCTTCATTGAGCGGGAAGAACTGCCGGAAATCGATCCAGGGTCTGACGGTGTTGATGTTGCCTCCGAGCGCCCGTCCGTTCGTCTCAACGCCGGAGGTAAACCGCACGCCGCGCATCGGGTCGAAAGCCCGCTCAAGCGTGTCATGCGTCAACGTCGGCGTCAGGCCGGCCAGCCGGATGTTGTCCTGGTCGACGCCGCTCACGCCCGTCGACCGCCCGATAGTGAGGTCTCTCAGCCTGGTGAAATTCAGCGCGTAGAAGAGACTCGCGCGTGTCGCGGCGGCCAGGCTGTTGCGCCCTCTGGCCAACGGGATCGTCGCGCCCACGCTCATCCCGCCCGAGGTCTGAATGTAGAGCGGTCGCCGGTCAGACCCCGCTTCAACGAATTTGTATCGCTGGTAGAAGCCTGACAGCCCTATAGTGACCGGCCTCGCCGTCAGCAGCGTGTTGGTGTATTGCGCCGAGGCCAATTGCTCCAGGTTGCCAAAGCGCATCTGAGCGGCGAGGCTGTCGAGCCGCCCGGTCAGGCTGATGTTCGAATAATCCACCCCGGCGTTGAATCCGCCGATGCTGCCCCCGCCGCCACTGAAATCGATCCGCTGGACGTCTCGCTCGGTAAGATGCAGTTCGACGTTGGCGGTTCCTTGCGCCAGGTCGTAATTGATGATTATGTCGGTGGGCTTGATGGGTTCAAAGAGTCCAGTGCGGTTAAACCTCTCGACCGCATCCTGCAATCTCCCGTAATCGAAATACTCGCCCTCGTCGAGCGGGACCATTCGCCGAAGATACAGGTCCACCGTTCGGTAATTGCCGACGAAATCCATCCGCCCGATTGTGAAGCGCCTCCCCTCGTTGAGCGTGATGGTGATGTCCGTCACCACTTCATTGTTGACGGGCAGGGTAGATTTGAACTGGATCTCGGGGGCGAACTGCAAATATCCCAGCCGGCCATAAAGGTCGCGCAGCCGAACGAGCGCGGCCTCCATCACACTGGCGTTGATCACATCGCCCTCTTTGATGGGGAACTGCGCTCGCGCCTGTTCGGGCGTGAGCACGGAGCCGTCGCAGACCGTCAATTTGCCGAGCCTGTGCAGAGGGCCTTCAGTAATTGGAATGATCAGCCGGATGGGAACGTCGCCCGTGGTCCGCGCGGCGTCGGCCATGTTGACGAATCGTATCTTCGGCTCGCCGACCGAGGCGTTCAGGTAGCCACGTTCGGTCATGTATCTCGTCAACTGCGCGGCGTCTTCCTGAAAGCGCTCGCGCGTGAAAACGTTGCGCCGCCCGAACGCGCGCAAGAACACGTCCGCGCTGACGCGTCGTAATTGGCGACTCAGCTCCGCGCTCGAAAATACTTTGTTACCTTCAAAGATGACTTCTTCAATAACCAGGTTAGGCCCCTGCGCATCCTGAGCGGGAGTCGGAGGTTGTTTGCCCTGAATCGGCGGAGTGGATTGTGGGGGTGTGGTGGTGGGTTGCAGATTTTGGGCGCTCTGGTCGTCCTGGGCGGCCTGTCTGTCTTGAGAAAGATTCTGCCCGGCAAAAGAAAGGAATATTGTTGCGGCGAGCAGAATCGCTTTCATCGAAAACCTCCTTGCTAAATCGAAACACTCAGCGTCGGGACGCTGGTACAGCGCCGCGCGCGCAAGCAAGCGGATGACCGATGAGACGGCCGCTTGCTTACGCGCGCGGTACTGTACCAACATCACGTGTTCTGATTCAGTTATAACTGGCGCGCGGCGCGCGTCATTGAGCCTTAGTGCAACTTGGCGGCTATCTCGCGCGCCATCTTCAAGTGATCGCGCAACGTCGGCAGCGCCTCGGACACGAACTGTTTGATATCCGGGTTGGTCGCTTGACTGGCCGCGCGCTCGAATTCCGATATGTCTTTCACGTGGTCGTTGACCATTTCCTTCATGAAATCGCGGTCGAACGCTTTGCCGGTAAGTTTCTCAAACCGGCTGACAACGGCTTGCTGTTCCGGCTTCAAATCCTGCGGCAGCGTGACGTTCAGGTTCGACGCCAGTTGCTGCAACTTCTGGCCCAGTTGGCCGTGGTCCGTGGCCATACGCTCTCCGAACTGCTTCACGTCATTGCTCGACGCCTTCTGCGTGGCCAGGTTGCCTAGTTGAACCTCCAGCATGCCTCCGCGCGCCGCATTCGCCATAAACTCTTTTTCAGGCGCAGTGAGCGCGACGGGGCTTGCGGTCGGGCTTGCGGCGCCGGTCGGCGACGGAGTTATCCCCACGGTCGGACTGGGGGTTACGCGCTCGCGCTCCGGTTGAGTCTCACAAGCCGTAAAGATCAGAGCTGTAAAACCCAGTGTTAAAATGAACGTGGTTATGCCTCTGCTATTCGCCATGGAATTTCCTCCTTCTACACA
>Ga0066388_100001246_pt1 | contig 13992 bp, 7 predicted proteins | sample PanSoiMetaGPlot6_FD_64539 | JGI IMG/M metagenome (GOLD analysis project Ga0066388, IMG submission 64539) | Tropical forest soil microbial communities from Panama analyzed to predict greenhouse gas emissions - Panama Soil - Plot 6 (Hybrid Assembly) | ecosystem: Environmental > Terrestrial > Soil... | reverse complement strand
AAGCATCTCAGCGTGACAACCGGCGAAGACAATAGAATTACCAGCATGAGAGTTTGCCTTATTTCAAGAGAGTTTCCCCCAGACACCGGATGGGGCGGAATTGCTACGTTTGTTCATGATCTTGCGCTTGGGCTCAAAGAAACCGGTCACCAGGTGGAAGTAATCGCGTTGGCCGCGGACAACGTAGACAGGACTGTGGATTACGAGGGTGTTGTTGTCCACCGCGTAGCCTGGACGGGACTGCTCGAAGACAAGCAGCGGTTTTTGACGGTCATGCCGTACAGTCACAACATCCTCAAGCAGATAAGCGCCCTCTGGCGGAAGTTTAGCGTCCTTCACACCGAGAAGCCGTTTGCCGTCGTCGAGGCGCCGGAGATGTTCGCAGAAGGACTCTTTGTAGCGGCGAGCAAAGTGGCTCCGCTGGTAGTTAGACTCTACACGCCGCATTTCAAGTTCATCGACGAGAGCCTGCACAACATTACGGCGGCATTCGATCATCGTTTCATCGCCATGCTCGAGCGGCTGACAATGATGTCGGCAGACCTGATTACCTCACCGAGCGAGGACCTGGCCGACTACGTCTGTCGCGACCTGAACTACCCGCGCCACCAGCTGCCGATCGTCAGGGACCCGGTCAACACGGAAAGATTCTGCCCTCAGGGGGCAAAGGCTTTAGAGGACGACGGCCGGCTGACAGTGCTGTTTGCCGGGCGGCTGGAAGCCAGAAAGGGCGTGCATTACCTGATTGAGTCTATTGCCCAGGTCGTGCGGACTTTCCCTGATGTGCGGTTTGTCCTGGTCGGGCGGGACACCAATACGGCGCCCGGTAAGAGATCTGTGCGTGCCGAACTGGAGCGATCTCTGGCGCGGTCCGGCTGTAGCGACAAGGTAATTTTCATTCCCGGCGTACCGAATGCGGAGATGCCGGATTATTTCCGGTCAGCGGACATCTGCGTTCTGCCCTCCTTGTACGACAACGCTCCGTTCACTTGTATCGAGGCACTGTCGACGGGCAAGCCGGTGATTGGCACCACGGCCGGCGGCATGAAGGAATACATTGTCCACGGCGAATCGGGATTGGTTGTGCCGCCGGCAGATGCCAATGCTCTTGCCGCCGCGTTATTGGATCTCTTGAAGGACGGCGAAAAGCGAAGACGTTTCGGGCAATTTGCGCGCAACCATGTCCTGGCCAACTTCGATCGCCAGGAAATCGCGCGCCAATCCGTCGGCCTGTATAAGCTTGCCCAGGCTAACTACGGAGCGACAAAGCAGTATGCGCTCTACCGGCATGACAGCGAGCAACTGCTGCCGGCGGCCGAAGTATTGATCAGCGCTTATGACAAGATGCTGTATGACTTGTTGTACACCTACTCCTGGCGCTTTCGCATCAGCCACTGGGCGTGCATGCTGAGAGACAGACCGAGATTGACAATCGCCAAAGTGGTGGCGCGTCTGGGCAGATTGCTGCTCAGATTGACTGGGCAAAGCCGGGTGCCCGCAAGCCTCGCCCGCCTCGAGCAGTCCATCGAAGGTCGCACCACGGCCGCGCCGCTACCATAGATGGCCGGTCGAATCTGTCCGACGCGAGTGGGTCAGCGAATAGATTCCGGCGCCGCTCGACGCTGCTTGATGCGGATGTCCTCGTCGAGCTTTTCAATCAGGGTTCGAGCCTTTTCGGGGGCATGGCCGATGGTCCTGAACGCCAGTCTGGCAAAGGCGACGAAGAGCTTGGCAATCGTCAGCCGCGGGCGCTTTGTGGTGAGCGTCCACCAGTGTTTGACCCGAAAGCGGAAAGATTGTGCGTACAAAAGGTCATAGAGCTGCTGATCGTAGGCGTACAGCAATGCGTCGGCATCGAGTAAGGCGTGTTGGATTGGTTTGCGATAGATCGCCAGCTCTCGCCGCTCGAGAAAGTTTGTGCGGGCCTGGTTGTAGAGTTCGAGTGTCTGGCGGGCGATTTCCTTGCGGTCGAACTTCTCCAGAACCCGTGCCCGTGCTTGGCTCCCCAGCCGTTGCTGCTCGGGCTCATTGTGCAAGAGGGAAATCAGGGCCTGGGCAATGGCATCGCTATTCCGCGGGGGCACAAGGATTCCTGAGTCTCCCAGGTACTCCGGCGTGCCGCCGGATGAAGTGCCGATCACGGGCTTGCCGCACGACATCGCCTCCAGACATGTGTATGGCGAATTGTCGTAGACGGAAGGCACAACGCAAATGTCAGCGGAACGGTAGTAGTTCGGCAATTCGCCTAAGGGAACGCGCGGCAAGAACTCAACATAACGGCTGACATCATGGCGTTCAATGGATTCCTTCAGCTCCGCCAAAACCGAAGTCTGACCGCGCGCATTGTTGGTGTCGTCGCCAACGATGACGAATCGAACGTCGGGAAAGGACTTTGCTACTTTGGGAATGGCATCGACCAGATAGGCGATTCCCTTGCGTTCTTCCAGCCTGCCGATAAAGAGGACCAGCTTGCGTCCATCGGAGGCGAGCGCCTTGTCGCCTTCCGGGCTGAATTTGTCCGTGTCAATCGGATTGCGAACAATGCGGATCACCTCGCGCGGATAGTTCAGATCACGCGACACAAAGTCAGCGAGATCATCGCTGGGTGACGTTATGACATCGGCGGAGAGCATGGCGACGCGCTCGAGCATGGCCACGAATTGGTGATCGAACGAGGCTGTGACATTGTGCAGTTGCTCGGCTATAAATTTCGAGTGCGGGGTGTAGAGGCGGATCAGGAGCGGCGCTGCTTTTGTCACAGCGGGAATGATTCCTTCCGCGAGCAGCTCGGGCGTGTCCACCACGTCGAACGGGTTTGCCCTGTGCAGCTCGACAAACTTTTTCCAGAGCGCGGATGAAGAGCGCAGAACATAGCGACTGTAAGGCATGCAAAGTGCGACTGCTCCCAGCGCTCCTTCAATTTCGTATGGCTCGACACGGTGAACGCGAATGCCCGTGTCTTCTACCGTCTTGGCCTTGTCGCCATCCCTGGCCAGGGCTACTACTTCCACCTCGTGCCCGAGTGCTGTGAGCCCGAGAGCCAGATGATTTGCAAACGTGGCAATGCCGCCGAAGCCGGTGTCGGGCGGATACTCACGCGAAATCAGACAGATTCTCAATTTTCCAGTCACCCTGTGACTCGGGTAAACATGACTCGAACCATGCGCCCGCGGACTGACGATGAGCCAAAGCTAATTATAGGGCGCAGGATGTGTTCTGCTTGAAATCCAGCTTATGCTGCAAACTTCCGCACCACGATTAGCCCGATCAGTCGCTCGGGGCTGCCGTGACGTTGCTTCATATGATATCCTCACCTGGTTCGGTGGCTGCTGACACACGCGTTTGAGCACAAAAGAGATTACCGTCATTCTTACCTGCCAGGACCAGGGAAGGCTTCTCAATCCTTCTATCCAGAGCCTGCGTGCCGCCATACGCAAAGCCGAATCAGGACTGGGCGTCGCTATCGAATGGATCATAGCCGCTGATACTCCGTCCGAGCAGACGGAAGAGTACTTGCTGTATAACCAGCCGCCCCGATCGCGAAAGCTGTTCACCGGCGGCGGTTGCACGGCGGTAGCCGCCAACCAGGCCGTCAAGGAAGCCGAGGGAAAATTCATTGCTCTGGTTTGCGGTGATGACCTCGTTTCCAGCAACTGGCTTACGCAGGCTTACACCGAGAGTTCGGGTCGCACCGCTGGATTCGTGTTTCATCCGGGATTGGTAGTCGCTTTCGGCGAAACGCGCCGGCTGGCGATTCCTCCCGACCAGGAGGATCCGGACTTTTCCAGAGATGTCCTCTTTTCACGCAACCTGTGGCCCTCCGTGAGTCTGGCAGCCAGGGAAGTGTTCCTTGCGCATCCCTTCAGTTACGAGGACAGGGCACGCGGATTCGGACATGCTGATTGGTACTGGGTCTGCGACACGGTTGCCGCCGGAATAGTTCATAAACCGCTGCCCGGCACGCTGGCATGCTGCAGGCAGAGCAAGACCCATGCTTGCGTCGCGCCCGAGCCCTGTCGCTCGGTTCTCATGCCGCCCTCGAAGTTATTTCCTGTCCTGAAGCAGTGTGAGGTCTGACATGAAGAATCTTCTGTCGGCAATCAGACATCATCGCGACATCAAGACCATCAAGGACAGCGCCCTGTTCGACGAGCGCTATTACCTCGCGCACTATGCCGATGTGGCCCAGAGTGGCCTCAGCCCGATCGAGCACTACGTGAAGATCGGCAGTGATCAAGGGTTGAAGCCGAATGCGTTTTTCGATGATCTCTACTATCGCGATGCCAATCCTGATTTGCGAAATTCACACACCAATCCGCTGGCGCACTACATAATGTTTGGAGCCAGGGAGGGAAGAAACCCTTCACGCTCGTTCGATACCCGCTATTACCTCAGCCAGCATCCGGATGTCGCTCAGGCAGGCGTGAATCCGCTCTGGCATTTCCTCACCCACGGGGCTGCCGAAAACCGGGAGACCAACGACGCGCGTGGGCAGGCGTTGTCTGCGGAGAGCCGGATTCTATACGACGAGCTGGCACAAATCGAGCCGCTGCTGCCCGTGTTTGACGATCTCGAGTTCCTGCCGCTCGATCAGGTTGCCCGTGAGTCTCTTGCCGGCCGCGCTTACTTCAAGCTGTCGCGGCTCGTGAACAGACCGTTCACGCATTTGTTCGTGCTGTCGCGGCTGATTCATGGTGGTGCAGATCGCCTGGCCATGCACTATGTGAACCTGGTCAAAGAGAAGCGCGGGGCTCATTCCGCTCTGGTCTTGCTGGCCGATCTTCCCGATCGTCCCGCCCGACACTTGCTCGGTGACGGTGTTCAGATGATCGTCTTGGACGACGTTCAGCCGGGCATGAGCCAGGAAGAGAAGATTCAAGTCGTAGCCAGATTTATCATCGAGGCGCAACCGCAGGTCGTCCATAACGTCAACTCGATAATCGGCTGGGAAGTCTTTTCGCGATACCATCGCCAGCTCCGTCCTCGAACGTCGCTTGTGTCCAGCCTGTTCACGTGCCACTACAATCAAGGGGGGCGCAGAGTCGGACTGGTTCCGCAATACTTGAACCAGTGCATTGATCATGTCGATCTCATCTTGACCGACAACGCCGCCTTCAAGACGGACGCGACCAACTTCTACAGTCTGGAGGCGCGCAATCAGGACAAGATTGTGGTGGCACCGACGCCGGTGGCCGACGAAATGCACGAGCCGGACAAACAGGCCGGTGACTCGAAGCGCATTCTCTGGGCGTCGCGACTACATTACGATAAGCGGCCCGAGGTCCTGGCAGCGATCGCGCAGGCTCTGCCGGACTTCACTTTCGATGTCTATGGCGTCTCGTATTTGGCTGCCTCCGAGCTGGAGGCGCTCACGCAGCTCAGCAACATCCACATGAAAGGTAGTTATGCCCACTTCGAGGAGTTGCCGACAGCAGGTGTAAACGCCTACCTGTATACGACCAGACATGATGGACTTCCACTTGCACTTATGGAAGCGATTGCGGCGGGACTCCCGGTGATTGCTCCCGATATTGGCGGCACTTGCGAGCTGATCAACAATGAGACCGGATGGCTGATCAAGAAGGATGATGATGTGGCGGCCTATGTCGAGGCCCTCAGGATCTGCCAGTCGAATCCCGAAGAGCGGCTGCGGCGCGCGCGTAACGCCCAGGACTTGCTCAAGCGACACCATTCGTGGGCGAGCTTCGCCCGGACTGTGGCCGGGGTCGCCCAGTATCATTTGTCGTGATTACCGGTGCGGTCACATCCCGAACGACCGGCAAGGCACTACTTAGACAGAACGGACCTTGCCTTTCTCAGCAGCGACGTCACTTTCCACGAGGCGCTGTTGATAAGGTCGTTGTAGGCGCTCTCGAGCTGCTCACGGTGCGCTTGTCCGTCTGTGAGCATCTGGCGCAGCAACTCCAACTCCTTCAGCAATTGCGCTTCGTCTTTGCCAAGCTCGGCATAATCGGCAAAGACAGGTCTTTCGCCTTCGAGCCTGTACAAATCGGGATAGTCGAACCCACATCTTGACTCTAGATGGTCGGCCGTGGCGCGGTCGGACATTAACTTGTACAGCAGGTCGAGGCCGAAGAGGCGATGTACGGAGGATGGCTGAGCCAGGGCAATGTGGGCGAGATGGAATGAGACGAGCCGGTCTTCCAGCGGCCACCGATGTTGTCGCACCTCCGGGAAAATCTTCACCAGTAAGTCGATATCTCGAATGTTCTCCACAAACTGCTGGAGATTCTCGAAGATTTCGAAATTGATCCGCCTTCGATTCTCGGGTGTCTCACTGCCTGCATTGGCGTTGTTTCTGCGGATGCGAAACTTCAAAACACGGTCAGGCAGAATCACCAGGTCGCCGTAGAAGAGCATGCGAATCCAGTGGGCCATGTCGTGGATCTGGCGCAGGAAGCGCGGGTAGTATCCCAGTTTCTCGAAGGTGCTTCGCCTGATCATTGCTGCCGGACAACAGAAGTAATTCTTTTCCTTGAACAGGTTGTTCAAGTGCTGGAACCGATTGAACGCCTCGCCCCCGGTTGGATAGTCGTAATCAATCGGATTGCCGTCCTCATCTATGAAGCTAGGCTGTCCAAAAACGCCGAGCAAATCCCGGTTCTTGTCCAAGTGCTGCGACAGTGTCGCCAGCATGTGGGGTTCGTAGACATCGTCTGTGGTAAGCCAGGCAATGTATTCGCCGCGGCTGTGCTTGAAACAGTTTTCGGAAGCCACCATGTTGCCGCGGTTGGATTCGTGTCGAAATAGCGTGATGCGTGGATCATCGAATTGCTGGATTTTCTCCACGGTTTTGTCTGTAGAGAAGTCGTCGGTGATGATCAGCTCGAAGTCTTGAAGAGTCTGATCAAGAACGCTCTGAACGGCCTCGCTCACATACTTTTCATGGTTGTAGCTCGATGAGCAGACGCTTACTTTCGGCATGCTCTAGCCTCGAGGCTCGGCGGCGGCGACGGCTTTGGGCGCCCGCTCCGGGCAGGTACGATCGTAAACACGTTCGATGTCATCAACCATGTCTTGAACAGTTCTCTCCGGCTCGATGCCCTCTCTCAACCGGGTTAGCAATTCACGATCCTCGATCACCCGCATAAGCTGCCTTCTCAAAGACTCAACGTTGTTCAGCTCGAAGAGCAGTCCGTTGCGCTCATGGTGTACCAGCTCCGACAGCCCGCCCAGATCCGTGGCAATGACTGGCGTACCGGTAGCGAAAGCTGACTGTACCACGAGCGGCGTGTTCTCGTACCAACGGGATGGGACGACGAGGACGTCGAGGTTGCTCAGCACTGCTCCGAGTTTCTCGTTGGGGAACGTACCGCCGAAGGTAATGCGCGCAGAGTGAGGCGAGGGACGCTGAGCCAACTCCAGGAGCTTGGGCCCATAGTCGGGAAACTGGTAGGGATCGCCGTAGATGCTCAACTCCGCATTGTACTGAGCAGGCAGGCCCTGGAAGGCGGCAATCAGAAGATCCACGCCCTTGTGCTCGAAGAGCGTGCCAATAAATCCAAACCGTACGTGGTCACTGGCAGTCTTCTGACGATGTACAACCAGGGGGGCGGTGTCGAGCCCGAAAGGTACGTTACTGATCAGCTCCGGCGGAATGCCATTTTCCACGAAGATATCTCTCATCAGGCGGGTCGGCACCATGATCGCCCGTGCTGTGCTCAACAGATCGCGGAGCACCGCGGGACGTTTGACTGTCGCTTCGATGGCAGCGGGCACCTTTATGGCAGCGTACGTACCATAGGCAGCATTCCAGCAGGCGTCGGCGGCGGCAGTCGGTAGTCTGCTCAGGAGCTGCTCGACTCCAGGGTATTTGGAGCCAAAGGCTTCTTTGAATTGATTGGCAGGCGCAAACAACCGGGGCGTGTAGCAAGTCAGGCAGTTGCCGGCAAGCTTGTCCGGACCGCGGCAGACCCTCCCGTCCGGCCGTTTCAGCTGCACAATCGGACAGACAAACCAGAAGTCGGTAAGAGAGCAGATGACCGGCACTGCCTGTTCGAGCGCAGCTTCGATGATGGCTGCCGAAAGGTTTTGGCAGTGAAAGATGTGCACCAGATCCGGTGAAAACTCGTCGAGGAGCTTCACGAACTGAGATTTGAGACCGGGGTGGAGATACTCGTGCTTGAACGTGTATCCCTTGAGCCTGAGCGGTTCTTCGAAGACGCGAACCGGGACCCCCTCGAAGACATACTCGGAAGTGTCTTGGCCGGGCCGCCGTCGAGCATCGACATCCGGCGGATTGCCGGCAACAACCAGGACGTCGTATCCCCGGCTCTGAAGCTCCTGAGCGACCTTGAGAGTCAAGACCTCCGTGCCGGCCCGATGCTGGGGGAAGAACTTATGTACTGTAAGTAAGACCCTTTTCACTGGCGCTCGTAAAAAATCTAGGTGGGCGCTGCCCGCCCTTGCGAATTGCCTGGGAGATCATACAACGCCCTTCTTGGCAGCCGTGCGCTGGTCTGGCTCCCCGGCTGGAGCGTCACCCGAGAACTGCCGCCGGCAAGGCGGAGAGCATAATAAGACTTTTTTCAGTCGGAAGACAAGCGATTGATCTAATATTGGCAACAACCGGCAGCGGTAAGTTGCGGCACAAATACCGGCAGTGACAAGCTCAAGCAACGTGGCTTGAATCCGCGGCGAGGTACAACCACTCCCTTTGACTTCACCAATAGGGACTACTCACATGCTGTGAGCTCTTTGTTTCGAGGGCAGGGCAGCGCTTATTTAAGGTTAGGCTATGGTTCAGGCAACCGCTACAACAAATATCGCTCGCACTGTAACGGACAGACCACCCGGCAGATCTGCTGAAGTGCTGACACTGATAACAGTGGTTGCTTTATTTTCTGGGTTACTTGCACTCTGGCACTGCTTCGATCACACCACGCCTGCTCCTGATGACTCTTCCTACATCCTGAATAGCTTTCAATACGCTGATTTGTTGCGGCATCCGAAATTTTGGCAGCTGGGTTGGTGGCACAGCATGCTTACGGTAACCAATTTGTATCCGCCGATGGTCATGCTGACAAACGGGGTGCTCAGAATTCTCTTCGGCCCGGGTTACTGGGTCGACGCACTATCGGCGGTACTGTTCAACTGCGTGCTGACAGCCACCATTTATGGAACCACGCGCATAATTAGCGGCAACCGAATCTCAGCGGTCCTGGCTGCTGTAATCGTCAATTTATATCCCGAGATGTCAGCGATGACCCACTGCTTCCTGCTCGACGGTCCGCTAATATCCATGGTCAGCTGCGGGCTGTTTGCGCTTGCCTGGTGGAGGTCGTCGCCACAGTGGCATAGAGCGCTTGTATGCGGCGTCTTGTTGGGATTTGCCTGTTTGACCAAGCAAATTGCCACCGCATATCTTTTCTGGCCAGGTCTGTTTTGCCTGGTCGAGAGCATTGTCCTGGACGTCCGTTCCCGGCTCTGGCGCCGCACCCCACAACTTTTGGCTGCGGCAGGCGTGACGCTTGTGGTGGGGTTGCCCTGGCTGCTGACTAACCTTTCCTATATTCGCAAGTTCGCTCACTACAATCAGAGCGCCATGGGACCACAGACACTTTGGCAAGTCTTTCCCCGTGATGTCGTCTTTTACGCTCAGAGCCTGCCTTCGATCATGTCGCCGTTGCTATTTGTTGCATTTCTGGCAGCGGTCTTTTGCCTCGATAAGAGGGCACATCGCTTGTTATTACCGGCAGCCATCGCCGGGCTGGGCGGCGTCCTCTCGGTTTGTACATTGACATGGGCATTTTGTTCAATACGTTATGGCGCACCGGCACTTGTCGTAACAGCCATATACACGGGCTGCGCCATGTCGAGAATGCTGGGACGACGCCCTGGGGCCATTGTTGTCTGGGGGATTCTCGGGCTGGCCGCTGTCCAGTTCATATCTTTCAATTTTGCTCCATATCCGATTGCCAGGCCGGAATTTGTCGCACGGTTATCCGAAGCACTCGGGGTCAAACTCGTTGAAGTGATGGACGACCGCAGACAAAGCCAGATTCGCCACAGCAATCCACTGCCTCTTCAAGATTGGGGCCAAGAGTGGGCTCTCAGTACAATCGATCGCTTCGAGGGCAAGAAAGCGGTCTACCTGAACATCATCCCGGATTACGTTCAATTGAACGGCAATACATTCGAGCTGATTGCACGTAGGATGGGCAGCCCGGTCCGTCCCACCACTTCCAGGAGGTGGACGGTAATGGGGGATGTCGTCGTCTTCGATCCGAAGGTAGCAATGTATTGCCAGTGGTACCTGCTGAAGTCGGGTTATCAGGGAAACATTCTGCGTGACGACGAGAGCCAGAAGAACTATGACCGGCTCGTCGATTTTGTGGAGCACAGCGGCAAGTTCAGCTTGATGGGCAGCCGCCAGCTTCCTGACCGCACGACAGTTTTTCTATACAGGCAGAAGTAGAACGGCGGTTGTCGGTGCCGGGGCGCTTAGAACGAGTCTCCACAATGTTCAATGAGGTTGTTCATCGTATTGAGCACACAACAGACTACCGAGTCGATCAATACAAGTAACCCGATATGCGCGCCTGTCCTCAACAAATGGACGCAGCGCCCGCGTGGTGTTGGGTTATTGCTTATATTCCTGCTCGGATTTGCTCTGCGCTACTGGTACTGCTTCCTTTTCCCACACTTCAACAGCTATCAAGCTGCAGACGCCTATGGCTTCCTCAAAAATGCAGAAGCATTATTGGATTTGAGCAAGTATCCAGTTGGCTTCTGGCATGACGTTTGGCAGTGTTTGCTGGGTACGGCCTCGCAAACAACACACGCTCATGTTAAGGAGATGCTGAACCCGCTGCGCGATATACCAAACAGCGGCCTGGTAATGCCGACGTATCTTGCCTGTTGTTACCTGTTCAGTGGCGCGCAGTTCAGCATCGCAAATTGGATGCCGCCAGTGTTTGTTCAGTGTCTCGTATCTGCACTTACCGGCGTATTCGTAGCCTTGACCGCCACATCTGTGTTTAACAAGAGAGTGGGTTTGCTTGCCGGAATTTTATGTGCCGTCTATCCGGCTTTCATTATCAATGCCAACCGCCTCTATGGCGAAACTTTCGCCGCCTGCCTGGTCAGTGTTATTTGCTTTCTTACTGTCCGCGGCACGATCGAGTCGTATAGCATCGGCAGAAGCTGCGCTATGTCCTTTGCCAGTGGGTTGGCAACGGCTGTACTGCAAAACACAAGGTCGATCATGTTCTTGCTCACCTTGCTGGTAGTTCCATTTACTCTTTCCGGCCCGGGCAGGAAACGACAAATACTGGCCTTTGTTGGATTTCTGCTGGGCTTCGCCATCATTGCTGCACCGTGGCTGGCCTGCCAGAAGCTACTCAACAGCTCCAGCGGACTTGTACAGGACCGAGGCTGGCAATTCAACTACGCGATCGGGACTTTCGTCGATACTGCCGGTTGGCTGTCTTATCCGTACCCCGACGTCGGCGATATCAAGAAAAAGTCACTGCCGCGCTTGATCAAGGAGAGCGTTCAACGCAGCCCAAGCAGGTGGTTAAAGGTCTTGCAAGATAAACCGCTAAGGTTGTTCAAGTTTCCCTGGAATGATTTCAAACAATCGCTGGGCGTGCTCTCGTTCCACTGGCAAGTACTCATACATCAAGCTCTTGTCCTTGCTGCTGCCATCGGCATCATGCTCGGCTTTGTCACTTCTGAACAACAAGGGCAAGAATCCCGGCAACGCCGATACGCGTCAAAACTGTTTCTCTTGTCTGTGATCGGCATCAGTTGCATTTACGTGTTTTTCATCGCGCTGCCTAGATACAACTTCACTGCTATGCCGCTGGTGCTCTTGTTTGCGGCCGTCGCTGCCGATCGTCTTCTAGCCCTGGCAAGAACTCGAAATGGTCTGATGGCCAGTGTCGGCACTGTCCTGGCTGCCGTGCTCTTGTTTGCAGTCGTAAGGTTTTCCGCCCTACCGTGGCTTCCCCCCGGGCCAGAGAGTGTCAATGTCAGTCTTGCGATCCACATTTTTCTGACCGTCGCAGCCGTAGCCTTACTTGCTTTCTACATCTGGGGTGCAATTACGATACTGGCTGCAGATTGTGCCCCGGCAGGAAATCTCAAGTCTGGCACATTGACCGCCAAGATGTTGCTGGGATGTTTTGCGGTCATATCCTTACCAGTTCTGGTCTTTCCTGCCGAGGCTAACGGACGTCCATGTGAGTGGCGGGCAAAGCTCGACTCTGGGCAATCCTTTTCACAAGAGCTTGTTCTGCCCGGCAATTTCTCGCCCAGCAGGAGCGGATCGCAAATGTACCTGTTGATTGACTCTGACTCAGCGAGCCAGTTGGGATCAGTACAGGTTAAGGTCGATGACCATGTCATTGATTCGCCGTTTGTCCCAAGCATCGCACTGATCGACGATTTCACACATTTCCAAAACTTGCCGCATGCATTCATGCGGGAAAGTGAATGGATTTTCTCCTGTTTATGCACCTGTATCGGTGCCAATAATAGTGATCTCCGACAATGGTTTGTTGTGCCCGTTCCCAACCGTCTCGTGGAAAACAGGCGTAATGTGCGTATTACGATCACAAACAAAAGCCATGTGGACGGGCCCGTTATCTATGGGTCATATGACACAGGAGAAAATCTGGTAACCGTGCCCGGCGTCTCGTCGTATTCATGGGAGAAGGCATTTTATGGCGTTGAGAACGATATGGGCCTTTCCGACACCAGATTTGATACCAGGATCTCTGCTCGGTCCAGTGTAGCCAGCACTGACGATCTAAGTAGTGAGCCCGGTAGACAAGGCGGGCGCTATAACATCCACTTGCTGGCCGCGCCAACAGGCAAGTTACGTGAATTGGCCGGTGGTTTGCCCCAGCATGCAGTGGAGGCGCAAAAGATCTTCGCACTGCACTTTGATCCGCCTGCAACTCTCGAGCACTCCAGACATACTGATTGCACCGTCAGGGAGGTCCCTGCTTATTCACCAGGAGATTGGTGGCTGGTACGACTGAAGGGGCTGGCACGGCGAACTACAGGGGGGGCTAAAATCTTGTTGAGTGCCCGAACCAACTTCCTGGCAGGAAGCGATTCGTCACAGGGGCCCACCTGTTTGACGCGCAAATGGGGTGAATCAGGCTCTGCTAAGCCAAACGTGAGCAAGCCTTACGTGTCGCCCTGGATGAGCCATAGAGCCCTTTCTCCAGAGTGGCAGGACATCGATCTGGCCATCCCGATCGTACCGGGATCATTTGGAGCCCCAATCCATGAGATTGTCTACCGAATCGAGGTCCTGCCAGAGGAAACCAGAGGGTCCGTCCAAGAAGGTCGTACTGAATTGAAAGACCTCACGGCAGAAATCATCAGACTGCCAGCCAATCCGTTCGCAGCAGGATATGTAATCTACTGAAACGGTTATAAGCTTTTATAGTCATTTTTATGTGACATCTATCACGTAATTAAACTTTAGACAGCGTTGTCCTGCTATAGTTTCCAAGACCGTTGGCGACAAGTTGTTGTGATGGAGACCCTGTCTGTGACAAGACGCAAGCGCGAGGTTGCAATAGCGCGGTGAGAAGTCTCGAGCACATCGAATCGACATTAGCCAGGGAGCCTCTCGATGAGACAGGGGTTGTCCGCGGCAGGCAATGGCACGCGCCGCTGAAACACTCCACACTGGCATGGATCCAGGCAGTCGTGTCCAGCCCGCTGCTGCATTGCTTGGTGATAACGGCGATTGCCCTCAGCTGCTTCGCCCGCACGTTGGGTGGTTATTTTCTTGCAGACGACCTGTGCGAAATCAACTACGTTCACCAGATTTTCCATGGCTCGCCCAATTTGCTGTGGTCTAACTTCACGGGCAACTACATGCAAGTTCCGACCATGAGTGTCTACCGCCCATGGCTGCTCATGACTCTGGTGTTCGATTATTTGTTCTGGAAAGGCAACGCTTTTGGCTATTACCTGTCGAACCTGCTCTATTTTGCCGGCGACGCC
>Ga0066388_100001244_pt1 | contig 13996 bp, 15 predicted proteins | sample PanSoiMetaGPlot6_FD_64539 | JGI IMG/M metagenome (GOLD analysis project Ga0066388, IMG submission 64539) | Tropical forest soil microbial communities from Panama analyzed to predict greenhouse gas emissions - Panama Soil - Plot 6 (Hybrid Assembly) | ecosystem: Environmental > Terrestrial >... | reverse complement strand
CGCCCGTCGATCGTGAGCGTGACGGTCCCCGTGCGATCCGGGGCGGTGATAGCCATGGATGCAGTATCCGCCTCTCTGAGAAATCACCTCAAGCGTAGGTCGGCCAGCTGGGACTGGCCCGGGCGGCCCCGGGCGTCGAGACCGCGCGCGGCGTAGTAGGCGTCGATCATGGCCCGCAGCCGCTCCGCGGTCAGGCCGGCCTCCCGGCCCGAGGCGAGCCTGACCGGCTCGGCCAGCAGCCGCGCGGGCAGCCAGTCGTCGCCGGGCTGCCATCCCGCCCGCAGGTTGAAAACACGTTTCGCCAGGACAATCCGCCGGGCCGTTCGGTGCAATTCTGAGCGATCCACCTCCCATCCGGTGACCGCGGACAGCAGCCCCGCCCACTCCCCGAACGGGTCGGTGAACACCCCGCGGAGGAATTTGCACAAGATCAGCGAGTCCATGACGGCGGCCCGGTCCTCGGTCTCGACCGCGGCGGCCACGTGGGCCGCGCCGCCGTCCAGCCGGTCCAGGTCGCCGGACAGGTCCGCCTCGTACGCGCCGGACCGGTTGTGGTCGGCGCCGCGGGCGTTCACGGCCAGGCCGAGCGCCATGGCGTGCAGCGTCCGCGGCTCGTAGCCGGGCATCTCCAGGCCCTTGACGTGGGGCGCGAACTCTTCCGAGCCCTGGCCGACGTGCTGCGCGGCCCGGCGCGAACCCTCGGCTAGCAGGTCGCCGAGCCCGTCCCCGGTGCCGATCTCGGTCAGCGCGCGGATCAGCGCGGCCGCGTCGCCGAAGCGGAGCCAGGGCGCGTCGAGCAGGCCGCGTTCGGCGCACTCCATGGCCCACGCGATCGTGCCGCCCGCGGAAATCGTGTCGAGCCCGAGGTCGTCGCACAGCGCGCTGGCGGCCAGCACCGCATCCGGGTCGGACACGCCGCACATCGGGCCGAGCGCGAACACGTTCTCGTACTCCACCCGGGTGGTGCGATCCTTGGTTTTGTAGATGTGCTCGCAGCCGATCGTGCAGGACGCGCAGCTGTGCCGCGCCACCCTGCGCATGGCGGATAGGTCCTCGGCGGCGAGGGCGGGGGCTTCGTCGAACGTCGCGGCCTGGAAGTTCCTGGTGGGCAGCGTGCTGATGGCGTTGAATGCGAGCAGGTTGGCCAGCGTGCCGAGCTCGCGGTACTTGGCCGTGGCCGGGCCGAACGACCGTTGCCGCAGGTCCCTGGCCGCCGCCAGCACGGCGTCCGGGTCGGCCGGGGCGACCTGGGCCGCGGCCCGGACGGCGATGGCCTTGATCCGCTTGGCGCCCAGGACCGCGCCGAGCCCGCCGCGCCCGGCGTGCCGGCCGTCGTGCGAGATGGTCGCGTAGCGGACGCCGCGCTCGCCGGCCGGGCCGATCGCCGCCACCCGCCAGCCCCGGCCGAGCCGCTCGCGGAGCCGCCCGGCGGCCTGGGCGGCGGTCAGGCCGGCCAGGTCGTCCGCGTCGTCGAAGCGCGTACCGTCGCCGTCGATGCGCAGCACGGACAGGGCCGGGCGGGCGCCGCGGACGACGATCGCGTCGTAGCCGGTGAGCTTGCCCGCGATGGCGAAGTGGCTGGAGGCGAGCGCGTCGGTGAGCATCCCGGTCAGCGGGGACCTGGCCACCACCGCGAACTTCGCGCTGGTGGTCAGCGGCGTGCCCACCAGCGGGGAGAACACGTAGGCCAGCGGCGCCCCGGGGGCCAGCGGGTCGGTTTCGGCGGCGCCCAGGCGGTGCATCAGCCAGGCGCCGAGGCCGGCGCCGCCGATGTAGGCGCGCAGGATACGGTCGGGGAGCTCGAGGACTTCCGAGGTGCCGGTGCCGGCGTCGACGATGAGCGCCCGGCCGAAGTATCCGCCTGCCGTCATGCCTGACCTGCCGTCATGGTGCGTCAGCCGCCCGCGTCGGCGGACAGGAAGAAGACGGTGTCGCCCGCGGCCAGCGGCGTCTGGCCGTCCCGGGTGATCTGGTCGCCGTTGAGCGCGGCCGTCACGTGGCCGCCGCTGAAATCGACGCCGGCAGCCGCGGCGGCTTCGGCCACGGTGGCGGCGTGCACGATCTGCACCTGCCGACCTGAGGCACCGGCGCTGGCCAGGACGCCGAACCGCTGCACGGTGATCTCGGGGGCGGGCTGGGATCGGGCCTTGCGGTAGTCATCCGGCTCGTTCACGTTGAGCACCGAGTCCAGGCCGGGGTCCAGCGCGGCGAGCACGGGATCGTCCCTGAGCGCGGCTTCGTCCAGCCGGGTGACCGAGCACTGCTCGAAGAGGAAGGCGGGGCGCAGGCGTTCGGCCTGTACCAGGCGCTCGGCCAGGTCCGCGAGCGTGGTGCGGTAGGCGGCGGCCAGCGGCTGCGGGTAGCCGCGGGCGATGGGCAGGCCCACGTCGGCGCCCTCGTGCACGGCGCGCAGCACTCGGCGGACGAAGGCGGGGTGCAGGAACGGCAGGTCGGTGGAGCTGACGAAGGCCACCTCGGCGCGGGCCTCGAGGGCGCCAAGGCCCGCGGCGATACCCTGCACCGGGCCCTTGCCCTCCCGCGGGTCGTCCACGATGTGCACGTCTTTGGGCAGCTCAGGGAGCTCCTGGCCGGGGGCGCGGACCACGACCACCGGGCCGCCGGTGGCCCGGGCCAGGATGCCGACGGTACGGCGCAGCAGCGTGGACCCGTGCCACTCCAGCGCCGCCTTGGGCGTGCCCATCCGGGACGACCGCCCGCCGGCCAGCACCACGCCCGCAGAATCAGGCATGCCCTCATGCTAGTCGCGGTCAGGGGTCGGGTTCGGGGACGTAGTGACGGGTGTGGTCGGTGGGGTCGATCCAGACCCGCATGACGGTGCTCGTGCTGGGGTCGCGGAACCGCTCGTTCGTGGGGATCCAGCCGGCGGCGGGCTGGTCGGCGTGGGCGTGGCCGCGGCGCCGCCTGGGCCGTCGTGGCGCGGCGGAGCCGGGGGCGGTTCCCGGCAGGGGGGCGCCGGGCAGGTCGGCGATGGCGTCGGCGGCCTCGTCCAGGTAGCGGGCGCTCAGTACCGTGCCGACCCGGCGGTCCAGCTCGTCCAGGCCGAACTGGCCGACCGCGTAGTGCTCGCGCAGCAGCGTGACCAGCCGCTCGCGGTCGGCCTCGGTGGCCAGCGGCCGCGGGGCGCCCGGCATCGCTACCCGGCGGGCCGGACGACGACCGCGGTGCCGTAGGCCACGATCTCGGTGAGCTGCTGGCTGATCTCGGAGGAATCGAAGCGCATCGCCACGATGGCGTTCGCGCCGAGCAGCCGCGCATTCTCGATCATGCGGTCGATGGCGTGGCGGCGGCTGTCCTCGAGGAGCCGGGTGTACTGCGGCACCTCGCCCTGGCGCAGCGCGGTGAACGAGGCGCCGAACGACTTGGCCACGCCCATACTGCGCACGACGAGGCCGAAGGCGAGTCCCAGGTCCCGGTCGATGGTCATGCCCGGCAACCCCAGGCCGGTGGTGATGGGAAATATCGCGGACGGTACCCCTGCTGGCGATGACTCTGACATGACGGCATCATACGGGTGTACGACGTGCGCGGGTCCGACAAAGGAGCGTGGCGATGCGGCTGGCAGTCTGCGCCGAGATGGTGTTCCTCGACCTGCCGTTTACCGAACGGGTGCAGCGGATCGCCGAGGCCGGCTTCGACGTCGAGATCTGGGACTGGACCCGCCACGACGTCGAGGACCTGGCCGCCACCGGGGCCTTCTTCTCGTCCATGACCGGGTATGTGCGGGGCGACTTCGGCGACGGCGCGGACGAGCTGATCAGGACCGCCGAGCAGTCCATCGCGGTGGCCGAGACGCTCGACTGCCCGCGGCTGAACCTGCACGGCACCGGGCTGGACGCCAAGGGCCTGCCGGTGGTGCCCGGGGAGGAGATGCCGGGGCCGCTGTGGATCTCGGCCGCGCGCACCCTGACCCGCCTGGGCGACCTGGCCGAACGGGCCGGGGTCACGTTCTGCCTGGAGAACCTCAACACCGCGGTGGACCACCCGGGCGTGCCGTTCGCCCGGGCCGCGGACACCATCGCCCTGGTCGAGTCGGTCGGCCACCCGCGGGTCCGGCTGATGCTCGACCTGTACCATGCGCAGATCGGCGAGGGGAACCTGATCGAGCTGGTCCGGCGGGCCCGCCCGCTGATCGGCGAGATCCAGGTGGCCGACGTGCCCGGCCGGCACGAGCCGGGCACCGGCGAGATCAACTACCCGGCCATCGCCGCCGCCCTGGCCGACATGGGTTACGACGGTACCGTCGGATTGGAGGCCTGGGCCGCCGACGGTAACAGCGAGCGCGCCCTGGAACGGTTCCGGGCCGCCTTTCCCGTCTAGGGGCGCGCATGGACCGGGATGAGCTCAAGGCGCAGTGCCTGGCGCTGCCGGGCGCCAGCGAGGAGTTCCCGTTCGGCGACGAGGTGTCGGTCTTCAAGGTCGGCGGCAAGATGTTCGCGCTGTCGCACCTGGACGGCGAGCCGCTGCAGCTGAGCGTCAAATGCGATCCTGACCTCGCCGCCCAGCTCCGGGCCTCCTACCCGGCCATCGCGCCCGGCTATCACCTGAACAAGCGGCACTGGAACACCATCACGCTGGATGGCTCGCTACCCGATCGGATGGTCACCGACCTGCTCGGCGACTCCTATGACCTGGTGGTCGCCTCCCTGCCCAGGGCGCTCAGGGCGCCCGGCCGGGCCGCGACCTGACGGGGCTGCAGCGTTCGGTCTTACAGCGAACCCTTAGCTGGCCTTCAGGGTGGCTAGAGTAAAAAGTCAAGTTACTTGCAGGTAGGGTTCGGGTTGGATTCAGGTTCATCGCCGATTCTCTGAGTGGCTCCCTCCCGGGCCCCCACCGGGCCGCACCGGGAAGGCGCCCGAGCGCGCCCCGCCGGTGCCCCGAACCCCCGTTTGGCCGGCGGGGCGCCTCGTCCAGGCCATGGCCTGGCCCCAGGCGCCGAGGTACCCCGTCCTCGGCGTCTGGTCATAGTGGCTGCCGACCGGGAACGTGCAGCACGGCGACGAACGGGGCGAGCTCCCGGCGGGAGCTGATGCCGAGCTTGGCGTAGACCTTGCGCAGGTGCCAGGAACCGGTCGGGAGCCGGGCCCGCGGACAGGCCGAACGCGGTGCGCAGCGCCTCCTGCTGCGGGACCGGCAGGCCGTCCAGCTGGTCCAGCATCGGCCCGCACAGCTGATGCATCCCGGCGAAGGCCAGCTCCATCTCCGACTGGACACCCGAGGCGCGCGCTACCCGGCAGCCCACGGCCTGCCCGGCCAGGTAGTCGAGCAGCGCGGTCTTGCCCACCCCCGGCTCGCCGCGCAGCACCAGGAGCCGGCTCTCACCTGCGCGGACACCGCTGACCAGCTGGTCGAGCGCGGCGCATTCGCGGCGCCGGCCCCTGAGCTGCGCGGCGTCCACCTCACAACCCGTACGTTTCCAGCAGGCGGAGCCAGATCTCGCTGATCGTGGGGAAGGACGGCACGGCGTGCCACAGCCGGTCCAGCGACACCTCGCCGACCACGGCGACGGTGGCGGCGTGTATCAGCTCGCCCGTGCCCGGGCCGACGAGGGTGGCTCCCACCATGACCTTCCGGTCCTCGTCGACGACGAATCTGGCCCGGCCCGCGTAGCCGTCGGCAGCCAGCCGCGCGCCGGAAACGTTGCCGATCTCGTAGTCCACGGCGCGGACCCGCAGGTTCTTCGCCAGCGCGGCCGCCTCGGTCAGCCCGACCGCGGCCACCTCCGGCTCGGTGAAGACCACCTGCGGGGCGCCGAGATGGTCGGCGCTGGCCGCCAGGCCGGTCCAGGGCCGCGGCGGGCCGTCCAGCTCGCCGTGGGCCCGCGCCACGATCGCGTCTCCGCACGCCCGGGCCTGGTACTTGCCCATATGGGTGAGCAGGTTGCGCCGGTTGACGTCCCCGACCGCGTACAGCCACCCGCCGGGCACCGACGTCACCTGGCAGCTGTCGTCCACGTCCAGCCAGCCGCCCGGGGTCAGCCCGGCGCACTCCAGTCCCAGGTCGGCCGTTCGCGGCGTGCGCCCGGTGGCCACCAGCAGCTCGTCGGCCACCAGGTCGGCGGCCTGCCCCGGGGTCGCGTGGCTGGTCCAGATCTGGACCGGGATGGCGCGGGCGAGCCGGCGCACCCGGGTCACGCCGGTGCCGGTCCGCACCTGCACACCCGCGTCGCGCAGCGACGCCGCCACCATCTGGCCGGCGAACGGCTCCATCTTGTCCAACAGCCCGGCCCCGCGCACCAGCATCGTGACCTCGGCGCCGAGCGCCCGCCACGCCGTGGCCATCTCGCACGCCACCACGCCGCCGCCGATGATCGCGAGCCGGCCGGGGACGGTCTCGGCGCTGGTCGCCTCCCGGCTCGTCCACACCAGCGGCTCGGCCAGGCCGGGAATGGGGGGGATCGAAGCCGTGCTGCCCACGGCGAGGACCACGGCCTGCCTGGCGGTCAGGGTGACGATCTCGCCGTCCGGCGCCTTCACCTCGACCCGGCGCTCGCCGGCCAGCCGGGCGCGGCCCCGGATCAGCGTGCTGCCCGTTCCCTTCACCCAGGCCACCTGGCCGGAGTCGTCGGTCCAGCCGCCGGTGAACCTGGTGCGGCGGGCGAGCACGGCCGCGGCGTCCAGCTCGCCGGTCACCGCCTGCCGGGCCCCGTCCACGGCACCCGCGGCGGCCAGCGCGGCCAGCGGCCGCAGCAGGGCCTTGCTCGGCACGCACGCCCAGTACGAGCACTCGCCGCCGACGAGTTCGGACTCCACCACGGCCACCGACAATCCGCCGCGCCGGGCCCGGCCGGCCACGTTCTCGCCGGGCGGGCCGGCGCCGATCACCACGACGTCGTACTCCTGGTCGCTCATGCCCTTATTAAATCGGCCTAGGCACGGCCGGGCGCGGCTAAGGACCCGGGCGGGACCGGATTTCAGGCATTTGCCCGATGCCGGCCACCCGGCCTTACCGGCATCCTCGATGATGGCGGGCTGAAAGGGTCGGCCCGCAGGGAAAGGAAACTGCCGTGTATCACGAAATCGCTGCTGTCCTGGGTCCCCGGGCCACCAACGGGCTCGCCACCTCGGCGCTGCCGTGCTCGCCTGTGCTTCCCGTGCGGGAGCAGCGGCACCTGGCCAGGCGCGCGCGGGCCCTGGTCAGGCGCGTGGCTCGTTAACATCGCGGGGACAGACCTGAGCTGTCACCCCGCCCGAGGCGGTCTCGGGCGGGGTGACCGCGTCTGAGACCCTGGTCCAGGGAGGAACCGATGACCGCCGATACCACCGTGGCCCCGGGCGATCCCGAGTTGCTCGGGCAGACCGTCGTCGTGATCGGCGGCAGCGCCGGCATCGGGCTCGAGACGGCCCGCCAGGCCCGCGCCGAGGGGGCCAGCGTCATCCTGGCCGCCCGCCACCCCGGCCGCCTCGAGCGGGCCGCGGCCGAACTCGGCGCGCGGCGCAGCGCGGCCTTCGACGCCACCGACTGGAACGCCCTGGCCAGGTTCTTCGACGGCCTGCCCGAGCCGGTCGACCACGTGATGGTCACCGGCCCCGGGCCGTACTACGCGCCGCTGGCCGAGCTCGACCGGGAGCAGGCGCAGCGCGACTGGCACAGCCACGTATGGCTGGCCGTGGCCGTGGCCCAGCACGCCGTCGGCCGGGTGCGGCCGGGCGGCACGCTGCTGTTCATGAGCGGCACCGGCGGCCGCAGCCGGGGACCTGGCCTGTCGCTCATCGCCGCGGGCACCGCCGCGATGCCCGCGCTGATCGCCAACCTGGCCGTCGAGGTGGCGCCGATCAGGGTCAACCTCATCGCGGCGGGCTTCGTCGACACGCCCCTGTCCGCAGAACTGCTCGGCGAGGACCTGGAAACGCGCCGCGAGCAGCTCCGCGCCACGCTTCCCACCGGGCGCGTGACCGGGCCGGCCGACGTCGCCGCCCTGGCCGTGCACATCATGACCAACGCGGCGCTGACCGGCGCGACCTACGATATCGACGGCGGCCAGCAACTCCTCGCCCGAGGATGACCGCCGCCGACGTCACCTCCGGCTAGGAGAACGACCGTGGAATATCTCGTCACCATGACCACCCGGGTCCCGGACGGGACGCCGACCGAAGCGGTGGACGACGTGCGCGCCCGCGAGGCCGCGCACTCGCGTGAGCTGGCGGCGCAGGGGCACCTGCTGCGGCTGTGGCGGCCGCCGCTGCAGCCGGGCGAATGGCGCAGCCTCGGGCTGTTCGCCGCCGACGACCCGGACCAGCTGGAGCAGGTCCTCGCCTCGATGCCGCTGCGGGTATGGCGGACCGACGAGGTCACGCCGCTGTCGCCGCACCCGCACGATCCCGGCGGCTCGGTGCTGGCCCGCGAGACGCGGGCGCCCGAGTTCCTGACCACGTTCGCCGTCACCCCGCCCGAGGGCACGCCCGGCCCGGCGATCGAGGACGCCTACGCACGCGAGGGCCAGCGCTCGAAGGAGCTGGGTGAGCAGGGCCACCTGGTACGGCTGTGGCGGCTGCCTGGTGAGCGGCGCGCGCTCGGTCTGTGGCGGGCCGCCGACGCCGCCGAGCTGCAGGAGTTCCTCAGGTCGCTGCCGCTGGACGACTGGATGACCGTGCAGACCACGCCGCTGACCGAGCACCCCAGCGACCCCGCTCTCGGCTGACCGGGAGAAGGCCGATGGCGAATGAGCTTCGGTTCGGGGTGGTCGGCGAGTCCGTCCCGGAGGGGCGGGGCTGGCTGGAGCACGCGCGCCGGGTCGAGGACGCGGGCGTGGCGGCGCTGCTGCTCCGCGACCACTTCTCGGCCGGGGCGTTCGGCCCGCAGCTGGCCCCGTTCAGCGCGCTGGCCGCGGCGGCCGCGGTGACCGGCCGGCTGCGGGTGGGCACGATGGTGCTCTGCAACGACTTCCGGCACCCGGCGATCGTGGCGCACGAGGCGGCAACCCTGCACCAGCTGTCCGGCGGCCGGTTCGAGCTCGGCCTCGGCGCCGGCTGGTACCAGCCCGAATACGCCGCCGCGGGCATCGCGTTCGACCCGGCGGGCCAGCGGATCAGCCGCCTGGAGGAGTCACTGGCCATCATCTCCGCGCTGCTGGACCGCCGCCCGGTGCGGCATCAGGGCGCGGCCTACCGGATCGACGGCCTGGACCTGGACGTGCTGCCCACGAGCGAGGGCCGGCCGCGGCTGCTCGTCGGCGGCGGCGGGCCGCGCATGCTGCGCATCGCGGCGCGACACGCGGACACGGTGGGCATCCTGCCCGCCCCGATCAAGGGATCGGACGACAGCGACGATCCTGCCGACCGGCTGCCCGCCGCGTTCGACGACAAGATCGCGACCGTGCGGGCGGCGGCCGGCGACCGGTTCGGCCAGCTGGAGCTGAGCGCGTTCGCCACGTTCGTCGTGACCAGCCGACGGCGGGCCGACACCGAGGAGCTCATCGCCCGGCGGGGCTGGGCCGGCGTCAGCGTCGAGACGGCCTGGCAGATGCCCACGCTGTTCGTCGGCAGCCCCGAGCAGATACGGGCGGACCTGCGGGAACGGCGGGAGAGGTTCGGCCTGTCGTACCTGATCACCCCCGATCACCAGCTCCCCGTCCTGGCTCAGGTCATCGGTGGCCTCTAGCCGGGAGTTCGTGCGGGCCGGGACCAGGCTGGGGCCGGTGGCGCTGGTGCCCGAGATCCGGCTGTACCAGGCGGACGATCCGGTCGGCCTGTGGCAGCGCGTCGAGGTCAGCACGGGCCGGACCGGTCTTGACCCGCCGTTCTGGGCGTTCGCCTGGGCCGGCGGGCAGGCGCTGGCCCGCTACCTGCTCGACCACCCGGAGACGGTCCGGGGCCGGGCCGTGGTCGACGTCGCGTCCGGCTCGGGGCTCGTGGCCATCGCGGCGGCCCGGGCCGGGGCGGCGGCGGTGACCGCGTACGACATCGACCCGTTCGCGGCCGTGGCCATCGAGGTGAACGCGGCGGCCAACGAGGTGAGCATCGAGGCGGTGTGCGCCGATGTCCTGGACCGGGACGAGATCCCGGCGGCGGGCACCGGAGCGGTGCTGGTCGCCGACGCCTTCTACCAGCGCGAGCTGGCGGCCCGGGTGACCGCGTTCGCCGGCCGGGGCCGCACCCGCGGGGCCGACGTGCTGGTGGGTGACTTCGGCCGGGCCTACCTGCCCCGGAGCCTTCTCACGGCGCTGGCCAGTTACGACGTTCCCGAGCAGGATGTGCTGGAGGATCGTGCCGTCAAGCGCACCACCGTCTGGGCCTGGGCCGGAGAGGAGGCACGTCCGTCATGACTGCGCCGTTGCAGGGTACGGTGGCGCTGATCACGGGGGCGAGCAGCGGGATCGGAGCCGCGACCGCCCGCAGGCTGGCCGCCGAGGGCGCGGCCGTCGCGCTGGTGGCGCGGCGCCGGGACCGGCTGGAGGAACTGGCCGGGGAGATTACCGCCGGCGGCGGGACGGCGCTCGCCGTCCCGGCCGACGTGACCAGCCAGCAGGAAGCGGCGGCCGCGGTCGAGCAGGCCGTCACCGGCCTGGGCCGGCTCGACACCGTGGTCAACAACGCCGGCATTATGCTGCTCGGGCCGGCCCTGGACGCCCCGGTGGCCGAGTGGGACCAGATGGTCTCGGTCAACGTGCAGGGGATGCTCTACCTGACCCACGCCGCGCTGCCGCACCTGGTGCGGGCCGCGCAGGACTCGCCGCGGCGGGTCGCCGACGTGGTCAGCATCAGCTCGACCGCCGGGCGGGTGGCGCGGCCGGGCAGCAGCGTGTACAACCTGACCAAATTCGGCGTCGTCGCGTTCTCCGACGCGCTCAGGCAGGAGATGATCGCCCACCAGGTGCGGGTCAGCGTGATCGAACCGGGCACGGTGGACACCGAGCTGGCCTCGCACCTGCGGCCCGATATCCGGCGGGCCGCGCAGAACCAGGTCGAGTCCATCGAGCCGCTCCGGCCCGGGGACATCGCCGACGCGGTGGCCTGGATTGTCACCCGGGACCGCCGGGTCGCGGTCAACGAGATCCTGGTCCGGGCGGGCGAGCAGACCTGGTAGGGCCGGGTCAGGGCCAGGTGAGGAGCTCGGCGATTTCGGTGCACAGGAACCAGCGGTCGAGGCCGTTCTCGGCGGGCCGCAGCGGGATCTCGTACTCCACGACGCCGTGGTCGCGGCCGGTGAGGAGGGCTCCCACGCTGCGTAGCAGGTAGCCCATGGCCACGTTGTCGTGGGAGACCGTGGCGGTGAACCGGCCGATGCCTTCCTGGCGGGCCCGGCCGGACAGCCGGGCCAGCAACTCGGTGCCCAGGCCGCGGCCCTGCCAGTCGTCGACGATGGTGAGGGCGATCTCGGCGGCCTGCGGGTCGTCGGCGTCGCGGATGTAGCGGGCGATGCCTGCGCCGCGCCCGCCGGCCGGGTCGAGCGCGCCGAGCGCCTCGTGGTCGTGGTGGTCGACGTGGGTGAGGTAGCGCAGCTCGGCGGGTGACAGCGAGGTCTTGGGCCCGAGGAAGCGCAGCTGGCGGGACCGGGCGCTGAGCCGGGCGAAGCCGTCGGCCAGCAGCGGCGCGTCGGTGTCGCGGACCGGGCGGATCAGCACGGTGGAACCGTCGCGCAGCACGACCGGGGTGCCGTCCGCCGCGGGCTGCGGCCGGCGGCGGGCCCGCCAGGCCAGGATGTGATGGCTGGTCATGCTCCACGGTGCCGGCCGGCGCTGCAACGTCGCTGGTACGGCGCTGGAACGGCAGGCCCGGGGCTAGGCCGCCTCATCGGCGGTCTGCAGGACGCAGCGCAGCCGGCGCAGGCCGTAGTGGACCCGGGTGCGCAGGGTGCCGGGGCTCACCCCGAGCTCGGCCGCGACATCGGCGTAGGGCCGGTCGCGCAGGACCGTCTCGACCACCGCGTCCCGGTGGTGGGCGCCGATGCTGGACAGGGCGTTCCGCAGCTCGGAGCGCAGGATGACCAGGTCGATGTCGCTGATGCCGTCCGCGGGCGCGTTCTCGTCGGCCGCGCCGGACGCCACCGGGGGCCGCCGGACCCGCGCCTTGACCATGTCGATCGCGGTGTTCGCGGTGATGACCAGGAGCCAGTGCAGCAGCGGCCCGCCGGCCGGATCGAACGAGGCGCAGGCCCGCCAGGCCCGCAGGAAGGCCTCCTGGACCACGTCCTCGGCGAGGTCGGGGTCGACGACGATCCGGCGGGCCCGGGCCAGCAGGCGCGCGTGGTAGGCGGCGTGCGCGGCCGCCATGCCGGGCTCGGTGCAGAGCCCGGCGCATCCGTCAGGACTGCAGGTGTCGGTGCCGGCTGAGGTCACCGCACCCAGGGCTGTGTGGTTCATGACCCGAGCGTGCGGCCGGGACCGGGCCCGCCTCATCGGTGAGCGCTGCCTATTCGTACCGCGCGCCTGCCTATCCGTACGGCTCTGTACGGCGTGATGTCGCCCACACCAGACGCCGTGAACGCGGCCGCCGGGCCTGGCGTGCCCGGTGTGATGTCGAGACGCACGGAGGCCCCGATGAATCCCCGGTCCCGGTTGTGGTGGACGTTCGCGGTCACCTCGCTGGCCCTGTTCGCGTTCACGCTGGACCGGCTGGTGGTGGCGATCGCCCTGCCGGCCATCCGCACCAGCCTGGGCGCGGACGTCACCGGCCTTGAGTGGACGGTGAACGCGTACACGCTCAGCTTCGCCGTGCTGCTGCTGACCGGCAGCGCGCTGGGCGACCGGTTCGGCCGGCGCCGGATGTTCACGATCGGCGTGGCCGTCTTCACGGCCGGCTCGGCCGCCGCGGCGCTCGCGCCGACCATGGGCGCGCTGGTGGCGGCCCGGGCGGTGCAGGGGATGGGCGGCGCCATCTTCACGCCGCTGACCCTGGCCATGCTCTCGGCGCAGACCCCGGTCGCCCGCCGCGGCGCCATGCTCGGGGCGTGGGGCGGCATCGGCGGCCTCGGCGCGGCGCTCGGCCCGCTGGTCGGCGGCGCCCTGGCCGGCAGCGTGGGCTGGCGGGCCATCTTCTGGGTGAACGTTCCTGTGGGCCTGGTGCTGATCGCGGCGGGCCGGCTGCGGCTCGCCGAGACCCGGGGCCCGCGGGCCAGGCTCGACCTGCCCGGGGTGGTGCTCGGCAGCGCCGGGCTGTTCGGCGTGGTCTGGGCGGTGATCCGGGTCGGCGGCGCGGGCTGGGCGAGCGCCGGAGTATGGCTCCCGCTGGCCGGCGGCGCGGTGCTGCTCGTGCTGTTCACCCGCTGGGAGATGCGCACGCCGGCGCCGATGCTGCCGATGCGTTTCTTCCGCAACCGGGTGTTCGCGGCCGGCGCGATGGCGTCCCTGGCCATGTACTCGGCGCTGTTCGGCGCGCTGTTCCTGATCAGCCAGCTGCTGCAGGCCGGGCTGGGCGTGACCCCGCTGCAGGCGGGCCTGCGCGCGCTGCCGATGGCCGTCGTGCCGTTCCTGCTCACGCCCGTGGGCGGGTACCTTACCGACCGGCTCGGCTTCCGGCCGCTGATGATCTGCGGGCTGGCGGTGGAGGCGGTCGCGCTGGGGTGGCTGGCCGCCGCGGTGACGCCCGCGGTGTCCTACGCCGTGCTGGTGGCGCCGCTGGTGCTGGCCGGCCTGGGGAGCGCCCTGTTCTTCGCGCCGCTGGCCAGCGCCATGCTGTCCGCCGTCGAGGCCGGGGAGCACGGCCAGGCGTCCGGCGCGGCCACGGCCATCCGCGAGCTGGCCGCCGTGTTCGGGGTCGCCGTGCTCGGCCTGGTCTTCGCCGGGCACGGCGGCTACGCGTCGCGCGCCGACTTCGTGCACGGCTTCGTGCCCGCCATGTGGCTGGCCGCGGGGCTCGCCGCGGCCGGGACGCTGGCCGCGGTGGCCCTGCCGCGAGCCCGCCGGGTCCGCGGTCTTACCGATCCGCCGGACCGGTGGAAGAATGAGCCGCGTGACGCCGCCTCTGCTGGAGCGGCACGTTGAGCTCCAGATGCTCGGCAGGGCCGTCGAGCGCGCCGCCACGGGGCGGGGATCGGCCGT
>Ga0066388_100001243_pt1 | contig 13997 bp, 3 predicted proteins | sample PanSoiMetaGPlot6_FD_64539 | JGI IMG/M metagenome (GOLD analysis project Ga0066388, IMG submission 64539) | Tropical forest soil microbial communities from Panama analyzed to predict greenhouse gas emissions - Panama Soil - Plot 6 (Hybrid Assembly) | ecosystem: Environmental > Terrestrial > Soil... | reverse complement strand
CTGGAAGATTACATCAAGGACCACTTCTCTGGCGACAAAGAAGAAAAGGCACTCAACTACCTGCAGTACGGCTCTCGCGATGAGGTGGCGAACGTTCACCTGGCTCTGAGCGAAGGTGATAACGAGAAGGTCAGGATGTTGATCAGCACGATGAAGGCTGACGAGATTGCCAAGCTCAAGCAAGAGTTCCAGAGATATGGTCAGAGTCTAGAAGAAGCCATCAACTCCGATAAGGGTCTGACAGATGCCACTAAAGAAGCGCTCAAGATTTACTTGAAAGGTGCAGACAGGATCACGGACCAGGACAGGGCAGCTCTCCTGGAGCTCTCCCTGCATGCAAACGAGATCAAGATCAAAGGCGACGGAGTGCTCGACAAAGTAGAAGGCATCCTGGTTCAGGGACTTGCACATCCCTACGGTAACATCCAGAACCGAGGCGACGTGAAAATGTTCGACGAGATCATGGCCGGCGCCTCACCGGAGTTCAGGCAGAAGTTCATGGATGCTGGTGGCCAGGACAAGGTCGAGGGAGCCTTCGCGTTCGATGGATGGAGGGATGCGCTGGAGTACGCCAAGCATGGTCACCTGTCGTTAGAGAGGGAGATAAAAAAGCAGATCGGTTTCTGGAGTGACGACCATGATGCCATCCTGAAGGCTGCTGACGAAAACCACGATGACGAAGACCATAAACGATACATTGAGGGAGCTCGTGTATTCCAGAAGTATCGGGAACGACTCACCGATGATCAGAAGGCCACTTTCGAGCTTGCTGCACGTATGCCTGCGTATGCCAGCAGTGTGCCGGACCTTCCTAACGCTGATGACATGAGCGAGAGCGAGAAAAAGGCCTATGCCAAGTTCCAGGCGATAAATTCGGCCATGGACCGCGGTTTATATAACGACAATGGCATGAAATTTCGGGACCACGTCATTTATTCGGGCGGAGTTGATCAGGCTCTCAGGGATCTGGATGATCCAAACAAGCTTTCCTGGGACCAGCTGCAAAAATTCAAGACAGCAGACGGGAAGATGGACCGCGCGAAAGTCGCGGACTACATGAAAGCGCATAACCTCGACCTTTTGAGCGAGCCCGCTCAGGAAAAAATATGCGATGCAATCGAAAGAAGATTGGCGGCAAAGACACCGGACGAGCTCAAGTACGCTGATGGCCAGTCCCTTGAGAAAGCCATGGAGCCGCGGAGGGTGGGAATGGGAACTATTCCGCCCGATGCCGACAAGGTGCTTGACGCCATTCAGCACATGAACCTTGAGGATCAGAAGAAGTATAGAACGGATGCTGACTTCAGGAAGAAAGTCGATATGTCCATTCAGCTATACATGAATGACGAGGACAAGACAGCGGCCAGACACATGCTGGATAGCGTTACGGCAGGCAAATATCCAGAGGGCGATTTCATCGACAAGATCTACATGGAGGGCGGAAAGAAGGAGACCGATGAGCCGCAGGTTATTCGTTACCTGGAGGATGAGTTCAGAAGGAGTGAGCAAAGTGGCGATAAGCCCACTCTGCACGAGCGCATAACGCATCCCCGGCCCGACCATCCCGAGGACCAGGCGCTCAAAGATCGATTGGATAAGGCCCTTCACAAGGCGCTGGAGGACGACGAATATGAAAGGTGGGGCAAGCCGGTCATCGCGAACGGAAGACTGACGATCGAGCAAAAGATGGACATCGACAAGGAGAAGGGCGACAAGAAGTCCTCCTTCACCGATATAAAGAATCTCGCCTCGGCTCAAGATTTGGCCTCCTCTGAGGAGCGCCATAAAATAGTGACCGATGAATACTTCCGTGAGCGGGTCTTGCGAGATTTGCCTAAGGACCAGCGTGAGCTTGCGGAAAGCATGCTCAAGCAAGGGGAAGCGGAGTTCGCTCTTAAGCACATTAACAAACTGGCCACCGCTGAGGATCCGGCTTCTCTTGAGGAGCGCAAGAGATTCATCGCGGATAAGGATTATCGAGAGCAAGTCCTGGCCCAGCTGCCTGAGGACAAGCGCCCGGTGGCACTAAACAGCATAATGATGCACGATGAGCCGGTCATCAAGCATATTATGGCTCTTGCAACTGCTCAAGACCAGACTTCTCTTGAGGAGCGCAAGAGGTTAGTCTCAGATAGGGATTACCGGGAGCAGGTTTTAGGGAAGTTGCCGGAGGGCGAGCGCCAGCTGGCAGAAAGTCTGCTGCTGCACGGTCAGCCATTGCAGAGTCGCCTGGCCGAGGGCGGCATGACGCCGGAGGACATGGTGCGCTCCTATGTCCTGGGCACCGGCATCAGTAAGGAAGAGATGATGTCCGCTTTGAAGCAGCTGACTCCCGAGCAGAACGAGCAACTCCATGAGCAGTATGCGCTCAAATACCATCAGGACGTGGTTCAGGTTTTGTCGGATAAATTGAGCGGAGACGACAAGGCCACGGTGTTGCAAGAGATTCGCATTGATCCGATAACGGCCAGGGAAGCACTGGAGGATGCTCAAGAGGTAGTGGCTAAGTCCAATAGCGGCTTTGGTGCTGACTTTACTCGCTTTTGGGGTTCCGGTGCTGGAGATATCGCTGCGGACAGAATCCTGCAATTGCAGGCCAAGATTGAGCAAGCCAAAGCTGAGGGAAAGGAGTTCTCGCTCGAGGAGGCGAAGAAGCTAGCTGATGATGCGCGTGAGTACACCCGGCTTTTTGAGGCGGCTAAAGAGAAAGCAGCCGACGAGTTCGCGAACGCAGTTCTAACTGCTGCCTCATTTGTGGTTCCGGGCGGAATGTCACTAAGACTACTCGTCCTTGCTACCGGCGGTGGCTTGCTTAAGGTGGGTCTGAAGGAGGCCATAGCAGGTCATGCATCCGCCGAAGATTTTGTCTCCGGTTTCTTGACCACTGGCTTGAGCGCCCTGGGTCCCGGCGAGATTGCGAAAGCAGCGGGCCTTGGCGAGAAGATAGCGGTTCAGGCTGGCAAGAGAGTGGCCGCAGAAGGGGAGAAGTTGCTTGTGGAGGGCGCTGAAAAGAAACTTGCCAGCGAGTTGGAGGGCGCCGCAGCAAACGCATTCGCACATGGCGGGGGCGTAATTGAGGACAAGGTTATTAACCGGATCGTCGACAAGTATGCCAAGGAAGGTGCAACAGAAATTGAGAAGACCGCCCTCGCCAATTTGATCAAGAAAGAATTCGAAGATGCAGCCAGGCAGGAGATTCGTCAGGGAATCAAGAACACCATTATTAGGGAAGGGCTGGGCGCCACCGCTGGGGCGGCCGGCGGTGCGGTTGGCGCGGTATCTGAGGCTGCATTCCACTGGGACAGCAGCCTGAGCTTCTCCGATAATATGTCTCGGATACTGGATGCAGCTGGGGAGGGTGCCATCGGCGGAGCAAAGGGCGCTCTCATCTTCGGCAACGCTTTCAAAATTGGCGGGAAAGCTTTCCACGCCGTGTTTGGGAAGGAACCGGTTGCACTGGGCCAGATGAAGGCGGTAGCGAGCGAGGGCGAATTTGTAGTCTCTCGTCCAGAGAACGCGCCTGCCCCAACAGGCAAGCCGATGGAAGTATCCGCTAACGAATTTTCACGGGTGGGCAATAGCGATTTTTACGTGAACGGAGAGCGCAAGATATACCAGAAGGTAGGCGAGGGTGCTGATGGCAAAATCAAGCTCCTTCCGGACGAGCACGCTACCGTAGGCATGAGCGACGAGGCGATCGCCAAGGCGGAACGCGCGGCCGGCCGGAAGCCGGATGTCACTGCGCATGGTGCTCCCGAGGTTGAACAGGGAGCCCGGCCGAAGCCTACGGTCGAGTCCCCGGTTCCCAATGACCGGGTTTATAAAGTAGGCGATAAAGAATATGGGCTGATGCAAATGCCCGGTCAGGGGCACTGGTTCTGGGGCGGTAAAGGTGGTTCCATCGAATCGCCTGTCAAGATACATGTGATGGTTAAGGATGCTGCGGACCTGGGCCGGCTTCAGGAGGTGCTGATTCCGGCGTTGAAGGACAATCCGGAGCTTTTGGCAAAGGTGAGCAACTGGAAAACCTTCGATCCAAAGGTCGGCATCGGCGAGATAAGACCGGGCGACAAGGTACCAACGGGAGTTGGTCAAGATAGCAAAGGCTTCACCATCTATCTTGAGAATCCCGCCGATGCTGCTTTGGTGCAGAGAAAGCTCGATGAGCTGCTCTCCGAAAAGGGACTCGGTTTGAAAGAGCCGCTAGCAACCGGCACCGCCGACATAGTCACCGGCAGCTCGAATCGTGTTGCTATCGTGCGTGATGCCTATCCGATGGCAATCGCGCAAGACGGCAGTATTGCTTATAAGATTGACGCGCCACTGGCCGAGAAGATTCATGCAGATCCGGAGTTGCATGCCAAGCCGGGTGAACGACTTTCCGCTGAGCAGCTCAGAACTGCGGAGCAGAAATCCGGACTGAAGGAGGGAACGCTCGCCTATGACAAAGATGGCAATCTGGTGCTCAAGGCAAACCTACGCGGTCAGATTCCGGAGGAGCCCGGAAGGCGGCTTTACGCAGGCGAGGACATCAATCAGAAGCCTGGCGAATTAACAGACAGGCGCGCTATGTACGCGCTGGGTGATCGCTACGGGCTAGATCAGGGCGAGCTGGCCGCCTCTACGCGTGGTGGCGAGGGTGCTAAGGCAGGCAAGGAGACTTTCCCAGCGGAGACTCGCAGGAGTGCCGCGTTTGAGGCTGTAACTGGTTCGGTGGACAGCACCGAAGTATCGAAGGGCGCACCGCCTGTTAGCAGGAGCATTGCCGATTCGACGGCACCGAGCTCCTATCTAACCGTGGACGGGGCACCGATCCGGCCTAACCAGGAAGTGGTAATTGGCCGCGCTGGCGACATACAGGTCGGCGACGGTGCAGTAAGCAACCGGCATGCCTCGCTCAGGGTTGATGAGCACGGCAACACGTACGTAAAGGATCTCGGCTCAACAAATGGTACCTATATAAACGGTAAGCGAATTGGCCCCGAGCACGGCGAGATCATGCTAAGGCCGGGTGATCACCTCAATTTGGGTGGGGCGCACGAAATCAACTGGGGCAGGCAGTTTGAGCCAACATATCATGTGGGTGTGGGTGCCCTTGATGTGGGACTGCATGTCGGTCAGGAAGTGCCAGTTGGCAGCGGGCTGTTCGGTGAAAACAAATTTGTCAAGTCCAGCCAGGCCAGGATGGGCATGGATGATAGAGGTCTCTATATCATCGAGGATGCCAGCCATCCGTCTGCCCACGGTACCTTTGTCAATGGTGAGCGGATTAAGCCCGGTGAAAAGGTTCATCTCAAACCAACGGACGAGGTGAGGATTGGAGACCCCTACCGCACGATTAAGGGCGAGCCACAGGGCGAGTACCTGTTCATCATGCCTAAGGAGGTCAGCAGGGTACCCGATGGATTCCAACCAAGTAATCCGGCCGAGTATCGAAAGGCTGTCAAAGAGTCAAATGACTATGCCGAGTTGCACCAGATATCGGAGCCGCTGAAAGACGGCTGGCAGAACGCCGGGCAGAAGCAGGTCTTTGACGCCGACGGCGGATTCTCGCGTCGTAGTCGTAACGCGGTCGTAGTCGATCGGGCCAATGATCCGGTGTTGCGCGGTGTCATAGAGGAGGCGAGGGAGCGGTTTGGCCACCTGCCGCCGAAGCAGCGAGCGGAGGCCCTTACCGAGTATGTGAATAAGCTCTTGAAGCCTGAGGGCATGAGCGAGCGTAGCCTCGATGCGTGGTATAACGCATTTTCGGATCAGCATGCCGGCCAGCGGATCTATCTTGGTGAGTACATCAAGCAGGGCAAGGGAGTTTGCAGTCAGCAGGCTACATTGCTCAAGGTTTTAGGAGATGAGCTCGGTCTGCAGGTGACACTAGTACGTGGGGCTGGCGATCCCTCCAATCTCGGAGCTATCAACCATGCCTGGACGGAGATAAGGATACCGGGCGAAAAGGAACCTCTTGTCTACGATCCAAGGCAACATGAGGTAGGCAGGCGCTACGAAGATCTGCCGGCTCACAGAAGGGGGTTTGACATAGAACATGGTGTTGCCATGCACCGGGTCTCCCCCGATGTTGCGCGCAAACCCGCAGATGTGATCGTCAACGGAAAAGCTTTGGATGTGGACAGCCTGGGCGTGCCAATTGGGCGGGCTCATCCGGGCACTGTCGATGGCAATCAGAACGGTTTCGCTTCTGTTTCTAAAGATCATGCGGTTCTCCGGCGAGGCAACGATGGCACTCTCTATATTCGTGATACTTCGAGCGGTGGTACCTTCCTGAACGGCGAGAAGATACCACCAGGACGAGAGGTGCCAGTTAGCCCTACTGACGATGTGCGCCTGGGTGCCAAAGATGGTCCGCGGCTGGCGCTCGGTGAGCGTCCTAAGACGCCAGCCGAAGCTCGCATCGGCAACAGCCCGCTTGTCATTGAGCCTGGAGAGCAGATACCGATCGGTCGCAGACATGGCATGCTGGATGCGTCCAATCCAAGCTATGATCACGTTTCCGGCGATCATGCGTCCATCTACAGAGATCCGGAAGGAAGGCTCTTCATTCGTGACAATTCGACGAATGGTACATGGGTCAACGGAAAGCGAATTCCCAGAGACGAGCCGTGGCCTATTGGTCCTAACGATTCAGTGCGCTTGGGCGCACCGGACGGTCCGGAGGTAACTCTAACCCCCCGAGTGCAAGGCAAGGGAGCCCCTGAGGCCGCTGGTGAGATTCTGCCCCCAGGAACGGTAAAGCCTGATTCGCCTGTACTTCCCAGAAAGGCGGTCTTCGGCCACGAAGAGTGGAACGTTGCCGGCTTTGATCCCGCCAATGGCGACGTTATCTTGCGCCAGGAAGGACGCGGGTTTGCCTGGGACATCAATGCCCGCCCGGTGACCGATGTAGACCTGCATACGAATTATCGCCAGGTTCCGGTCGGAGACAAGACATTTTACCGGGATGCTGACGGTTATATTTATGAGCTCCTGGATGTAGGCGGCCACAAGCAGCTTGTGCAAAACCGGGAGTTCAGAGCAGCTCCTGCTGACAAGGTAGCGTTCAGGGCGCCAGAGCAGTTGCCACAGCCGCAACCGGCATACGTGCCACCGAACAAAGCTGTCTATACAGGTCGTCAATTTGATGTGGCAGGCTTTGATCCGCATAGCGGCGATGTGGTTCTTCGCGAGAACAGCCAGGGGCAGCGTTATGCGCGCGAGATGAGGCAGGTAACCGACGCCGATCTGGCGAGCCAGTACAAGGGCTTGCCGGTGGGCGACAAGACCTATTATCGCGATGCCAACGGACGCGTTTTCGAGCTGTTTGAGCTAGATGGACAGAAACAGCTCATTTCGCATCCTGAGATCAAAGTGGTACCGCGCGACCAGGTCGCATTTGGAGGCGGCGATGCTGGGCCACCGGGCCGTAGAACCATGGCCAGCATGGACGCCGTGCACGTCCACGATGCCCGCCCGGCACAGGCTCGTGATCTCCCTGAGTCCGGGACTGAGGTTTCGAGCGATAGGACTGGGGTTTTCAGAGTACCTGAGCAGCCTCAAGCGCCAAGGCTTGAAGATGTGCTGGCGAAAAAGACCGTGTACAACGGCCGCGAGTTCGACCTTGTGGGCGTCGATGCGAATGGCGGCACAGCGATCATCCGTGATCCTCAGGAGAGAGGCTTCCGATATACAAGGTCAATGCGTACCCTAAGGGCAGATGACCTGGCCAGCGGTCAGATCGAGAAGTTGACGGTCGGTGATGAAGTGTATTACCGGGATAATGATGGGAAGGTCTACAAGCCTTACAAAGACAGCCCAGGCGCACTGGTTTTGCAGGTTGGGCTGACAGCCGTTCCGCGCGATCAGATTAAGCTTCGTTCTGAACCCATCGACGCCCAGCGTCCAGTCAGCTCCCAAGAGGTTGCCGTGCTCAATCCTGGGCGCCAGCTTCAAGTTGGAGAGCGATATACAATTAGGAACAGGCAGGGTGACACTGAAGAGGGCTGGAGATTGGAGGGCACCACATCTGATGGCAGGCTCCTTATGTCCAAGGAAAGTGCCCTGCGTATCACGGAAGCACCACCTCAGCCCGGGATGGAACGAGCTGTTTCAGCGGAGGTCCGACCGCCGGTTCGTCCTGGTGACCTGGACAGCGAGCAGATGGCTTTGAGAGACGGTTCTATGGGTTTGGAGTTCAAGAACTCCGGAGGAAATAGTGGACACGACATGACGGTTGGCCGGGTCGAGCGACCTGATGGCTCGCACCAGGAGGTAATCTTCCACAATCTGCAGGACGCAGGCAACGAAGCCGCGAAGTCGGCAGTGCGACTCCGCAAAGAGATGGCAGCCTACGGGCTTAATAAGATGCTTGACTTCGACAATGGCTTCCCGGTGACAGTGCCGCGGGACATCGTCGTTGATGGCAAGCTCCAGAAGGGCTGGCTGCAGGAAAAGTCCGGTGAAACCTTTGAGCAAAAAGTCCGCGAAATGGCCGACAAGCGTTTCGGCTCCAACAGCGATGACGCCGTGTCGCGCCTGATCAAAGAGGATCCGGAGCTGAGAAAGGAGGTCGAACAGGCGTTTGTGGAGCGGCTTATTTACGGGGATACCGACAACCACGCGGGTAACTTCGTGATAGTCGAAACCCCCACCGGGCCGAAAGTGCAGAGCATAGATCTTGACTATGCATTTACCGCGGGCAGCCAGCCCAAGTGGATAGCCGGTGATTACAGCGCAGGCGTCAATGCTCGGCTGCACGCAGATTTCTCCGGGCAACAGCTATCGGAGGCTACGCTGAGCAAGATAAAGGACTTTGTGCAGAAGTATGACACGCCGGCAGGGCGCGAGCAGCTCGCCCAGCTTGGTCTCAGGCCGAAGGAGGTTGAGGGAGTTCTTTCCCGAGCCCGGTGGCTAGCCGAGCGTGGCGAATTTCCAAAGGCCAAGGGGGCGCGAGAGGTCTTAGCGGAAGCGAGGGCGAGGGCCAGAGCGGAAGCGGCTAAGCCGGCAGGAAGGAAGTAGGGAGCACATGGCGAATTTAGGAGCCACCGAGTACGTTATCAAATCGGCGCACACTAACGGGCCGATTGGGGATAGATACGTGGTTCAATCTCAATTGACCGGCGCGGAACTGTTGGCCGACGTTGTCTCTCCCGATGAAGACGAGTACTTGGCTGTTCTCTGCAAGAACGCCTTGAGGACCCGGCGGTGGACCGAGGATCCGACGGTGGCGAATGTGCTTGAAGCGGGCTGGCTCCCGGATGGCAGATACTTCCAGGTGTTGGACATGTCGCCACTTGCTAGTCTGCTGTCAGACAGGCAAGGCGCTCTCGCCGAACAACAGGAATGGGTGGTGGCGCAGTCGCTGGTTGCCAGCCTGAGACACCTGCACAGGCGCGAGCTTGTACACGGTGCCGTCGCCCCCGCGTGCATGTATCAAGATGGAGGCAGGCTGCGGCTGGCAGAGCTCTGGTTTGCTCATAATGCGGACGGCGAACCGTTGTATGGCGAGCTGTCGAGCTACTTTCCCGCCAGACCGCCGGAGTTTGCCTTGCCCTTCATGTCCCCAGAAGTGCTACTTGGCGAACCGCCTGAGCGCGAGTCGGACATTTACTCTGCGGGAGCGCTGCTCTTTTACCTCTTAACAGGTGAATCGCCACGTGATCTGGCGCCGCCATATCCGGACGAGGCTGCCTGGAGAGCGCTAGCGGTGGCACCGGTGAAACCATTGGCAGTGTTGTGGCCGGACCTCAGTAAGGAACTTGAAGGGCTACTCCTGAGCATGCTTATGACCGACCCCGCAGAAAGGCCAACGATCTTCCTGCTCGAGGCCATCTGTAAGGAGCTAGTCAGCGGTGCCTCTTCAATGAGCGCCACTGATTCCCGGACAGATTTCGAGGAGAAGCGGCTCGAATATAGTCCGCTCAGTGCTGCGGTTTCTGCCACGCTAGAGCTCTCTGGCAAGCCGGTCGCCCCCGGTAAGCTTGTGAATGTTGCCCGTCGGTTGTCTAGCGGGGGGATCCCCTGGTTAACTTTAGCGAATCCTGCAGGTGGTCTGGACGGACAGTACTGCGTGCGCTGGGTTCTCAGGGAGCGACAACGGAACTTTGCGCTCCTGGAAAAGCCGAACGAATACTGGGATCCAAATCTGCGGGCGGCACCACAAGTCCTTGTGAGGGTATTGGATGAGAATACGCTTCTCACCTTAACTGCCGACGAATTTAATCGAACCGTGACCGAGCTGCGAGCTGAGGTTGCGAACCGTCAGGAGTGGCCTGCAAGTATGTGGCAGAGCGCTTTTGCCGAGGACGTTGCCGCTGCCTTTGGCAGAACCAGGCAGGCTGTTGGCCCGGTTGGGATCGAGCCGGCAGGTGCTGCGGATCTTCTTGAAGCCAAGTCCGCACCGGCGGAAGAGGTCCCCGCGGCTGCTCCGGTTGCTGGCAGTGAGGGCGGCTTCTTAACCTCCTCAGGCGCACCAGAGCCCCAGCCGTTGATTCAGATTGATGAGCCACTGGTAGCAAAGATTAATGATGAATTTGGCCTGTCACTGGATCAGAGGCTGAGTGATCCACAGTTGCGAGCTCTCGAAAAGACTGCACGGCTCGAGCCCAATACGCTAGCCTATGACGGTAAGGGCAAGCTGGTGCTCAAGGCTTCTGGGGAGCCCCAGGTGGGTTTTCAAGGAATGCTGGACGATAATGCAGCGGAATCTGGCAAAGGCCTGAGCACAAGCGGTCGTCTCAAGACAGGTAGCGCAGCAGTGTTTGCCTTGGCCAAACGCTATGGGCTTGGTCAGAAAAAAGTTGCGGAGGAGAGCGCTCGGAAATCGGAGCGGAAAAAGTGACTTATCAGCAAGAGAGCTGGATTGGTAAACGCCTGGATGGTTTTGTCATCGAGAGCCTGGTCGGTGAGGGGGCATTCTCATGGGTTTTTAAGGCCGTTCGTGAAGATGTTCGCGTTAGCAAAGCGATTAAGGTTGCAAAACCGTCTGAACTTGCAGGTCAGCCTGATCCGGCAATTGCCCTTCCAACTGAGGCCCTGGCATTCATCTCGGGTGGTACCATGACCGTCCGCCCTGATACGTGTCAATTGCTAGGAGTGCAAGCAGAAAAACTCAAGAACAACGCGGACCCAGCGTTAGTATCGGTAGAAACGGTTTGCATGGATGAGAACAGCTGTTATAGCCGCATGGAGCTTATCGAAGGGCAGACTTTGAGAGAGTCGATCGGTTCTGGACCAATCGAGCTCTCACTGGTTGCAGATCTGGTTAAGCAGCTGGATCGATTAAGCAAAAATCCCGGATTTCAATACCATGGTGATATCAAACCGGACAATATCATGGTGACCAGCGCCGGTGTGAAGCTCATCGATCCGGGTCACTTCGGTCCACTTGATTGTGACGAAGGCAATCTCGAGCATTGCATGATAAGCACGCCTGCTTACTACCCGCTCCTGACGCCTGATGATCTGTTCGCGGTCGGGATAATTCTCTGGGAGGTGGTCTGCAAGAGACACCCCTTGGATGGCTCCAGCTACTCAGCGACGATGGACAAGACGAACTTGGGAGAAGAATTGGTAAAGTGGGTCAGGCATAAGGAGCTTGTTGGCCAGTACTATCTGACTCCGATTCTGGAGGCTGGACGTCCGTCGCAAATGCAGCCGGATCTACCTCCGATTGTTGAAGAGGTCTTGCTCAAGGCACTGCGGTTGCAGATCAGAGCGGACAATAAAATTGACCGGGGGGCTGGCTTTGAAAGCTTCGCAGCGCTAGCGCATGCGCTGGATCGCCTTTCGGCGGCCGGGATCGGTCAGCTCTAGCATGCGCAAGAGCGCGTCGAGTTTATTTGTGAGACACAGCCGGCGAGGACCGGGTGACAAAGACTGTTGTGTGCTAATGACAAGCGCTGGTGGAGTATTTCATGTCAGCGGCCGGAGTATGAGAAATCAAGCCATGCGCACCGGGTAGACTTGCATCTGTCTCCGGAACAGCGGATCATGGTGTACCGGGTGCAGCTGCCGATCGTGCGAACTCTATGGATTTCAAGAAGTCAACCACGTCGAACCTGGTAGAGAGGCTGTCGGATATCGAGCAACTAATCATGACCTGTTCGCTCTCCGGTGTGGCGATGCCGCCGGAAACGCTCGACGAGTGCCGGCGCATCAAGGAAGAGATCGAACAGCGCGAGCAGTTGTACAGGGATAACTGCACACCTTTGCAGCTCGACTCGGCTGTTGCGGATTGGTTTCTTGTTATCCGCCAGAGAGGTCTGGGGCGGCTGGCAACTGAGCTTTCGGTTGACTACGAGCTGCCGCAAAAGGCTGGCGAGATCAAGATCAATCCGCGAAACCCGTTTTTCCGGGAGATAGTGCTTCTCAGGGTGGACACAGATCCGGAAGTGGCCGGGGGGGCGATATTTGTACCGGGCGGTGAGCTTGGCCTGGAGCAGCTTAAGGCGAAATTTCCTGATCTGGCGCCACCGGGAGGGCAGGCGGCGTACGTGGAGATCCTTTCTTTAAGCCAAGAAGGGACAGCGCCTGCACAGGAGGCAAGCGAACCGCCCGCTCGGACGGCCTTATATGCTCAGGTGGACGGCCCGAAGTCCCCTGAACGCCATGCACAGATCAAGGTTGACGGGCATCCCGCCTACCTGAGCGGGGGGCAGGTGAAAATTGGCAGGAGCTATCCGCTCGATGAGACGGGACGTTATATAGATGATCCGAGAGTTTCGCGCGAGCATGCCACTATGTGGTGGAGTGATAGCCACCAGAAATTCCTAATTCGCGACCACTCAACCAGCGGGACCTGGATCAAGAAGCCTGGCATGACAGACTTTGTCCACATCCGGGACGCAGAGGTAACGGTGGGCCCCGATGACGAGATTCGTCTGGGGGCGCCTGATGGCGTTGAGCTCAGGGTATCTGCCTGCGACCCGCGAAATCCCGAAGCGGATTCTTTGCCTGGAGAGGCTGTGGCAGCGGCGCCGGTTCAGCTTGGGGCGGGGACACTGCCATGGCAAGAGCCGGCCGTGCGAAGCCGGACGACTGCCGCAGGGTTCATGAATGTGCCGCCGGCAGAATCGGATCCTGAGGGTCTTAATCAGATAGCCGCTCCCGATTTCATGAACAGCTCCACAGCGGGATACGATCGAGCAGCGGATCCGACGGTCCCTGTCCGTCTTGCGAACGCTGCTCCCATGGATAGGAACTTGTTTATCGCTGGGACAAGTTCCTCGGGGTCTGGTCCAATCGCGGGCAGCCCAGTAGGTGAGAGCCCACCGGCGATAAAGCGCTATCACTTACGCCTTACGGACGGGCGGCTGGAGATTGGGCGGAACTTCTTATTGGATGACAGCGGTGCTCGAATCGAAGACCCGATGGTCTCCAGAGAACACGGTACGCTGAGGTGGAACGAAAGCGATCGCAGTTTCTATTACAGCGACCACTCCTCCTACGGTACGTGGATCAAGAGGTCTAAGGCAGAGGCATTTGAGGTGATTAAACAAGAAGAGGTCAAGGTCGGTTCCTTAGATGAGATACGGCTGGCCTCGCCGGACGGTCCGCAGCTCAGGTTGCCAGCAATGGCTCCGGCAGCTGACGCGGGCAATCAACTACTGGAAGTGGTGCGCACGGCAGACGGCCGGACAGCCAGGATTGAGTTCGTCCTGGAGCCATCACAGAATATCGTGACCAGAATAATCGTCTCATGCTGGTAACGGCTGCCTGATCTAACAACAGAGGCAGGTCACACTTCTCGCTTGCTCCGAATGATTTCTGCCACTAGCGTCAGACCGACGGTGGCCATGATCATCAGGGTGCTCAGGGCGTTGATCTCTGGGCTGACACCAAACTTGACCAGGCTGTAGATTCTCAGGGGCAGCGTCGTGTTGCCGACGCCGGCAGTGAACTGAGTAATGACAAAGTCGTCCAGGGAGAGAACGAATGCCAGCAGGCAGCCGGCAATAATTCCCGGCATGATCAATGGCAACGTAATTTTGAAAAATACCATCACCGGC
>Ga0066388_100001242_pt1 | contig 14001 bp, 13 predicted proteins | sample PanSoiMetaGPlot6_FD_64539 | JGI IMG/M metagenome (GOLD analysis project Ga0066388, IMG submission 64539) | Tropical forest soil microbial communities from Panama analyzed to predict greenhouse gas emissions - Panama Soil - Plot 6 (Hybrid Assembly) | ecosystem: Environmental > Terrestrial >... | reverse complement strand
CGCGAACCAGCCTCAACTTACCCGGTACGGAGCGAAGCGAATCGCACCTGATGTCCCGACTATTCTTCTTTGAAGGTGAAGGATTCCTTGGTGAAGGGCTTTTCGTAGCCGGTCTTCATGCCGTGCCAGCCACCGTCAAAGACACCATATGCGGCGCCGCCCAGCAGACCGACCGGTCCCCCTAGGACTGCACCAGCCCAGGTCTGGTACTTTCCATCCTCGTCGCCGAGTTTGCCAGCAACCCACTTAGTAGACATCTGGGCACCCTTGACGCCATCCTTGACGGCACCTTCAGGCATTCCAACTGCAGTGCTGGCACCAGATCCCAGCAATTTGACTGGGAACTGAACGATGCTTTTGAAAGTATCACCGTCGGCATAGGACGGAGCTGCCATGGCGCCGACTACGGCCGCGGCTAGCATGAAACAGGACGCTAACTTCTTATGCATGCAAATCTCCATCTCTTAGCAATCGTCTGACCACATCCGGGACCAACCTGGCCCGAAGACAGATCAATTTTACCCATTTTCTTCAGGAGGTCCATATTTAGTGTGGCGGACAAATGGTGGCACAAGGCCTGTAACCCTCGCACGGTGAGGAATATGGGCAATTTTTATTCGTATAAAAATGTTTTGTCCACTCCACAATTTCTCTTTTCAAGTGACCGCTAATATATTCCGGGGATATGGTGGCGCCCAGATCAAAGGCGCTTGGATACTCAATCTTGCTTTTCAAGCGCTGATCCGCTCGCTTGGCAACAAGCGGCGCGCAAACGCCAGATTGATCAGCTCTAACTGCTTCAACGCGACACGGGAGTGCCAACGTGCTCGGTGCGATGCCAGGTTGAAGCCTGTGGTCGAAACATTATCTGACAGAAGGAGATGAATATACAGGGCAACCAGTGCGCGAAGACGTATGCATTCACCTCCAGGCTGTGAATCACCATCTCCAAAAACGGCATTCTCTCTCGATACAGTTTGATGGCCATGAAGAAGTTGAACTGGCTGACCAGGAAGACAGCCAGCATCACCAGCAGCAGGGAGCTGGACTGACTGGCGCCGCCTGTCACGCCATGCACCAGATCGCTAATTGCCTCTAAAAAGACCAGGGCCGGCACCACGAAGAAAGTGGCAAACGCCAGCGTGTCTATGCGCTCCACCAGGGACAAGCGCTTGGGCGAATTCAGGGGAAAGATGTAGTCAAGGTAGCGGCGGATGCTCCCTTCGGCCCAGCGACGCCTCTGCCGAATGAGTGATTTGACTGTGGTCACAGCCTCCTCCCAGACATAGGCCTGCGGACAGAATCGCACATCCCAATTGGAGATCAAAAGACGCATTGTCAGGTCGAGATCGTCGGTGATCGCTTTGTTATTCCACCCGCCCACGTCTATGAGAGCGGTTCTTTTGACGAGCTCACCGTTGCCGCGCAACTCTACCGCACCGCCGATGAGGTCACGCCCCATCTGGAAATAGGTGTCGAGGGCGTATTCCGATGCCTGAGCCTCAGGCAGAAACCCGGTCTGGTGCTTATAAATCTTCTTCTGGGCCTGCACTGCGCCGACGCCATCGGCAGCCAGAACCGGCAACATCGTGTCCAGAAAGTTCGGTGCCACATAAGCATCGGCATCGAACACCGCGACAACCTCACCCTTGGATAGCGGCAGAACTTCATTGAGCGCTGCCGACTTGCCCGGGCAGGAGCCTGGTGCTCGCCTGTGCACCCGCAGGCGCGGAAACTCAGCTTGCAAAGACTGGAGAATGGACGGCGTCTCGTCGGTCGACCCATCGTCGACAATCCAGACATAAAACTTCGGGTAGTCAAGCTCAAAAAGCCTGCGCACGCAGCTCTCAATCACTCTCGATTCGTTCTTAGCAGGCACAAAGATGTCGACCCACGGCCGCCAGCTCTCAGCGCTCAGCTCCTCGGCAGGCCGGGCCGACTCGGCAGCCTGAACGCTCTCTTTCGCCCGGACAGTCTTGCGCCAGCGCCGTTGCGCTGCCAAAAGCCAGGTGGAGTGCCCGATCATCACCACAAGCACGACGCCCATCAGCACAAGAATGGCGGGCCCGGTGAGCAGGTAATCGACCACCTTCAAACAGAGCCAGGCACCGACTGTCAGTGCTATGAGCAATATCCGGTTTCGCATTGTCATCCCGAGGCGAGCTTGAGGCGTCCAAATATTAGTTTAAAGGACTGACAACCGATCGGGCCGGCTAATGTACAGCAGATATAATGTCACACCGGCCTTGACCGGCCGTTCGGGCAAGCAGGGTTGTCAGTGGGCTACGCCTTCAGTAGGCAATCACGCGCATTGCATAATCCGTAACAATCTCCGCCACCCTGCGCGCCCCATCCAGGCTTGCTGCCTGGCGGGCCAGCCGCAGGGCATTGATTTCATAAGTGCGCGTACGCAGGTGGTGCTGGATGCGGTTAGCCAGCACCGCCCCTGACAGCTCCGGATAAGTAATCTGGCTCGACACCCCCAGCTCGACCATGCGGAAGGCGTTGCTCTCCTGCTCGAACTGCTTGTAGTCAGGCACCAGCAACGATGGCTTGCCCAGGGTCAAGAGCTCCATGGCGGTTGAGTGCCCGGCCTGGGTGACAACCAGGTCCGCTGCCTTGTAATAGCACTCCGGATTGTCGGTGAAATCAAGGAGGTGCAGGTTGGGCGGCACATTCACCGCTTCAAAGCTGGAGAATAGTTCAAACTGGACATCCGGCAAGCGATGGGCCGCCTCAATCAGAGCCTGAAAAAGCGGTAAGCGATACTGATGTCCGCCCAGGGTTCCAACCACATATGGTGCATTGTGAAAGCGCAGGCGCGGGATGACGCTCTCAGCCTTCCAGGCCGTGACCGGACCGACAATCCGCTGCATCTTCATGACCTGCGGTTTGTGGCTCAATACGGGCAGACAGATCGTATCGGGCGGGGGAAAGTCGGCAATGACAATCTCATCGATCTCCCGGAAAACTGCCCGGGCGGCCATCTCAACACTGGGCTCGGCCGCTCCGTGCAGGATCGCCTCCTGGATGGCCTTGGGGGCCTCCGCCAGCTTTCGGGAGCGCCTGGAGCGCAGGCGCCCCAGATCTGGCTCAAACTCCTCCTGGTTGCGCCGCTGAAAGAAATGATCAAACTGGGTCTGGTTGGTCATGAAAATGCAGGGCAACCCCAGCTTGGCTGCCGCAAATACAGCCGCCGATCGGCAGTCGGAAATTACACAGGTAATCCCGTTCTCTTTCATGATCCGTGCTTCTTCCCGGGTCTGTCTGGTTACCACGAGCGGCCAGTTGGAGTTCTTGAGGATGATCTTGGATAGCTCAAAAGCTCCGTCCTCGCCAAAAAAGCGCACCTCTGGTCCAACCTCGACCGTGGCGTAGCCGGCCCTTTGCAGACGCTCCAACACATAACCGTAGCTGCCCAGGAAAACACATTCCGGATCAAACTGCCGGGCCACGGCCAGCGCCCGACTGGAATGGCCGTAACCCTCGCCGTTGACCGAAATGTATATTCGGTAGGGGACACGCGCTGTCCTCTTGGTAACAGGCTTGGGCCGGGTTAGAACGTTTACCATGACTACGGTTAGCTTCCAGCTATCTGCGGGGTTGCTTCCAGGCTCTTTCTGAGCGTGCGATTGAAGTGATAAAGACCAACGACCAGGATCGGGATCCCAATAATCAATAGGGTTGTCGATACGCCGCCCGGCAGGTTATCTGCCGAGATCCCGGCCAGAATCACGGGGATGGTCGAGGCAGCAGACATGGCTGTATTCTGGGCGCCAAAAACCTTGCCCCTAAGCTCCTCCGGAACAGCTGCCTGCAAGGCAGCCTGTGTCGGGACGGCCACCATAGCACAAGACATCCCGACAAACATGGACAGGAGTAAAGGAATGGCCATCAAGCCACCCTGCCAGGACACAGGCGGCAGCCCGATTAGCGGGCAGAGCCCGAGAGAGATGAAGGCCAGGCTGCCAAGCAGGCTCATGAATAGCCCGAGCATGGAGAATCCAGCATAAGCCAACAAAGTCGGGCGAACACCCTGGCCATAGTGGGCTACCAGAAAGTTGCCGACGGCCATGCCCAGCCCGGCCGCGGCGACAATGTAGCCGAACTGGAAAGGCTGGATGTGCAGCACCTGCTGGGCCAGGCCAACTGCGATGATGTTTAGGGTGATGATTGTGCTGAATAAAACCGTGATCTTTATGATCGCCCGGAAGACCATACGGTTGCTTGAAATATACGACAGGCCAAAACGCAGCTCCTCCCACCAGGGATCGCGCGGGCCGCAGAATGGTTTGTTATCGCTTACAAACAGGAGCAGGAATGCAGCCAAAAAGAACGAACTGGCCACAGCCCAGTGCGCTCTGCCCAGCCCAAACTGGGAGACGATCGGTTCTCCCAAGGCAAATCCAAAGCCAAGAGCGATCATCATGGTGGTAAAAAAGAGCGAGTTGGCGCAGTAAAGATCGCCCTTCTTGACCAGACGGGGAATGGAGGCGGTCTCAGCCGGACCAAAGAACTGGGATCCCACCGAAATCAGGAAGGCCAGCGCATAGGCCGGCTTGGCAGAGTTAGCCACCCAGGGCAAGGCGATCAGCGACACAAAAAAGCCGCGGGCCAGATTGGAAAATACCAGAACCGCCCGGTTCGACCAGCGATCCACATAGACGCCGGCAACCGGACTCAGGACCACGGCCGGGATTGTGAAAGCGACATAAAGGAGACTGGTCATCTCAGCAGCTCCGGTAGCCGGTGTGTGCACGCCCAGTGCCTGCTGGGCGGTCAAGATTGCCACAAAGAGCACGAAGACCGCCCTGTCGGCCAGCTGCGAGAATACTTGTGCCGTCCACAGACACATGAACTCTCGGTTCCGAAACAAGGAACCGTACCCGGACCTGATTTCGTGAGGTTGCAAGAGGGCAGGTTCTTTAGTCGGCAAGTTAACTTTCCAGGGTTGCCAAATAAGCGCTGAACATACTTTACCACCAGCACTTCCAGCTTTTCTTGACAACCGTGACAGCGCCTGAACTGTCATAAACACGCTGCAGAAATGATCTAGAGCACGTCGAGCGGTACCTCGTCCACCACACTGTCCTCCGACTTGACAACACCGGCAACCCCGCGCTTACTTGTCTTGATGAAATCAACCAGCTCCTTGATCTCCGGGTACGGCTCGATCTGCTCCTCTACAAGAGCAACGCCCTGGGACAGGTTGAGTCCAGAGCGATAGAGCAGCCGGTAGGACTCCTTAATGGCCGAGCGCACGGGGGGAGCCACCTTCTGCCTGCGCAGCCCGATGACATTGATGCCCCGCACCATAGCCGGGCGACCATCACAGGTGGAAAATGGTGGCAGGTCGTTGCGCGTACCGGTCAGCCCGCTAATCATGCACATTCTGCCAACGCGAACATGCTGGTGAAAGATGCACATGCCAGACATGACCGTGAAGTCACCAATCCGAACATGACCGGCCATCATCGTCGAGTTAGCCAGCACTACGCCGCGCCCGAGCTGGCAGTCATGGGCAATGTGGACATAGTTCATCAGGAAGCACTCATCACCAATTGTGGTGAATCCTTCTTTCGTGGCTCTGTGGATGGTCACATACTCCCTGATTGTGCAGCCGTCGCCGATGATCACCCCGGTCGGCTCGCCAGCATAGCCTAAATCCTGGGGCTCCAGACCGATGGCAGCGCCGGCATAGATCCGGCAACCCTGCCCGATTGTCGTGTGTCCATCGATGACAGCGTGAGCGCCAACCTGGGTGCCAGCGCCAATCCGCACGTTCGGGCCGATTACGGCATAGGGACCGATTTCAGCTGATTCGACAATCTGGGCGCCATCAGCGACGATGGCAGTGCTGTGTACGTTCTTCATCAGGCGCTCCGGGCAAAGCGTGTGCTCTCGGCTGCCAGTCTAGCGAGCGACCACGACCTCGTTCTCTGCCTTCTTCACCAGGGCAAAGCCAATCTCGCCCTCGCAGGCCACCTTGTCACCGACACGAGCCACTGCCCTCATGCGACCCAACGGCCCCTTCAGCTTCAGGAGCTCGACCTCCAGCTCCAGACGGTCTCCTGGTGTAACCATGGTGCGAAATTTGAAGCCATCGATCCCGGTAAACACCCCCAGCGAGTCCTTATACTCAGGCTTCATCAACATGGCGATGCAGCCCAGTTGAGCGAGAGCTTCGACCATCAATACTCCGGGCATGATCGGCTTGAACGGGAAGTGTCCCTCAAAAAATTGCTCGTTGGCCGTCAAGTTCTTATAGCCGATCGCCTTCTGCCCCGGCTCCAGGTAGGTTACCCGGTCCACCAAAAGAAAAGGGTATCGGTGTGGCAAGAGCTCCTTGATCTGGCAGATATCCAAGCCGTCAATTGTCGCGGTCATCTGTTTCAACCCCTGATTTGTACGGCGCTTTCCCGATAAGCGCTGAACCGAAATTAGCGGCTTACCGGGCAACCGGCAAGCAGCAACTGGAAAACGAAATTATACAGCGCCGCAGGCGGAAGAGAGGTTTGCCATCACCGACATTTCACGGTCCAACTTTAAAATCTAAATTAGTTTTGCCTCAGGTTATCTATTGCCGTCTGCTTTAGCTTGCCTGCGATTATTATGGATAGCCCGCACCAGCTTGCGGGCCCGACCAGGTAAAGGTGACTGCCGCTCATGGAAACCACATTCTTACCAAAGCTTTTTCGACCGGCCATTCCCAGCGCCACCCGCGCCTACAAAACAGGCTTCGTCGAGGAGCCGAGCGTTGCTGGACAGATGGACCTGGAAAAGGTTGCCCAGGGGGTGCGCCTGATCCTTGAGGGGATCGGTGAGGATCCACACCGAGAAGGCCTGATCGACACACCGGCGCGCGTCGCCCGCATGTACCAGGAGCTTTGTTACGGCATCGGCAGCGAGCCCGCCAACGAGATTACTTGCGCCTTCTCGGAGGGAACGGACGAGCTGGTGCTGGTCAGGGACATTCAGTTCGCCAGCATCTGCGAGCACCATCTGGTGCCCTTCATCGGCGTTGCTCATGTCGGATACATTCCTGAAGATGGGCGCATTACCGGCCTTTCCAAGCTGGCCAGGGTGGTAGAGCTGGCCGCCAAACGGCCGCAGGTGCAGGAGCGCATGACCACCCAGATTGCTGACGCCATTGCCGCCGAGCTCAAGCCGCGGGGAGTTGCTGTAGTTCTGGAGGCCGAGCACCTGTGCATGTCGATCCGAGGCATTCAAAAGCCGGGCAGCAAGACCGTGACATCGGCGCTCCGGGGCATCTGTCAGACTAACCAGGCGACCAGGGCGGAAGTAATAGCACTGATTCAAAGAAGCTAGCAGAGAAGGCAGATGCACCTCCCTGAAGATTTTCCAGAGCTAAGCGGCATCAGTAGGCGCTCCTTCCTCAAGGGCATAGCAGCAATCGCTTGCCTGAGAATGCCGCTCAGGGCAGAGGCGGCCGCCGGGCAGTTCGATCCGTTTGCCTTTGGCTATATCTCCGATGTGCATCTGGCCACACAGATTGCCGATACATACAGGCTTACACATGAAAGCCAGCTCTTCCTGCAGGACGCGGTCAAGCACCTCAACAGCGAGAAGCTGGACTTTGTAGTCTTCGGTGGCGACCAGGTCGAAACACTGGGCAAGGATCAATCCAACTGGCAGCTGTTCCAGGATGTAGCCCAATCGCTCAATGCGCCCTGGTCGTTTGTCCTCGGTGAGCAGGATGTCACCGACGTCTTTCCGGTAGATAAACTGAGGACTTATGGCCCTGACTGGAAGAGCAAAGGGATTGAGACAGAAAGATCGTACTGGTCGCAGTCGCCGCTAGCGGGGGTCCACATCATCGGTCTTGATACGAGCCGACCCAATTCGCCAACCGGCGACTTCTCCGGCCGCCAGCTAGACTGGCTGAAAAAGGACCTGGCAGCAAACAGACGCAAATTCACCATCGTTTTCAGCCACCACCCGCTTCTGCCGCCGCCACCTTATGACGGCGGGCCGCCCTGGGACGAATACATAGTTCCCCAGGGGCCAGCAGTGCGGGAAGTTCTGGCCAGCTCTCCTTATGTGCGGCTGGCCATCAGCGGCCATGTGCATGCAAGCAAGGTCCAGCAGGAGCAAAACATCTGGTACGTCTCCTGCTCAAGTCTGGATGTCTATCCGTGCAACTACCGGATCTTCCGGGTGACAAGCGACAGCATCACCATGGAAACTTACCAGGTCCAGTTTCCGGCCCTGGTCAAGAAGGCAAGGAAAATGCTCGTCTCGTCTACGCTTGCCTACAAGTACAGCAGCACCAAACCCGATTCTTTTGTCGAGCTCCTGGAAGGAGCGCGTGTAGACAACGATGCCTTGCTGCCGCTGGGCGGCGGACAGAGTGCCAAGCCGCTAACCAAGAAAAAGCCGAGGAAGGAGACGGCAGCCCAGGAAGAGAAGAAAGCCAAGAAGGAAAAGCCCAAGAAAGCCAAGCAGGAGAAAGGCAAGCCGGGCAAGGAAAAGCCGCCAGCCAAGGAGCAGCAAACGGCGCCCGAGGAGCAGCCAGCCACCAAGGAGGAGGTACCGCCGTCAACCGATGAGCAGCTGCACGGCAAGGAGAAACAACCGCCTGCTTCTGACAGCACGCCACCAGCCAAGGCTGACACCGCTCCGGAGGCGGCCGCACCGGCTGGCGATGAGGCTGAGACAAGCGCAGGCAGCAAGGCTCCAAGTACAAGCGTGCCCCCGAAACCTGCCAAGCCGTCCGGCAAAGGTAAGTCAAGCACTTTGAAGGAGTAGTCGGATGCGGGCCGCTTTGTGACATTTTGTGTCCTGTCTGACATACTTAGCTTCAGCTTTCTTCAAAACTAAAGCGGGGATCACATGGCAAGCAACGCTACGAGCGACAAGAGCCGAGAAGCTCATCCTTCGGAAAATCAAGCACCGGGGCCACTCACCTACAACACATACTTGAAGGTGGACGAGCTGAAGTCACTGCAGATCTGCCAGTCTGATCCACCACACCATGACGAGCCCTTGTTCATCATCATCCATCAGGCCTACGAGCTATGGTTCAAGCTCATACTCCACGAGATCGATGCTGTCTTCGCCCTCCTTAAAGCTGGAAAAGCGCGCAGGGCAACCTTCTTCTTGCGTCGAGTGGTGGCCGTGTTCAAGCTCCTGGTGCAACAGATTCATATACTTGAGACCATGTCGCCCAAGGACTTCCTGGGCTTCCGCTACAACTTGAATCCAGCCAGCGGCTTTCAGTCGAGTCAGTTTCGTGAGATCGAGTTTGCGGTTGGACTTAAGGATGAACGGCTGCTTGAGCACTTCCGGATCGACGCAAGCGCGTACGATAAGCTCCTGGCCCGCTTCCAGTCACCTTCTCTCCAGGAGGCCTTCTATGCTCTCTTGCGAGCAGACGGCTTCAAGCTTGAAGAGGCTCAAGCGGGCATGAGCGAGGAGGAGACTCAGATTGCTCAGGACAAACGGATTAAAGAGCTGCTGAAGATCTACGATGATCCGGAGAGATACGCGGACCTTCACGATCTGGCAGAAACTCTCTTCGACATTGACGAGCTCATTTTTCTCTGGCGAACCCACCACATTACCGTGGTGGAGAGAATGATCGGTTTCAAGCGGGGAACCGGCGGCAGTGATGGTGTAGCCTATCTGCGCACAACCATGAACAAGCGCTGCTTCCCGGATCTCTGGAGGCTGCGAACATTTCTGGAGCTATGAACGGTCTCAGCCCGCGCACCTGCGTGCCTGTCTTCATCTGCCTGATCATCGGGCTGGTATCATATTCGCTACCATTAGCCCAGGCCGCCACTGGTGACGAAGGCTCAAGCAGGCTGCCGGAGATGGTGACCTGCATTCGCCAGAGGGCGCATTGCTCGGAGCGCGACCCTACCGGCGGCAATGAGAAGGAGGCAGCCAACCCTGATGCCACCTGGGAAATGCAGGCAGAAGCCGGCAAGTCAGCCTTCCAGCAAGGCCGGTTTGGCGAAGCAGAAACCAGGCTACTTGCCGCCCTTAAAGAGGCACAGGCATCGGGGCAAGAGGACCGGCGCCTGGCTGTAAGCTTCAACAACCTGGCCATCCTGTATCAGGCACGCGGCCAGTTCAGCCGCGCTGAGCCGTTCTACCAAAGGGCGCTGAAGGCCTGGGTGAAGGTGCTCGGTGTGCAAGATTCGCAAGTAGTGGAGAGCCTGATTAGACTCGCCCAGCTCTACCTGATCGAGGGCAAGTATCAGAGGGCTGAGCCGGTTTATGCCCATTTGCTAGCAATTGTCGATAAAAGGGTGGGACAGGAGAAGAAGGCAAGTTATTGCCTCAAAGAGCTGACCATTTTTTTCAATTCCCGCCACGACTTTCCCGGAGCGGCTGCTGTTGTGGCACAAGTTCTAGAGACTACAGAGAATACGCTGGCTACCCAGCACCTTGAGCTGGCCGTGTGCCTGGACAGCCTGGGCAGCCTGTTCAAACGCGAGGGGAAAACCGGGTCAGCTGAGCAGCTCTATAAGCGAGCGCTTGCCGTGCGGGAGCTATCGTTGCCACCGGAGCACCTGGCTCTGGCGACAAGCTGCGAGCAGCTCGGCAGCCTTTATCTGGACCAGGGCAAGCTGGCTCAAGCTGAGCCATTATACAAGCGAGCTCTGGCAGTAACCGAGAATATCCCCGGGCCGGCGCGCCCTGAACTGGCATCCAGGATGGACAATCTGGCCAAATGCTATGTCGGCCTCGGCAAGCTCGATCAAGCAGAGGAGCTCTACAAAAGGTCTCTGGATGTCATCGGACAGGCGTGCGGTTCAGGGCACCCGGATGTAGCACGTGCACTTTTCGGATTGGCGTCCGTTTACAAATCTCAGGGCAGATATCGTGAGGCGGAGCCGCTCTTGAAGAGGGCTCTGGCTATCTCCGAACAAGCACATGGACCGCAGCACTGCTCGCTGTCCCCGATTCTCGATAGCTACGCCGAAGTTCTGGAGAAAATCAACTGCAGCTCAGAAGCGGCCAAAGTTGCAGCCAGGTCAAAGGCCATTCGCGGGAGCTAACAACCGTTTGAGCCGGCCTTGCCTTAGTGCCAACCGCTCGTCGGCTGTCGGCCGGCTTGCCAGCGTCGAGTCCAGCTAAAAGAGGAGCTGATCCAGCCGGGCATCAAACCGGTCATTTGCCGCAACTCCTCTCGGTCTGTGCGTGTGCAGGAAAGAGCCGCCTCGGAGACAAGGCTCTTGTTACAGAAAGCCTGACCAAGATGCCACAGGGCCCTAACCAGCAATCCGGCACGGCTGTCTCCAAGCAAGAAGTTGCGCTGACTGACCCGTTTGAAGCAGACAACCACCTCACCACAGCGGAAGGAGCTTGAACATCCGTTAGTAGAGTAGGTTGTCAGCCGATTCGCTGACACAGGCAAACCCAATACCTGAGCTGCGTCTGCACCATGACAGACAATTTGCTTGCCGAAGCTCTCGGCTTTGACCTTGGCCACATCCAGCACTGAGGGGATGCGGCTCATGGCGTCCAGGATCACGAAGACTCCTCGAGCTAATCGTACAATCACTTCAGATTTGACCAACCTGAACAGCGCCTGATCAACAGCCGATCGAGATCCATACCGGAGTAGATCGCGAGTTGTAAACGGTTGTCCTCTCGGAAGCATGAATATGTGTCTGCGGACAAATGACGTGGTATACATTGGGCAAATCCTCCTTGTCTCCCAGCTTCTTGCACCTGCTAAGAAATTCAGCTGTTTTTCTTACATACGGTGCGACAGCCAAAAAGGTTCAGGTGCCTTCAGCCAAATTTGCAAACAGGTGGCAGCACCTCCTGCTTGGCAGCTTAGCAAGCTCCGAGCCTCAGCCCGTTGGCGGTCCTGGAACATCTGGCATGGCTATTTGGCCTCGGCGCACTCAACCAGTCGCTTTACCCTCTCCGGATCTACGTGATTGTGCCATTTGCCGCCGTGTTTCAAGGAAGAGCCGACAATAACCGCATGGGAGAACGGAGCATAGAGTTTAAAGTTTTCGGGCGTTACTCCCGAGCCAACCAGAACCCTGGTGTTAACAGCCGAGTGCACGGACTTCACCTGATCAGGATCGGCAGGCTGACCGGTGGTTGCACCGGTAACAACAACGCCATCAGCACCAAAAAACTCTGCTGAGCAGGCCGTCTCGATCAAGCTAACATCGCCAGTAATCGCATGGGCCGAGTGCTTTTTCTTTACGTCGGCAAAGATCATAACGTGCTGCGCTTTCAAACTGGCCCGTCGTCTGATTAGGGAGTTGGCGCAAGACTCGTGCAACCCTTCATCTCCGACGTGCGCATAGACGAACCCCTCCACCCGCAGAAAATCGAGCCCGACGGCCACGGCAACGCCCAGGGCCTCCAGATTGGCGCCAGCCAGAATCTGAATACCGGTGGGCATCATCGTTTCATGTTTGATCGCGCTTGCCACCACAGTCATCGCTGCGGTAGTCTCCGGATCCACCCTGCCCTTGAGATATGGAACATCGTGCATATTCTCAACGAGAAGAGCGTCCACGCCTTGCTCTTTATAGGCGTGCGCATCCTTGAGCGCTCGACCCAGGATCTCCTCCATGCTACCCCGGTAGCCAGCCGAGCCTGGCAGTGGCAGCACATGCACTACAGCGATGATCGAACAGAGCCGGCCAAACATGCAGCAAACCTCCTTGTCTCCCCCTGCTCTACAGGTAATCCTTACCCAGAAGCACAGCCCGCACCGGCGAGGCCTCCAGCTCCATGAGCTTGAGAGGTAGAGCAATCAGGAAATAACTGCCCTCCCGGGCCCGCGTCAGATCGAGGTTCTCCAGCCAGAACATCCGGGACGATATGAGCTCGTGGTGAGCTGGAAGCGTCTTCGAAGATACATGATCTACCGATGGAGTATCGATGCCTGCCAGAACAGCGCCATGGCTGGACAGATAGCTTATCAGCCCGGGGGAGAAGTAGGCGTACTCTGACTCGAACACCTCATAGCGGATCTCCTGGCAGGTTCGGAAAAGCACACGCTTCGGGAACTCCTTGAAGCGCTCGAGCTTTTTCCTTATATGGCTGACTTCAATGCCCTCCTTGCGGCCGGCCAGATCAATGACCACGCAGGGTCCTAAGTAGGGATCGAGAGGCGCAAAGCCGATCGTATCAACTCCCGAGTCCATATCCCCAAAAACGTGTATGGGCGCATCTGCATGCGTGCCCACATGAGGGCTCATGGTCAGGGCGGTCAGATTGATAACCTTGCTCTGCTGATAAGACACGGTGATCTCCCGTTTGAACGGCACATCACCTGGGAAGCAGGCTGTCCTGGAGTTCACAGGCTGGGAGATATCAATGATCTGGTAACGGTCCAGCATGCAGTGCCTCAGGCCCGCTCGTATTCCCTGACCTGGAAGTGAAATAAGGTCTTCAGGTGCCGATCTCCATCGCCACTGCCATGAGCCGGGGTTCTCAGACCTAACTGCTCAAGAACCTCCTTGATAACGATCTCCAGATGACGGGCATCATACCCGGAGGACAACTTGATGAGGATTCCCAGTCCGCCTGGGTATCTGGCGTTGTCACCGATCGCCACCGCCAGCAAGCCCTCGGCACCTTCCTTGGCCAGGACCGGAATAGTTCGATCATCGGTGAGCTGCCCGAGCATCAAGCGGGTGTCCAGTCTCTCCGTTCCCCCAACCAGCCGGGGATGACTATGCATGAACGACCTGATCTCCTGCCACCGTTTGAGACTGGGCACCACATTAGGTGGCGCCTGCTCGATATTTCTACCGGACAGATCCTGAAGCAATCCCAGATACAGTTTAGCCATTTCCCACGCTGAAACGGAGTAATTAGGCAACCGACAACCATCGATCGTGGTCGGAAAGTGGCTAGCTTTCCGTTTCAATAGCCAGGCAAGCAGATCCTTCAAAGCTAAGAATTGCGAGCCATCTTGATTGAGGTAGTCACCCAGATCTTCCCCCCTGGCCTTCATGGCCATGAGAAAGCCAAAATGCTTGCCGCTGCAAC
>Ga0066388_100001240_pt1 | contig 14023 bp, 14 predicted proteins | sample PanSoiMetaGPlot6_FD_64539 | JGI IMG/M metagenome (GOLD analysis project Ga0066388, IMG submission 64539) | Tropical forest soil microbial communities from Panama analyzed to predict greenhouse gas emissions - Panama Soil - Plot 6 (Hybrid Assembly) | ecosystem: Environmental > Terrestrial >... | reverse complement strand
CTCGTCCAAAATGCGGCGCAGCGCCGCCACATGAGCGCTGAAGGTCGACAAGCTCGCCGCGATGGATTGCCGATCTCCGATGTCCGCAAAGAACTGCCCGAACACCGGTAGCCGGCTTTCCGCACCGACCGGCGGCACGATCCCGCTCTGTGCCAACGCGGCTAACAATGCGACCGCCTTGAGCAGCACCGTCTTGCCGCCGGTATTCGGACCGCTTACCAGCAGCGTGCGTTCCGCAACATCCAGATCGAGATCAAACGGCACCTCGGGTGCCGAGCCTGACAGCAGCAGCGGATGCCGACCGTTTCGTATTGCAAGCGCCGCCGGGGCTTCCTCGACCACAGGCACTTCGCCCGCTACGGCCAGCGCGTAGCGCGCGCGGGCGACGAGGTCGTCGACCGCGATCGTCATCTCGACCGCATCCCGGATGACGGAAAGCGCCGGACGCAGCAAGGCCGTCAGCTCGCGCAGAACCCGGAGCGTTTCCCGCTCTTCCTCAACCTGAGCCTCGCGCAGCGCGTTGCCCAGATCGATCGCCTCGGTCGGTTCGACAAAAAGCGTTCCCGCACTCCCGGATTCTCCGTGCACGATACCAGAGGGGCGGGCTCGCGAGTCGCGTCGAACCGGGATGACGTAGCGTCCATCCCGCACCGTAACCGTGGCATTGGGCGGTACTGCGCTGCTTTCGAGGCCGCGAAGCAGCCCCTCCAGGCGACGCACCAGCCGGTTCCGCGCGTCCTGCACTTCCCGCCGCGCCGCCGCGAGTCGAGGGCTCGCGCTGTCGAGCAGCGATCCATCCGCATCCACCGACTGCTCGAGCCGGCGTTCGAGGCGCCGGTCGGGCAGCGGCCGCAACAGCTCGGCGGCTCGGGGCGCCTGCGACGCAACTCGACTCAGATCGCCGTGGACGGCCTGGCTGGCGACCAGCGCTCGGTGAATTCCAGCCAGCTCGATTCCTTCCAGGACGCTTCCCTCGATGCGTAGTCGGGTGAGAGCGGGAGCCACGTCGGGCACCGCTTCAGCCAGGAGGCCATCTCCCTTTCGAAAAAGCGCTGCGACCTCCTGCACGCGGGCCAGCTCGATCCGAATCCATCCGATGTCATGGGTGGGACGGCGTGCCCGCACCCGATCCGCGCCGAGTGGGCCGGCGGCAAATGCGGCAACTCGGGCGAGCACGGCGCTCAGCTCGATGGTTTCGAGGGCATCGGCAGTTCCGGCATCCGCCAAAAGCGGCGGGGTGCCGGTGGTTGTATCCCCCGGCACCCCGCCTGAAAAAGCGTTGACCTCCACCTGCCCCTTCATCATCCCGCCTGCAGCTCCTCGCGAACGATCTGATTGATCAGCTTTCCGTCGGCTCGGCCCTTGAAGCGCGGCATCACCACTCCCATCACCTTGCCTATGTCGGTCGCGCCGGCTTCGATCGCTGCACGTGCCGCCGCTCGAATCTCCTCTGGTTGCGCTGCCGGCGGCAGGAATTCCTCCAGAATCTTGACCTGACTCAGCTCCACCTCTGCGAGATCGGAGCGCTGCGCCGCGCTGTATTGATCGTGTGCTTCACGGCGGATCTTGATTCCCTTCCGGAGTACCTCTACGACCTCGTCGTCCGTGGGGTCGCGACCCAGCTCGAGCTCGCGGTTCTTGACGTTGGCGAGAATGGTTCCGAGTACGAGTGTCCGGTCTTTCTGTTGCGCCTTACGGGCCGCGTTCAACGCGGCCCGCAAGGCGTCGGTGAGTTTAGACACGCGAGATCCGAGGCCCGCGGCGGGTCTTGCGGATGGCCGCGTTCATCTTCCGCTTTTTCTTTTCACTTGGCTTCTCGTAGTGCCGATGTTTTCTCAGATCGGACAGAATTCCGGCCTTCTCGCACTTCTTCTTGAATCGCTTGAGTGCGCGCTCGAAGCTTTCGTCGTCGTGGATGATCACTTCGGACATGCTGGCGAAGTCACCCCTCTCGCGCCCTGGCTGGGCGGGTTCGTTAAGCCCAACAATCTAGGGAGGTTAGACCGCAGGAGAAAGGGGGAATGGGGAATGGAAGAATGGGGTTGGCGCACACCGCATTCCCCTTTCTCCCTTTCCCCCTTTCCCCCGTTCTCCCTATCCCGGGGGCCACCCCATCGCACGGCCGCCCAGCACGTGCAGGTGCAGATGATCCACGCTCTGGCCGCCATCTCTCCCGGTATTGGTCACGATCCGATAGCCGCCCGCGTCGAGCCCCAGCTCGCTTGCAACCTGCGTGGCAAACACGAGTAGGCCGCCCAGCATACGCTGCCCCGCTTCGCCTTTGGCGTCGCGCGCTGCGCTTATGTGAGCCAGAGGAACCACCAACACATGGGTCGGCGCCATTGGCTTGATATCCCGGAATGCAACGAACTCCGGCGTTTGCTTCACGACGCCGCCACTGATTTCACCGCTCGCGATCTTGCAGAAGATGCAGTCAGCCATCGCCTCCTCCCGCACGCGCGGCAGCGGCACATGCCGCCGCCGCCAGCGCCGCAGTTTCGAATCGCAGCACGTTTGCAGCCAGCCGAACCGCAAGAAAGCCGGCTGCAGCAACACTGTCCTGCTCCGCTCGACTCAGGCCGCCTTCCGGGCCGACCAGAATCGTGCAAGGACCCACCCCAAAGGCCGGGGGAACAGCGCGTCCATCGACATCGGCAACCCACCGTGCGCCCTCGAGTCGCTGCGCGAGTAGGCCGGCCATCGGTTGGGCCGGATGGACCTCCGGCGCCCACGCCGCTCCGCACTGTTTCACCGCCTCGAAGGCCCGACGCCTGACTCGCGCCAACTGACCTTCTCTCATCCTGGTCGCCACCGCAGCCGTGCGTTCGGTGGCGATCAGGAAGATGTCGGTCACGCCGAGCTCGGTGGCCTTTTCGACCAGCCAGGCGAAACGATCGCGGTCCCCGGCCGCGACCGCGAGACGGAGGGGGGCCGGCCGGGTCGCCATCTCTGCCTGCTCGACGACGACAGCTACCGATCCTCTCTCGTCCCGCAGCGCGCCTGCTCCCACCAAGCCCCGCCCATTCCGGAGCCGAACGCTGATCGCTTCGCCGGCCCGGCGTACCCGGAGATGATGAGTCTCAGCTGGATCGAGAGGGACTACGTCGCCGACGGAAACCCGTCCCGGAGGAAGAAGAACCGTTATCATCCCCGCCGCGCTGCTACAGCCCACCATCCCGCATCGACCGCTTCGTCGATGACTGCAAGCCCGGCTCCTTCGAGCACAGGCCGGAAGATTTCGGCCTCGGGCAATTCCATACCCGCAAAGATGGCGGTTCCAGCAGGTGCGAGAGCGGCGGTAATAACCGGAAGCAGTCGGAGGTTCACACTTCGCAGAATGTTGGAGAGCACGATCTCACACGGTCCGAGCAGCGGTGCAAGGTCGGCCGCATCTCCATCGAGGAACTCCACCCTGTCGGCGACGCCATTGCGGCCGGCATTCTGCGCCGCGATCCGGTTGGCCTCGACGTCGATTTCCACCCCCGTCGCGCGCGCCGCACCGAGGGCGACAGCGGCAATTGCAAGGATGCCGCTGCCACTGCCCAGGTCGAGCACTCGGTCGCCCGTACGCACACGACGTTCGAGTAGCGCCAGCGCGGTCCGGGTAGAGCCATGCTCACCGCTGCCAAATGCCGTCTCCGGATCCATCACCAGAACCGGCTCGGACGGCAGACCATCTAGAGCGGCCCACGAGGGCGTGACTGTGAGCCGGCCAATCCGCCTGGGACTCAAGCCGTCCCGCCAGCGATCCCTCCAGTCCACCGTTTCGAGGGGTCGGCACGAGACCTGTACCGGCACCCCCGCCTCGTCTGCGACCGCGACGGAGAGCCGCTCCGCCGCGGCCTCATCCTCGGCGAAGCCTACCAACGTGCCGTCGGCTCGCTCTTCGACCGCATGGCCCGTGCGCGCCACGAGCCACGCGCCGACCGACTCCCGGCGTTCGGGAGAGATCAGCACGTCGACAGCCCACCACTTCATGCGCCGAGGGCTTCTTTGAGCTTGGTCCAGAATCCTGGAGCGCGCCGGGGCGGCTCGCCTTCGTGCTTGGCCAGCTCTCGAAAGAGCCGCTCCTGCTCGTCCGAGAGTCGCTCGGGCGTCCAGACATGGATGCGAATCATGAAGTCACCACTTCCACTCTGGCCCAGCGCCGGCAGCCCTTTCCCTTTGAGTCTGAGCACGGTGTTGGTTTGAGTGCCGGCGGGCACTCGAACCCGCTCCTCGCCGTGCGGCGTGGGCACCTGAAACTCTCCACCAAGCGCAGCCTGTGAGAACGAAAGCGGAAGATCGAACAGGAGGTCGTTGCCCTGCCGCTCGAACCGCTCGTCCTCCTTGATATCGAGCATGACCAGCAGGTCGCCGTTCGGACCGTTGCGCGGGCCGGCGGCTCCCTGCCCCCGAAGGGTCAGGTAATTGTTGGCCGACACACCTGCCGGGATTTCGACCGGAACGGTCCGCTCGCCCCGCACCCGTCCATCGCCCCGGCACACCTCGCAGGGCTCGCGTACGACCATGCCGTCGCCGCCGCAGGTGGGACAGGGCGACACCGACATGAACTGTCCGAACATGCTGCGGGCCGTGCGGCGCACTTCCCCGCTGCCACCACACGTGGTGCAGACGGACGGCTTGGTGCCGGGCCGCGCGCCGCTCCCCGCACAGTTCTCGCACCGCTCCAGCGTCTTCAGCTTGACGCTCTTCTTGGTGCCCGTCGCGACCTCCGCCAGGGTGAGCCTGACGGTGACTCTGATATCCTGGCCCCGCCGCGACTCGGCCTGAGCCCGTCCGCCTCCGAAGATCGACTCGAGTCCGCCCAGTCCGCCGAAGTCGCGCATGAAGATCTCGAGCGCTTCGGACAGATCCACATGATGAAAGCCGAACCCTCCGGCACCGGCGCCGCTCACGCCGGCCCGTCCGTAGCGATCGTACGCGGCGCGCTTTTGCGGGTCCCGCAGGACCTCGTAGGCCTCCGCGATCTCCTTGAACTTGGCTTCGGCTTCGGCCGACTTGTTGCGATCGGGATGGTAGTCCATCGCGAGCTTCCGATAGGCTTTCTTGATGTCGGCCTCGGACGCGGTCCGCGATACCCCGAGCAGTTCGTAAAATTCGTTCACTCCAGCAGGTCCTCCACCAGGCGACTGGTGTGTTCCACCAGGCCTATGATCTTCTCGTACGGCATCCGAGTCGGGCCCATAACCCCGATCACACCCTTGAGTTCACCTGCCTGATACGATGATGTCACCAGGGTAAAGTTGCTCAGTCGAGGGTCGAGGTTCTCCCATCCGATGGTGATCGAGAGCCCCGCCCGGCGTCGCGCCTCGAGGGCCCGACGCAGGAGGTCACGCCGCTCGGTCAGCTCCAGCAGGCCGCGCATACCGAGGTTCGACGCGAACTCCGGCTGGTCCGCCAGCATTTGCGCGCTGCCGAGCATGACGGTCGCGCCGTTGCCCGACAGATCGAAAATGTCGTCCCGCTCGGCGATGAAAATGTTTAACAGCTCGCGACTGTCGGGCGCGTGATCTGCGTCGCGCAGCCGCTCCACGAGGCTCTGGCGTATTTGGGCCAGGGTGAGACCGGACAGACGGTCGTTCAGGATCTGGGTCACTCGTTGAACCGATGGACCCGGCAGGTTGCTGGGGACCTGCACGAAGATGGTCCGCACCACCCCGCTTTGGAGATTGAAAACCAGGACCACCCGGTCCGACGTGACCGGTATCAGCTCGAGCCGCTCTAATACCAGCTCGTCGAGAGCCGGCGCGACGGCGACGCCCAACTCCTGGGTAAGTACCCCGAGCACCTGGGCTGCCCGCCGAAGAATCTCTTCCAGGGTGCTTCCCGAGCCGAGAACCTCCGCTCGCAGCGCTTTGGATTCTTCCAGTGACGGCGGCGCGAGCCGGATCAGGCCGTCCACGTACAGTCGGTAGGCCCGGTCAGTAGGGACGCGGCCGGCGGAGGTGTGAGGATGAAAGAGGTAACCCTTCTCCTCCAGCTCGCTCATGGTGTTGCGAATAGTTGCCGGCGACACGCCCAAGCCGAATCGACGGGCAATGGTCTGGCTGCCCGCCGGTTCCGCGGTCTCGATGTACGTTTGCACGACAGCCTCGAGCACGCGCAGCTCGCGCTCGGACAGTTGGTCTTGGGCGGACATCCAACAAATCTAGACCCGGGCGCGAGGACTCGAAACGGGCCGGATCAAAGCGAGGCAACCAGCGCGTCCAGTCTGAGCCATCCCTCCACCGTCAGCCTGAGGCGGCCTTCGGACACCAACGCCCAATCCCGCCGTCTCCATTCCGCGGATTTCGATTCGGGGATCCAGTCCCGGGGAACCCCCTCGAGAGTGCGCAGCCCGAGATAGATCTCCTCCAGTCGAACCGCGGCTTGGTCGAGAGCCTCGCGCCCCTCGATCAGCTCCGCGCCTGCGCGGGCGGTGCGTTCGTACGCGGTCCACTCGCGAATATTCCACTCCCGTCGATTACCGTGTCCGCTATGCGCCGACGGGCCGACGCCCAAATAGGGCGCCCGAGTCCAGTAGGCACTGTTGTGTCGGGACCAATATCCCGGCCTCCCGGCGTTGGATATCTCGTAATGCTCGAAGCCGGCAGTACTGAGCCGTTCGTGCGCCAGCAGGTACTCATCTGCGTACCGGGTGTCGTCAGTGGGTCTGACCCGGCCGCTGGCACTCCAACGTGCGAGCGGCGTACCCGGCTCAGTGGTGAGACCGTAGAGCGAGACGTGCTCCGGTGCGAGCGCCAGGGCCTGGTCGAGGTCGTGAGCCCAGCTTCGCTGAATCGTGTCCGGCAACCCAAAGATGAGATCGAGCGAGATGTTGTCGAATCCGCTCGCGCGCGCAGCCTCCACAGCTTGCCCTATGGCGTGCGGATCGTGGGTGCGATGCATCCAGCGAAGCGCGTCGACCGAGAAGGATTGCGCTCCCAGAGATAGTCGGTTCACTCCCGCGCCACGCCACGCGGCGGCTGATGTGCGGCTCACGTCATCGGGGTTGGCTTCGAGCGTGATCTCCGCACCCAGGGCCACCGTGCGATCGGACCGAATCCGATCCAACAGCTGCTCGATGGCGTGCGGCTCGAGACGGGACGGCGTTCCTCCGCCGAAGTAGATCGTTTCGACAATCGCCTCGCGGTCCCAGGGCGGCTCGTTCAATCGAGCTGCCCAGTCCCGCAGGACAGCCTCCACGTACCCGCGAGACGGCACCTCACGCCGCACGGCTATCGCGAAGTCGCAATAGCTGCAGCGGCGCGCGCAGAAGGGGACGTGGAAATACACGTGCACTTTGAAATATCGCCGCCCGTCAGGCTCGCCGGAACATTCCACCGGCTTGTTGTACCACAACGCCGGCCAGCTCGAGCGTACAAAGCGAGCCCAGCAACTCGCCGGGAGGTAGGCCCAGCCGCTCGGCCAAGGTGTCGATGTGGACCGGGTCGAACCCGACTGCCTCCACCAGGGCAACCGCGTCCGGCGGGAGCTGGAGTGATGGGCTCGAGCGAGCGGGGTCCGGCCAGGACGTCCAGCCTCCGGCAATCTCGAGTTCCGGATAATGATGAAAGAGATCCGCCGGATCGACCACTGGCGTGGCACCATCGCGGATGAGTCGATTGGTGCCGACCGACGTGGCGCTGGTGATTGGTCCGGGAAGCGCGAGGAGCTCCCTGCCCTGTTCCAGAGCGCAGTTGGCGGTGATCAGCGCGCCCGAACCGGGTGCGGCCTCGACAACTACGGTTGCCCGCGCCAACCCGCTGATTAGTCGATTTCGCTGGGGGAAGCTTCCCGCGTGGGGACGCTCGCCTGGTGGAAACTCAGTCAACAGAAGGCCTCGGTCTACCATGGCATCGTAGAGCTTCCGGTTGGCTGCCGGATAGACGACGCCGAGCCCGTTGCCCAGCACGCCGATAGTTCCCCCGCCCGCATCGAGGGCGGCCTGATGGGCGACGGCATCGAGCCCGCGGGCCATGCCGCTGACGACCGATCCGCCGGCCCAGGCGAAGGCCGAAGCAACGATATGGCACGCAGCCGCGCCGTAGGCCGTGTGGTTCCGGCTGCCAACGATCGCCACGGCGCACCGACCCAGCAGCGCAAGGTTCCCGGCTGCGAACAGCACAATCGGCGGCTCTTCGATGGGCCGCAACGAAGCGGGGTAGCACTCGTCACTGGGCAAAATGGTTTCCCCGCCGAGGCTCTGGACCTCGGCAAGCACGCGTTCGCCGTCGGACACCGACATGTTTCGGATCGCGGTCGCCGCAGCCCCGTTCATTCCGGGGACCGAGCGTAAAAACGCGAACGGCGCCGAGAAGGCGCCGAGTGCACTCCCGCAGGCCGACAGGAGGTTAGCCATCCGGGCGGCCCCGATGCCTGACGTCAGGGCCAGGGCGACGTAGGCAGCTCGCTCTTGGTCCATGCGTCTTCCCGCCGCCGCTCATCCTCACGGGCCTTTGAGACAAAGGCCCACAACGTCTCCTTGAGCTCCTCGAGTCCGGTGCCAGCCACACTCGAGATGGCGAGCACGTCCACTCCATCCGCGGCGCGAACCGGTGGCATGGGATCATCCGATGCTAGAAGATCGCGCTTGGTAAGAACGATCAGATGCGGCTTTTCGTAGAGGGCTCCGCTGTAACGCCGAATCTCGTTGCGGAGCCGATCGTAGATGGTGCCGGGATCGCCGGCATCGAGGGGAATGAGGAGCGCCAGAACCCGGGTGCGTTCGACGTGTTGGAGGAACCGGAGGCCAAGGCCCTTACCCGCGTGCGCACCTTCGACGATGCCGGGGATGTCGGCGACAACCAGAGAACGGTGATCGGACAGCTCCACGACCCCGAGATTGGGCTCGAGCGTAGTAAACGGGTAATCGGCGATCTTCGGGCGCGCGGCGGAGATGACCGATAGCAACGTACTCTTGCCGGCATTGGGTTCGCCGACCAGGCCGACATCGGCGATGAGCTTCAAAATCAGCTCGATCTCGCGTTCCTGCCCCTCTTCTCCCGGTTCCCACTCGCGAGGTGCCTGATGGGTCGCGGTGGCGAACCTCGCATTGCCTCGCCCGCCTCGGCCTCCCCGCGCCACCAGCACGGTGTCCCCAGCTCGCAGGACCTCGCCCAGCGGGGATCCGGTTTTCGCGTCGCGGATTTCAGTCCCGGGCGGCACCGGCAGATAGATGTCCTCGCCCGACCGGCCGGTTTGCGTCTTGCCCTTCCCGTGCTCGCCGCGCTCCGCCTTCCAAACGGTTCGATAACGGTAGTCCAGCAGCGTGCTCAGGTTGGGATCGGCTCGGACGTAGACACTTCCGCCACGACCCCCGTCTCCGCCATCGGGACCGCCCTTGGGCTTGTACTTGAACCTGGCAAACGAGGAGGCACCTGAACCGCCCGTGCCAGCGACCACTTTGACCGCGGCGCGATCGACGAAGCTCACTGCCCGGGACTCCACCCCTCCCGCACCGTGCGCCAGAGCTCCTTGATCTTCTTCCACTGATCGAACGAAAGCAGCGGGTTCACAATCGAGAGCACCCCGTCGATCTGCCCGAAGGTGGCGCCGGCATTGAGCGCACCGCGGAGATGGGAGTGGAGCTGGCGATGCGTTTCCAGCACCGCGGTCTGGGCGACGGTACAAAGCTCGCGGCGCGTGAGGTCGAGGCCCGGCCGGGCGAGGGTGCGGCCGTATCCCTCGGTGATCATCCAGCCGTCCAGGGCGGGATGCAGCACGCGAACGCTGTCCCGGAGCTTGAGGTAGTTGTCGCCGTAGATCAGCGCACATGTTTCCTCTCCCCGGGCGGTCCAGGCTGCGACGTTGTCGTACCGAGCTTCGGGATCGTCCTGTGGCGCCGGAACCGCACCGAACTTGCGCCAGACCATGAACGCAACCAGCGCGCGGGGGTACCCGCACATGAGCACCGACTGCAGGATCAGCTCCTCGACCCAGGACACCGGAACCTGGGAGCTCCGCAGCGGGCCGACCCGTTCCCGGAGCTCGGGCTCGTAGCCCTGGGCAATAGCAGCCGCGAACCGGACCAGATCCCGTGTCTGCGGATCCAGGTTGTCCTGTTTCGCCGTCATGGTACCTCGAATGGAACCGAGTGTCGCCAACTAAGTCCCGCCTGCCGGTACAATAGCGCGCAATATAGCCCGGCGAACCGGCTCCTCCCGCTGACCCCGGAGCAGCGCAGCGTTACCTTTCCGGCCCATGTCATCTATCAGGCGCGCGTTCGTGGGCGCCGCGCTAGTGCTGCTCGCTGGGATCCGGTCCGCCCGTGCTCAGGCGTCGCCTTATCTGCCGCTCGACGATTCCCGTCTCCCTCTGATCGAGCATCTGATCGCCCGCGGCGACGTCGTCGATCCGTCGCCAATGATTCGGCCGTTTCGTTATGCCGACGCGATCAGGGTGCTCTCGGCCGCCGACACCGCACCGGAAACCACTACCGGGCGTCTGGTCCATCGCCTCAATGAGAGCCTCCGCTCCGACGTGAGATCAGACAAAAGCTGGTGGAGAGTCAGGCTCCGTGGCGGCGGCGAGGCATATACTCAAAAACGCCGGGACCCGCTCCATCTCGGTGGCCCGGGAACGGCTAACCCGTACGGCGACTTTGAGCTCTGGGGGTTGTTCGGCCCAGTCGCTGGAGTGGTGCGTACCTCCATAGAACCCAGTCTGATTGGGAATCCGGATTGGCCGAATAAGGCTCAGGAAAACGTCAGCGGAAGGCTGATTGAGGGATACCTGAGCGGACAGATCAAATGGGGCGCGCTGACCTATGGGCAACTGTTGCACAACTGGGGTCCCGTTGGTGTTCCCGGGATTCCCCTCAGCGACGTGGCATTCGAGCGTCAGGGGCTCGAGCTGCTCCTCGGCACCCGAACTGTCCGTCTGCGTGCCCTGGCGTCCGACCTCAGACCTCAGGCCAACGCCGCCGGACAGTCGGTCAATCGCTATTACTTCGTGCACCGCCTCGAGCTACAGGTCTCCCGACGGCTGCTGCTCGTCCCTTGGGAAAGCGTGCTTATTCAGGGCGTCGGGCGCACGCTGGAAACGCCGTTTGCCAATCCGCTCTCTCCCACCGTGCTGGCGAACAACTTCGGCATCGCTGACACCGGAAGCAATACGATCATCGGCTTCGACGTGAGCTGGCGGCTGGGCCGGCGCGTGACACTCCAGACGCAGACCGCGATCGACGACTTTTGGTTCAACAAGCGAAATCAGAAGCAGGACAGGTATGCGTTTACGGTGGCGGGCTACGGCCCTATCGGAAGCCGGCTCGGCTGGCGGGCCTGGTACACACTCGTCTCGAGCCTGGCGCTGCGAACGCAGAATCCGCAGGAAAACTTCACCGATCAGGGAGTGGGCATCGGCCGGAATTTCTCCGATGACGATCAGCTATCGGTGTCGGTGACGGTCCCCGCTGCCCGACAATGGTTGCTGACGCCGGAGCTCACTTTTCAACGGCAAGGCGAAGGCAAGATTAACGATCCGTATCCTCCCCCGGACGCCAATGGAAACCAGATCACGCCAATGTTTCTGATCGGCACCGTCGAGAAGACCTATCGGATCGCACTCGGCGTTGCGGGACGGGAAGGGCCGGTCGAGCTTGCCGGCAACGCAGGGTTTCACCACGTCACCAACGACCAGAACCAGTTGGGCGTCACGGCGAATCGATTCGTCGCCCGGATTAAAGTGACGTTGGCATGGGGCCGAAGCGGCTCGCTCGCTAGCGGACCAGAATCCAGTCCACCGTAACCGCGTTGTTTCCTCCGGGAGCCTCCTCTGCTCGCACCCGAAATCCCTTTTCATTCTTGTCGCTGATCGAGACGCGACGGGAGGCCGCTCCCGGCGAGCCCTTGACCCCGGTTACGGCGCAGGTCACGAAATACCCAGCGTCTGCCTCTGGCAACTGAAAGTGAACGTCCGCTTTGTCCGATCCGCCGGAGATAACCACGCTGCCGCGGAGGTTCCACGCCGGGGTACCGGTGGTGGAGATCCCATTGGCGCGAAGCACATTGAATCCCTGGGAGTGCCGCAGATAGAAACCCCGCGCGTCGCTGATGTCATCTCCCAGAAACAGCGTGGCCCGTCCCTCGTCCGACACGACGCGATCGATGGCCAGCGGCCCAGTGGACATCTGAGGGAACAACAGCTTCGTGTTGCTCGCGCCGGAGTCCACCCGGACGTATCCCGATCGATAGAGGTTTGGCGCCACGCCGTTCTTGAAGTTGGGCGTGAGAATGTGATTCCCCACCGCATGCTCGGTGAACCGGTATGCGAATTCCGGGCTCCCGCCCGGCGGCCCTGCACCGTGGTCGATCCCGATAAACTTGTTGGCTCGCCCATCCACCTCGACCTGCGACGTTCCCTTGCCCCAGGCGATGAGGCCCCCTGTGAAGGAGCAGCCGATCGCATAGCGCCCCAGTTTGAGGAGCGGGCGCGCTGGCATCCCCGTCTGCGGCTGACCGTGGCACTTGAGCCCGTAGAACTGCAGCGTGTCGGTGGGATTGTTCTGGCTTCCGTCGATGAACACATGCACGGCGTCTGCGCCGGATTCGATATGAACATTGACGAAGACGCAGTTGTTCATGGACTGGCCCCGCCCGTCCATCTGCGAGGTACAGCTCAAGGCAGGCTCCGACGCCGCCCCACATCCTTCCAGGAACACATCCTCGAAATACGAGTCGAATAGTCCGACCAGGCTCAACGCGGTGCCGTTTGCGCGCGCGATGGTGACGCTCCGCATCCCGAACAACGTCAGTCCGTCAAGCCGCACTGTGGTACCAGGAAAGCCGCCGGCATCGATGGTGAGATCCTGGATGCTGCAGCCGAAGGTGGGCCGGGTGTGACCATGGGCGCAGTGGAACAGGTCGCAGCGCGACGCGGACCCTCCCAGGCGCAGTCGAGTGACCGTTCGGCCGGCGCCTCGAAGGTGCCAGGCCGAGTTGGTAGGCAGGTCGAGCGGCGCTGACACGACGTAGTCGCCTGGAGGGAGCGACAGGATCCCGCCTGCCTTATTCAGCTCCGCCACCGCTCGACGGATCGCGATGGTATCGTCGGTACGGCCATCACCGGCTGCCCCGTACTGCTTGATGTCGAAGACGCGGGACGTGTTGTCCTCGACGGTTCCGCCAGGACGACTCAGGGCGGCGAGGGTTATTCCTCCCAGAAAAGAACGGCGTTCCATGCTGCCCTCCGGCAAGGGCGGACTGGGTTGTTGAAAACCTCAGGGGGCAACGGGCGGCGAGTAGCGCCCGCGAGACCAGAGCCTTTCCCGGCTCCGCGAGCCTCAGCGATTGTGCATGACTGCATACTCAGCAGTGAATCCCGCAGAGTGCGGCGCAGGCCTGCGGCTCGGCTTGGACGGCCGTAGACGCACGTTCTTCGTTGAGACGGCAGAGCTTAGCTACGGAGTGCCACTGCGTTTGCGAGTGGTTCATAGCATGGTATACGCAGAGCACGGGCCATCGTTGCCGACGCTCACCCCTCCCGTCACGGAGTCGGCTCTTCGCTGCTGAGCCAAACGCTTGCTCGAGAATGCCGCGGGGTGTCTTTGCGTCGTCCACATCTCCACCTTGACGACCTGCGGTCAGGCGTCACATTCGTCCCAAACGCCACTCCGAGTCGTTCCGACTATGGCCCCGCGATTAACCGAGACGATCACACGAGAGATTGAATTGGATGGTGAGCCCTACACTGTGAGTATCGGGCCCACCGGCGTGCACATCGCGCCTAAGGGCAAGCGAAAGGGCCACGAACTTTCCTGGCGGAGCCTGGCGAGCGGTGAAGCGGAATTGAATCGAGATCTGGTCCGATCGCTGGCGGCCAAACCTGTAAAAAAGTGAGCCGCGCCCAACAAAAACCCCGCACTCTGGTGCGGGGCCGTGTGGATCAGATGGGCGATGAGGGGCTCGAACCCCCGACCTCGCGCATGTGAGGCGCGCGCTCTAACCAGCTGAGCTAATCGCCCGCGAAGAGCGGGGCATAGTAACGAGCGGTCCAAGCCACGACAAGGGCGCAGGATAGACTGTGTGACCGGGATGCTTGA
>Ga0066388_100001239_pt1 | contig 14028 bp, 10 predicted proteins | sample PanSoiMetaGPlot6_FD_64539 | JGI IMG/M metagenome (GOLD analysis project Ga0066388, IMG submission 64539) | Tropical forest soil microbial communities from Panama analyzed to predict greenhouse gas emissions - Panama Soil - Plot 6 (Hybrid Assembly) | ecosystem: Environmental > Terrestrial >... | reverse complement strand
GATGTGCAGCACTTTGGTCGTCATTTTGCCTTTTGCGATAATGACTGCATCGCCCAGTTTTGCCTCAGAAGACGTTCCGGCCATCGAGTGCGCGACATGCTCCCAGGTAGAGAGCACCACGGCGTCATTCGTCGAAAAAATCGAGGCTCTTTTGGACAAAAGCGACTATCAGGCAGCGATTGCGGAGTGCAACTCCGAGATTGACAAAAACCCTGGCAACGCGGAAGCTTTCTACTTTCGATCGTTGACACAGTATTACATGCACGTCAATTTGAATGTCGTCATAGCTGATCTCAATCAGGCACTGACCATCAATCCCAACTACGTCGATGCGCTGGCCGGCAGGGCGTACGTGAGCAGACTCATGAATGACTATCAAGCTGCCATCGCCGATCTCACCCAGATACTGGCGCTGGAGCCGGAAAACATTAATGCATTGGAGGAACGCATAGCATTACACTCGGAGATGCAAGACATGAATGGTCTCGTGGCAGACTTCACGCACATGATCACATTGCGCCCGGACGACCCAGACGCTTATTACAATCGCGCTTTCTGCCAGAAGATACTGGGAGAAAAAGAAAAGGCGATCGCTGACTTTCAGAAGGCAGCAGAGCTTTACCTGGCTTTGCATCAAGAGAAGAATGCCGAGGAAGCGCAGCAAGAAATTGCTGCTCTTCAAGAAGCGACTACCAGCGGATAGTCGCACAATCAGATCGTCGATTGGAAAAATGAGCACCATGACAGAGCAGTCGCAACCGGCTGCTCTGTCGCTTGAGCGAGCATGTTTGAAATGGGTTACACTGAACCATCAGGAAAGCCGAAAGAGTTGGTGAGATTGCCTGGGAGCTTGGTCTGGACTTGCCTGGCTGCCTGACATGGTTCGTTACACGGATCACCTCCGGTGGAGAGTGTGGAGCGGCCAGAATTATTCGCTACTGAGGGAGAAAGAAGATGAGAGTGAAAGCGCTCGTGTCGGCGTTGAGTATGTGTCTCGTGACCTTCTCCTGCTGGACGACCCGAGGCATTGCTGCTGCGCCGGAATCAAGTGAGCGAGGCCTTCTTAAACCGAAGGAACCTGAGAAGTTCGCGCTGCTGGTTGGAATCAATGACTACCCGATGGGCGCGCTCGCTGGTTGCGAAAATGATGTTGCCGACTTCGAGAAGGTTTTGCTCGAGCGGTACAAGTTTCCGCCGGGCCACATTCGCAAGCTATTAAGCAAAGAAGCGACAAGAGACAACATGATTGCTGCGTTCAAATCTCAATTGATTGAAAACGCAAGAAAATATCCAGACGGTATTTTTGTCTTTGAATATAGTGGACATGGTTCGCAAACTAAAGACTTAAACGGGGACGAAGAGGATGGCATGGATGAGACCATCGTTCCCGTCGACAGCAGGCAAGAGAACAAGTATGACATCGTCGACGACGAACTGAGCAGCCTGTTCGGGGAATTGGCGAAGTATACGCCGAATGTGACCTTCATTTTGGACAGTTGTCATTCTGGAACAGGCACCAGGGGAATGAGCGCTACATCCAAGGCGAGGGCCCTGCCAGCCGATGAGCGGACGTATCCTGCCGCCCTTGCCGTGACGTCTCGCGGCTCTAACAAGAAAGTTGTGGACAAGGGATGCGCGCTGCTGCCGAGGGACAAGCGTTACGTGACTCTTTCCGGCTGCCATCCTACGGAGACTTCACAAGAAGACGTCTTGATCACACCGACTGGAGAAAGGAGAAACGGGCTTCTTACGGCGGCGCTTGTAGATGCGTTGAGAAAGGCTCCGCCCGACATCACTTACCGCGAATTATGGGAAACGGTGGCAAATGCGGTTACACAAAAACAGCCCGGGCAGCATCCGCAAATTGAAGGTGATCTGGACCGCGTTTTTTTGGGCGGTGCCGCCGATCGCTGCGATCCATTCGTGAAAGTGACAAAGGTGACTGACAAAACAGCTACCATCGAGGCTGGGAAAGCCCAGGGAGTGAATAAGGATGCGGCGATCGCATTCTACAAGGGCAGTGCCATGCGGCTTACCGGGGAAAGCGATTTGCTAGCTAAAGGTACAGTGAAGAGCGCGGATGATTTTAGCGCTGCCGTCGACGTAGTCAGTGGCGTAAACCCGGAAGAGCTCAAAATGAGCAAAGCGGTTGTGGTCACGCCATTCTTTGGTGATCGTCCGACGCGAGTCGAGCTGGATTCTTCGATCGGCGAGGGAAAAGGATCCGTGGACTTTAAGGCCCTCTTGGGGCGTCTGGAGACCAGAGTCAAGGACAGCAGACTCTTGAGTTATTCGGGCTCTTCTTTCAAGCCGCTTGACACTCATGACCGGGCCTGGGACCTGGCTGTAGTGAAGGCCAGGCAAAAGGACTTACGGAATGCCGATGGCGCCGCTGACACCACCCGTGGCAAAGCCGATGATTCCAGCATGCTTTACATCGCCGATCCTGCCGGCAAACCGGTCTTTGGATTCAGTGTTCCGGTTGACGATGTTTCAGCGGCCGACAAAGTATTCGAGACGCTTGAGAAGAAAGCACGTCAGGATAATCTAAGAGTGCTTAGAAACGCTGCATCGCCTTTGAGCGGCCAGGTATCGTACGAATTGATCAGGGTTGTTCCCGACCCGGTCCATCCTGAAGATGCGGCGGCCGCCAGGGAGCAGGTCTGGGAAGAAGATCGCTATGGCGCCCCGACGGTCAATCCTGGAGAGCGGATCAAACTTCAGATCGACAATGGTTCAGATGAGGACTTGTATGTCACTGCTCTCAGTCTCGGCACCAGCGGCAATATCAACGTAATCTACCCGCCAGCCGGCGGTGCTCATCCAATACCGGCAGGGGGAAAGGTGAAAACGGGCGAACTGAAGATAGGCGCACCACTCGGCCTGAACACATTCAAGTTCATCGTTACCAGCAAAGCAGTCGATTTTCGGTTTCTTGAACAGAATAAAGCGCCGTCTGCAGGTGAAAAAGGTCTGGATCCGTTGCGATTTCTGGTAGCCAATGGCTGCGTCAGCGAAACAAACAGGGACGTGACAGTTGAAGATGTCCCAGACATGAATTTCTGGACGACCGGGCGGATGGACATGGAGATCAAAGCACCGGACGAACAACATCTTACAGAAAAAGCAAAGTGAATCAAGCGGCAGCTCGTATGGCCATGCGCAAGTCCGCTCGCTTTCTGCAGCCTATTTGTCCACGTAGAAGCCGCCACGCTGTTGCTTCTGAATGATTGCGAGTTTTTCCTTTACTTGCGGATTATCGAGCGCCTTTTGAATTTCGAAGGCGGGAACCGCAAAAAATATCGCACCTTCACCTATCTTGAGTGTGTTGATGCCTATCACTTCGCCGTGGCTGTTGAGCAGCGGACCACCGCTATTTCCGTGATCAATTGGGGCGCTATGTTGGAGCCAATTCGCGTTGTTGAACGTTCTCCAGGTTTCGTGGCTGATGATTCCCGGGGTAATGGTTCCTTCCATGCCAATCGGGCTGCCGATTGCATAGATTGAGTCCCCTACTTGCAGCTTTGTGCAGTCACCGAGAGGTAAAGGCTTGGCGTCTGTGCCCGGAACGTACACCAGCGCGAGATCACGGTCACTGTCCTTCCACAAGATTTGCTGAATTGGGTGCAGTCCCGGTTTTGCCGTGATTTTGGCCAGACCGCCTTTGAGCAGCTCCAGGTCCTTTGGCTTGCCGACGACGTGGCAGTTGGTCGCTACTATGTCGGGTTGAACAAAAAAGCCGCTGCCGATGCCACCTTTTTCCTGCACGCCTATAGATACTCCACCCTGAGCCTTTACGAGCACCGGTTTGAGGGTCTCGACCGCCAGGGTGACCACCGACGATTTCGAGTTGTCGAAAATCTGCTTGGCGGTCAGCGTCTGTTGCTGTCCGAAGATTTGCGTAAGACCGGAAGGCTGATCGGATGCCGGCCTATTTCCGCCTGCAACCATGCCGAAGAAGGTGAAACCTAGTATTCCGACAACAACGACAACAATAACACCGACAATGGCCGCCGGTGGAATGGAAATTTCGCGGGGTGAGATTTGATGTTGCGCTCGCGAACTGGATTCTGGCGGAGAGCTGGCAGGTGGCGAAAGAGAGGGGCTGGGGTCGGCAGTATTTCTGCGGCTGTCGCGCTGTCCGCCGCCCACCGGCGCCGGGTGGCAAGAGCTGCCGGCGGAGGTATCGGCTGCGGCCGGTTTGATTGCGCCGCCGCCGCCCAGGTCCATGCCGTCTACGACATCCGACGTCAGTCTACTCTTCCGCTTTGGCGTTTGAGGACCGTTGTTTGACGGCGGAAACTGCGGTTCTGTTTCATCTGGCATTAAAACGCCCCCCCAATTCACTATACCACCGGACTACAACCAGCTATCGCAGCCACAATCCCCGTGGCCGGGAGGTACATGCCCGCCGTTGGCCGGTTGTGTCAGAATGTTCAAGGGGGTGGAACCGTTGGCGAGCGAACTATATGTGGCCAGTTCCTTCGGATTACGATGAGGCTATTCAGAACCCTCATCTCAATTTCATCGATGCTGAGTTGCGGGCCGGCCGGACGGAATTAGACGATTTCGGCAGCCCGATAGTATTCAGCGGCAACTTTGCGGCGGTGTACATGATTCACTCGCCGGCGCGCAATACTGCCGTGCGCTGTTTCATTCGTGAGGTAGACGATCATCAGGAGCGTTATGCTGCCATCAGCAAGGAGCTTGCTCGTTTGCGGCTGCCGTACATTGTCGATTTTGCTTATGTGCAAAACGGTATCAAAGTCCAGGACACGTGGTTTCCGATCGTGAAAATGGATTGGGTCGACGGCGATCTCCTCGATCAGTACATTCACAAGAACTTAGCGAATCCCGAGAAGCTAACGGCGCTTGCGCAAAGTTGGTTGGATATGTCTCGCTGGCTGAGGAGCGCTGGAATGGCGCACGGAGATCTTCAGCACGGAAACGTGATGGTGACGGGGGATCATCTCAAGCTGATCGACTATGACGGCATGTATGTTGCGCAGCTCGCCGGCAGACCCAGCAACGAAACCGGCATCGAGCACTACCAGCATCCAGGCAGGGGAGCAGCCGACTTCGGGCCGTATCTGGATAACTTTTCCGACTGGGTGATCTACACGACGTTGATCGCTGTCAGCGTGGACAAGTACTTGTGGACAAAGGTCAATATCGAAGACAAGCACCTGCTGTTCACAAAGTCTGATTTTGAGAAGCCTACAGAGTCCGATACGTTCAGGCGCCTGAAAAACCACGTCAATCCAGAGTTGAGTCGGCTGGCTACATCGCTGGAAAATTGCCTGTCTTACAACGTTGCCGCTGTTCCCGAGCTTAATCCTGATCTGGCTGTATCCCCGGTGCCGGCGGCGTCAATCAACATCTCAATGCCGGATGCATCCCCTTTGATTAAGGGCGTTCAGTCGTTCGGTGCCCCCGTAGCTGATCGGCTCAGGAAAACCGGCGAGATAGTTGGCGGTGCGCTCAAGCGGTCTGACGCCCAACCCTTGCCGCCACCGCCTCCACCTCTGCCCCCCAGGCAAATGCGCGCGAGCGTGTCGCCGGCGCCACCGGTTGCCAACGAAGCCAGGCGGCACCGGGACACGAACAAGCTATATGTCGCAATCGCGGCGTGTGGACTGGTCGGGCTGCTGGCAGTGGTGCTTTTCCTGTGGAGACCGTGGGGCGCAGGGACGCGGCGTATAACAAGCGAAACAAGTAGCTCCGCGCAGGCAAAGAAGGGCGACGAGTACTGCAAAAACGGCGACTTCGAGAATGCCATCAAGGCGTATGACGAAGCCCTTCACGCAGACGTTTCCGACTTTGATGCCCGCATCGGTCGTGGCAGAGCTTACTTGAAGCTCGGTAAGGTGAAAGAGGCTTTCAATGATTTCGACAATGCCGTGCTCACCCGGCCCAACAGCTCTCCAGCCTACATTTACAGAGCAGACGCCGGCAGGGCGCTCGGGCGAATTCTCGATGCGAAATCCGATTACGACAAGGCAATCAGTCTCGATTCTACGTCTGCGGAGGCGTATGCCCACCGTGGTGCCTTCAGGCGCAAGATGGGGCAGCTTTCTCTGGCGCTTTCCGACTATTCGCGCGCAGTGCAGCTTGATCCGGACTGGGGGCGAGCCTACCTCGGCAGGGGCAATACGCTGTTGAGACTCGGCGATTCATCCGCAGCGGCCAGTGACTTCAATCGTGCCATTGCCCTCGATCCCGATGATGCAAACGGTTACAACAATCGAGCCCTGGCCTACTGCCAGCAACACAAGTATTCTGCTGCGATTGGCGATTTGACCAAGGCGATTCAGCTTGCGCCGAAAGATGCAGATCTTTACTACAACAGGAGCGCCGCATACAGGGAATCCGGCCAGCAGGCCGCGGCGCTCGCCGATTTGGACACGGCAGCCAAGCTCTATCCTGCTAAGGATTCGCGTCTGGCAGCTCTGTACAGCAGCCGCGCTCGCGTTCGTGGAGACTCCTACGATTATCGGGGCGCCATTCAAGACTATCAACAAGCCTCGCAAGTCAATCCGGAATACGCCACTGCTCATTTAGGTTCTGCGCTGGCTTATCATCGTCTGGGTGAGTACCAACAGGCAATTTCCAGCTATGACCAGGCGGCAAAGCTGGCGCCGATGGATCCCACCGTCTACCTGGCGCGAGCCCTCGTCTACAGGGACAGGAAGGAATACAGTCTGGCAGTGGCGGACCTGAGCAAAGCTGCCGAACTGTACAAGAAGCTTGGAGACAAAAAGTCTGCAGAAAAGGCCATGTCGGCGATCAAGGCTCTGGTGGGTCGTTGAGGTGGCTGCGCATCGTTGCGGTGCTAAGATGGAGGACAGGGCAGCGAAGGGGCGAAGCTGTGCACGAACCGTGCTCTCCGGGGGGAGGTCTGGTGGGCCATTCTCTATACCACAGGCTCTACCTCGCTGCGCTCGCCAGTGCCTGTGTCGCGCTCGCTTGTTCACCCCCTGGGTTTGCCGATTTGTGGAAGGATCTGGCGCGAGAAGCCGTGCATGGCGCGGTTAAAGGAGCCGTCGATCAAGTCAGGTCTCGCGTCGGTGGCTCGCGGAGCTATGGCAATCAGGACGGCGGGGCGCCATCGTCCAATTACAGTTCGCGCTCCGACTCCAGTTCATACAGCACGCGAGTGGCCCCGGGTCCGCCGGAGCATTATTCTCCACCAGAGTCACCGCGCTCGTCATTTGATAATCCCGGTGGTGGCAACCGCAGCGGCTCCTCCGCCGACAGCTCCGGCGCCACCGTGAAAGTCGGCGGGTATCAAAATCTGCAACTAGACAAACCGAAAATGTCTCCATTTGATCAGCGGGCCCAGCAAACACCTTCGTGGCAGTCAGCGTCTACCCCCGGGGCGCACGAATACCAAACCAAACCTGATGAGAGATCGAACGAGGTTGGCTACCGGTATAGCACGGCCCGCCGTCCGGTGCCGGCCACAAGAACCACGAAGCGAAGCACTGCCGATTTCAGTTCCGACGTGAAATCTGAGCACCTTGTTCTGCCGGGATTTCCTGGTGGTGGTTTGATAGTCAAAGAAGATTGACGCTCAGTCTTTCGATGCCCGCAGACCGAGCCGATATTCGAGGTCGCGCAGCTTAGTTTCCAGCGCGTCAGAGTCTCCTCGCACGGCGAGCGTCTCGACCGTGACGAGGAGCTGGCGGCTGGTAGTAGTATCGACGCCCGACGACTTCAGTTCTTGGAGGCGTGCTCTGACGGCCTGAATGCGGTCGAACTTCGGGTGGGTAGAGAGTTGTTGCGCCGGCGCCGATTCATCCTGTGGCTTGGCCTTAGGCGGAATTTCCTCATGGGCTGGCGTGTAAGAACTCCGAGCGGGACGGGCAGTATGACGGGGGGCCTGGACCGGGCTGCTGCTGGCTGGCTGGGGAGCCTCTTCGGCCAAAGCGCGAGCCTTTGGCGGGTGCTGCCCTGGTTGTGAAGGCTCGGTTGCCCTCGACGTACTGTGAATGGGCTCGGACGAGCGCACAGTATGGGCAGCGTCAGAGGCTGGCGGTGACGATCTATCGTCCTTTGGGTGCGAGCCTGCTTGCGTTTCATGCGAGGACGGCGCTGGTCGGGAGCCGGCCGGTGGCACCGCGGTCTGACCCGGAGAAGTCGACCGTGCACGGACAGGCGCCGGCCCTTCTGGTTGTTCAGGCTCCAGTATACTGGTGCTGGGTGTGGTATCGCGCGTGGTGCCACCACCGGGAAGTCCGTCGGTCGGCACAGTATGGTGGGCCGTAGACTTTGTGGGCCTGGAAGGTGCAGTGCCTCGACTCAACCAGAAGGCGCCGGCAGCTACCCCGACAAGGACGACCGCCGTCGCCCACATCCCGTAGCGGAGCGCGGTGGAGCGATTGGGACCGACCATTGGCAGCTCGTGAGTTGTGACGCTGTATGGGCGATCGCCTGGGCCAGCCGCGGCCGGCTGGGAATCAGGCGCGAAGTTGCCATCGCCTTCCGTGCTCGCTGGCGGGGAGGAGTCTCGACCTGAATCGCGGGCTCCGTCGCGGCGTTGATGCTCGCTCTCCGAGAGCGGTGCGCCAGCGGTTGCTAGCTGGCTGCCAGTGGCGACTTGCTCTGGCCGGTCGCCCTGGGCCGGCGCCGAGGTTACGGTCGTGACAAAAAACTCCGGGTCATGCGCGGGCACTACCCGTGAAGGATCGAGCGCGGGAACATCTGGTACGTCGTAGTCCACCATGTGTTCGAGCGACAGAGCTAACTGCCTTAGCTTGTCGCTTGTGTCCTTGAGCTGTTGGATAAGTCCTGACGACTGTGGATTCTCCAGATCAGCCCTTGTGAAAAGAAGCTGGTCGCCGTCCTTCGAGACCTGGTGCCAGAGAGTCCTCTCCTTGCTGACGGCTAGCAAGCTGGTGTAGATGACCCAGGAAGAGAAATTATCCAGGTACGGCCCGAAGTGCAGCAGGTTGCGGCGCGGGTGCTGGAAATTGGGCGAGCCCAGTGTCCGGCTCGGAAACGCTTTAAGCTCGGGAACGTAAAAGTCGTCATAATCGATGATTTTCAAGCCGGCTTCACTGACCAGGATATTGTTGGGCTCGAGATCCCCATGCGCGATCCCCGCCTTGGTCATGGTCCGGCTGAACTGTAACCATTTGACGGCCAGCTCGCGCAGCACCGTTGCGTTGTGCAGATTCTTCTCAATGTAATCGTGGAGGGAATCCCCATCAGCCCAGAAGGATATGCCGACCGGATAGCTGGAGCCACCGATATTAATGGCGTTGGGCGCGTAGCGAAACGGCATGATGTAGGGCAACTCGAGGCGGCGCAGCTCAGCGGCGATCGCCGCATACCTGTGCGGGCGGTCGGAGAAATCGCCAAGAAAGACCTTGACAGCGAGCTTTCGTTCCTGTGAGCGCACGCAGAACACCGCCGACTCGCGACCGTGAAAAACGACAGGATCGCCGCTGGGATCCAGCCAAACTGAGGCGGCTTTCAGATCGGAATGGTTGCTCACATCGCGCAAATGCCGAAATGCTGCCAGGTAATCTGCTAGTGAGGGCAATATCATGCAAGCCACCTTGCTACGGACGGCAACTCTCGAACTGTGGGCTTTCTCCGGCGATGCGACGGGGGATGTTCGCTCCAATGCCTACATATTATCAGGGGCGAACAGGCCTTTTATGCGGGCGCTTCCCGGCGGCGCCCTGTGACGGAACCCAAAATTCGTTTTAGCGGAACCAGTGGTCATTGCCTCGCTACCGTGCCATAGTGGCGCTTCTGGTTCCGATTTCGAGCAGGTTAGTTATGCAAGTGAGATCGGCATTGAAGGCGAAGCCGCGGGCACCGCTAGCAATATCGAGCTTCAACTCTTTGCCTACCTGGCGCATGCGGTCCGGAAGCTGGCTCGACATGGAGAACAGGACACGAGCAAGCTCGTCTTTCAGCTGCTGGTCGCCGTTGGGAAACATGATGCTGGGCGCATTCGTGGAGGAAACGTGGATGTTGAAAACAAGCACGCTGCCGTCCGAGCTGCTCAATCCTGCGATGGCGCTCGCATCGGCCCGCGGGTCTCCGTCGGTGGCGTCGCCATCCGTGATGTTGATGACCATCGGCGGATAGCAGTCCGGGAACTTCGATAGAAACGATTGAGTGACTTGTTTGGCACGGCGAAATGCCTCGCACATCGGTGTCAAGCCGTCGGCTGCCGGGTCAATCCAGGCCTTGGTCTTTATGATTTCGACGCCTGATTCTCGCTGGATGACCGTAGTGTCAACCCGAGCCGCCGGTGCCAGATCTGAGATGCAGACCGTGACAGCACCTTCGAGATTACCACCGAAAGCCGGCCGGACGGAGTCTCCGTAGCCAATGGCGCCAACATAGTAATAGGGGTAAACATTGCCCGGTCCTCGGGTGCAGCGCGTAACCAGGCTGGCGATAAATCGATTGATCGCCTTCGCCACACCTTCCATCTTTGGCACGTCGCTGTCGCCTCTGATGCCGTCCTCCATGGATTCCGACTGGTCAATCAGGAAGACTATCAGCGACGGATTGCTGCGATTGATCTCAGCTTGGTAGCTCATGCGATTGCTCCTGGAATGGAAATGGTACGGTGCAGTGCCGTACAGAATTCAGGGCGAAGTGCAACGGCCAGCGGCCGACCCCACTTGTTTAAATCCCAACGTATCGATGCAGTATGACCGTTGTGACGAAATGTGTAGCGGGTTAGTTAGCCTAAGACACAGACGCGGATCATGGTCGTGTCATCATCATGCAAAGCCGGCCGCTTGTCGCGATCAAGCTTGGATCGATTCTTTGCAACGAACTCGGCAAACTCGTCAGCCGCCTGCAACTCGCACAAACTTCTCAGCGCCCGCGCCTCGGCCCGCGTTTCTCGCTGTCTCAGCAGCCAGGCTGCCAATGCGTCAGACAGAAGGAGGAAAATATCGCCGGACATCCACTTGTTGTTCAGCCTGACAAGCTTGCGGTCGAGCGCTTCGTCATTGTTGCCAGGGTTGCTGGCCAGCAAATACGGCAGGCTTCCAAACTCAGCCGAGCGCGTCAGGGGGTACGACGCTACGATTCTGCCTTTTCGAATGTGGAAAAGGCAGCTATCGCCCATGGCCACGACATCCCACGTCCGGTCATCCTGCCTGATTGTCATGCCGACCACGGCCGCATACGCCCCCAGCTCCACTTTCTCGGCCGCATACCAGGGCAGGTCAAGCTTGCTCACGTATGCCTGCCACTGTGCCTGAGCGTCGGCCAAAGCGCCTTCAGATACGTCGTGTGACCAGAGCCCCTTACCGTATCCATGCGCGAGGAGCTCGGCCCACTGTTGCGAAAAACAACTGTCCGAAGCCCCATCAGCAAGTGCGCAGCGAAAGACGTCGGTGTCAACTTCGAGGGCATAGCCGCTAGTTGCTTCGGGCCCGCGGGGGAACCAGGCATCTTCGTTTTCTGAGTTTGTGCGCTCGGCTTTAGGAATGGAAAATGAGCGGTACATGATACGCATTTTTCCTTCCGGACTCTTGAATTGTTGCGCGAGGGATTGCCACCAGGAGTTTCGATTTGTGGCGCCCTGCTCCCGACCGGCATCTCTATGCATTGGGGGACCAACGTTCATCTGCTCAACTCATATACCCTAGTAGTGTAAACGATAGCCGCGTCGCCACAGGCAGTGACTCTCGATTGGGAATGGTACTACGGCTGGAGGGCCAGGAGCAGCAAAGCAGGGCACCAAATCGCGATATTCAGGTGGGCCCGGTGATACCAAAATCAGCGAAATGTCTGCTTATATCGTCTGCCGGATTGTTGGTGTTAGCGATGGCGGATTTGTCGAGGACAGCCACGCGTGCAAATCTAGATTCGCGATCTGCGCAAACCACAACAGCGATGCCAGGTTGTTGCACAGAATGTACGTGCCGTCTTCCTTGCGATGCTCACTGAAAAGATCAACGGTCTCTACAAATGGCGGAGGATTGAAGTTCCAATGCCGCTGGTAAAATCGCTGGGCCCTCAGTCCACCAGGCAGGCGTATGAGCGTAATAGGCCGGTCCTTGAGGTGCGGTAGCAAATGCGGTGACACAGCGGCCAGGTAGGCGGCGTAATCGCGTTTAGTTATTGCCGGGCCTAACTTGGACTTCGGCCAGGAAAGAATTGCTGCCGGTTTCACACTTTTGTGATCGCTTCCGGTCAATGGTCCGCCCAGGAGCGGGGGCGTCCCACCCGCTCCTGCAGGGGCGGCTCCAGAGGCCGCCCGCGGACGCTCGCCGCAGGGCCGTTTGCAACCGGCCACCTAGCAAACTTGTTTAGAGGCAAAGAAGTTGACTAACGTCCTGTGTCGGACTGGGGGACGCTCTCTTTACCTACTGCTGCAGTTGAGCCGGCGGCGCCTTTTGACTGCCGGTAAAGCTGTCCATCCAGGGCGTACTCGCAAACAATCCTCCACGATTCTTTGTAGCTGGGGTACCGCTCCGGTGCGAACAAGAACTCCAGGTCTCGGAGAGCATCTTCAAGAGTCATGCTTGCCATAGCGCCTCCATTGGACTCAATTCATCCCAATTTCCATTTTGTCATTTTCGCTGAACTTCCGGCCCAGATGTTATGTCAAGAGCGTAAGCCAAGAAAATGCACCGTACCCGACCTGCGGTACGATTGATTCAGGTGGTGTACTGAGTGTTCTGCGATATCTTGCGACAAGCCCTCTTGATTCTAGCCGTATCTTCTCTAGTCAGCGCGGACTGCGTGCTGGTTGATGCTGTGCCTGGGCATGCACAGAACGCTACCAGGCGGACTGGAACACAGTCTCCGTTTCGCCAACCAAGCGACACAAAGAAGGCCAGTAATCGCAAAGCAGGCAAGCCTAAGAAGACCGTCGTGATAAAGTCGTACCCCAGGTATGCGAACAGGCGAGACCTCTACGGCTCTCCCGGACAAGGATATGACCCGGCGCAGCCAGCGACACGCGGCACCCGCGGATTCTAGAGAGTCGACCAAGAAGCTGAGTGATCGCTTGTGAATCCTAAATGGCGGAACAGACAGGATTCGAACCTGTAACCCATTTGGGGCGGACTGTTTAGCAAACAGCTTCCTCGGCCAATCGGACCTGCTCCAAAGCGAATGAATCGAGTTTACCGGCGGGTGCATCGGCAGATAGCCCCAACAGGAATACGCTTTCCATTGTCGAAGGGCGAGGCCCTGCAGGCGCGACTTGCAAATCGCGCCTGCAGATTGGCATGGGCGCTGCCGGGCACCTGGCCAGTATGGAGTGGACGACCGGAATCGAACCGGTATCGACGGAGTCACATTCCGCAGTTTTTGGCCATTAAACTACGCCCACGGTTTTTGGACCGAGTGTAGGGGCGCATCATCGCATGCGCCCATCTCGCTCATCGCACCGTATATGATACCGATGCGAGGATACCTCCCAGTCCGATCATTAGCGTCGAGGGGATTCGAACCCCCAATTTCCGAGTTGAAAGCCCGGTGCCTTAATCCATTTTGGCCACGACGCCGAAATCTCCCTGAGTGGGATTTGAACCGCACCTTCTCTGATTCAAAGTCAGATGTCCTACCGCTAGACGACCAGGGAATAGGAAATGGCTGCACAGACAGGATTCGAACCTGTGACTTACCGGTTAACAGCCGGTCGTTCTGCCAACTGAACTACTGTGCATTGGCGGAAGCAGAGGGACTCGAACCCCCAACCCTGTTACAGGCGACTGTTTTCGAGACAGCGTCCTCATCCAGCCGGGTTGCTTCCGTGGAGGGCGACATGGCCGTCGCCCGCAGTCTGGTTTGCGTCCAAGAAATGGAGCCGTTGACAGGAGTCGAACCTGCAACCCGCTGCTTACAAGGCAGCCGCTCTACCAGTTGAGCCACAACGGCAAATGGCACCGCATCCAGGATTCGAACCTGGGGCCGGTGGGGTAGGATCCCAATGCTCTTCCAGCTGAGCTAATGCGGCAAATGGCACCGCATCCAGGATTCGAACCCGGGACCAATGGGGTAGAAACCCATCGCTCTTCCAGCTGAGCTAATGCG
>Ga0066388_100001238_pt1 | contig 14035 bp, 14 predicted proteins | sample PanSoiMetaGPlot6_FD_64539 | JGI IMG/M metagenome (GOLD analysis project Ga0066388, IMG submission 64539) | Tropical forest soil microbial communities from Panama analyzed to predict greenhouse gas emissions - Panama Soil - Plot 6 (Hybrid Assembly) | ecosystem: Environmental > Terrestrial >... | reverse complement strand
TGATCGGCACGGGGTCCGATGACGCGCGGGTATACGGCTTGGCACGCGATCGCAAGATTGGTGTCCGACATCGCCCTGATCATCAGAGCCCTGCGCTCGAAACGAGATGTTCCAGCGAGCTACGGGAAACGCGACATTAATTCGGCGCCAGCCAACCCGCGGTTGTTTGGACCCGTGCGCGAAAATATGCCGGGCACGCCTTACATTGTGCGTGACCGCATCTTCACCAAGTAGCTGTCCTGCCGCTGACCGTGCCCGAGCTTGCGCGATATCTGCTGGCTGGCTTTGGTTAATGCATCAATGTCCGACTGTTTCGGCTTCTCGGGCAGGAATTGAATGGAGCCGACGATGGCCAGCGCGGCGATGCACGCGTCATGGTTGTCGAAAATCGGCGCCGCGACGGCATTGAGGCCAAGCATTGATTGCTCGGGCGCCGACGCGTAGCCGCGCTTGGCGATGTCGAGCAATGTCTTCTCGATGCGCTCCGCCGAGGTGATCGTTTTGTCGGTGAAAGCTCTAAGCCGGCGCGCAAGAACGCGAGCCTGGAAGGGACGCGGCGCGAACGCGAGCAGGACCTTGCCTTGCGCCGACGCATGAAACGACAGTTCGCTTCCCGAACGCACGCCGATATCGATCGGCAAGGTACTGGCGAGCTTGGCAAGCACAAGCGCGCCGCGCGGCGTCATCTCCGACAGGACGACCGAGTGTCCGAGCGCGTCGCGTAGCTCGCGCATCGGCCCTTCGGCGAGTTGCACGAGATCGGTTTCCGGCGCCAGCCGCGCCAGCAGGCGGCCCTTCGGCCCGATCGTATAGCGGCTTGTCGCCGGATTCTGCGCCAGGTAGCCGCGCTCGACGAGCGTTTGCAAATGGCGATGGACCGATCCCTTGGTGACGTTGAGCCGCTCAGCAAGCTGCGTCACGCCCATCTCTTCATCTGCAAAGCTGACGGTCTCGAGCACGTCGATCGCGAGTTGGACCGAGCGCACCATTCCCGCCGTGCCGCCGTCCGGCATGATCACCGCCTAGGTGTTTGCGACCGCGAAACAATATACGCAATTATTGAACATAATCAAGGTAGACGATGGGTCTTTTGTCTGCCACCCCGTATCGATCGGCGAGGCTGGTTGACAGCGTGCGCCAACGACAGCTACCTTGAAAGAAAACAGCGTTTCGCCATTGCGAACAGCGAGGAGGCGCGCCTGGACCCGCGTGACAATATTGACCGTCGCATAGACAGGTTGTTGCAGGGTGCGATCGACCCGCATGTGCACAGCGGACCATCGATTGCGCCGCGCGCGCTCGATCATGTCGAATTGCTGCGGCAGGCGTCCGCCGCCGGCTTTGCCGCGGTGGTGACCAAGGATCACGACTACTCAAGCGCGATGACGGCGGCGCTGATCCGCACGAATTTCCCGGAGCTGAAGACCAAGATCTACGCCAGCATTGTGCTCAACAACGTCGTCGGCGGCTTCAATCCTTACGCGGTCGAACACACCGCCGCGATGGGCGGCAAAATCGTGTGGCTGCCGACGCTGGCCGCGGAAAACCATTTGCGCTGGCAGGCGCAAGCGAAATGGACCCACCCTGCGTCGACCGAGAAAATCCGGCCGGCGGTCGGCATTCCGGTGCTCGACGCCGACAAGAAGGTGCGCGACGACGTCAAAGAGGTGCTCGATGTTGTCGCCAAGAACGACATGGTACTGGCGAGCGGCCACCTGCACATCAGCGAGACCTGGATCGTGTTCGAGGAAGCGCAGCGGCGCGGTGTGAACCGCATGGTGCTCACCCATCCGGAGGACATTGTCGAAGCCAGTATGAACGACGTGAAGGGGATCGCCGCCATGGGCGCCTTCGTCGAGCACTCGCTGTGCATGTTCCTCGAAGGCTCAAAGTTCAAGATCGCCGGTGGCGAGGACCTGCGCAGGCACATCGATGCGGCCGGCGTTGATCAGACCGTTTTCTGCTCGGACCTCGGCCAGACCGGCAATATGAGTCCGCTCGAAGGTTTCCGGCAAGGCATCAAACTTTGCATCGATCTTGGCTACGACGACGAACAGATCCGCAAGATGGTGTCGTTGAATACCGCTCGCATGCTTGGAATTGAAGCCGACCTGCCGGCCAGCGTCCGGCAATGAATTGGGAGGTGTTGCATGTACGACGTCAGTGATCCCCGCTCGGCGTTGGCCGCGGCGCCGGCCGTCAAGCAGGCGCCCGGCGGCCCGTTCGGCGGCGCCGAATACATTCGCTTCTACGCCGAGCCGCCGCAGGACAACGGGCCCGGCGGCAAGACCTGGTATGGGCGCGGACAGAACTTCATCATTGCCGTCACCGAGCCGGCGAAGGACGCCGTCCTCGTGCGCGAGGCTCAGGGCGACGAATATGTGTTGCTGATCGCCGACAAGAAGACTGTGGTCGAGATCACCACGAAGGACGGCGCCGAACGCGTGAACGGCGGTTCGCTTGCGTTCGTGCCGCCGGGAAAATCGAGCCTGCGCGTGATTGCCCCGGGCCGCATCGTGCGCATGTTCACCACGCGCGCCACCGACCTCGCGGCGAAGTGCAGCAATGCCGCCGCCTATGCCACGGCCAAGCCCCATGTCGCGCCGGCCGTGCCCTGGCCCGAGCCCAAAGGCGGCTACAAGCTGCGCGTCTACAGCCTCGATGTGCCCTCGGAGAAAGGCCGCTTCGGCCGCATCTGGCGCTGCACCACCTTCATGGTCAACTTCCTCGACCACTATATGGGGCCGCGCGACGCCACCAAGCTCTCGCCGCATCACCACGACGATTTCGAGCAGTGTTCGCTCGCGATCGAGGGCGAGTTCGTGCACCATCTGCGTTGGCCGTGGACGATCAACAAGAACTTCTGGCGCGCCGACGATCACGAATTGTGCGGCACCCCCTCGATCGCCGTCATCCCGCCGCCGTCGATCCACACGACGGAAGCGGTCGGGCGCGGCAAAAACCAGCTCGTCGACATTTTCTGCCCCCCGCGGATGGATTTCTCGCAGAAGCCCGGCTGGGTGCTGAACGCCGACGATTATCCGCTGCCGTAGATCGTTTTGCACATGATCTTTTCCGGGATCATGCGCTAACCGGCACACATATCGAAAAGTTGATCATGAGTTCTTCCGCCGCCTCCTTCCGCCAGCGCGTTACCGCGCGCGAGCCGCTGATCGGAACGTTCCTGAAGACGCCGACCGGCCATGCCACCGAGATTATCGGCGATGCGGGCTTCGACTTCGTCGTCATCGACCAGGAGCATGCAGCGTTCGACCGCACGACCTCCGACATCGCGCTGCTCGCGGCGCGTGCCGCCGGCATGCCGGCCCTGGTGCGCGTGCCGGGCCCGGACGCGATTCTTTCGGTGCTCGATTGCGGCGCCGCCGGTGTCCTGATCCCGCACGTGTCGAGCGCCGACTATGCGCGCAAGGTGGCGGCGCTCTGCCGCTATCGGGGCGGCAAGCGCGGCTTTGCCACCAGCACGCGCGCCGGACGCTACACCGCGGTGCCGATGTGGCGTCATATCGCCGATTCCGATGCCAACACCGTTGTCGTGGCGCAGATCGAAGATCCCGAGGCGCTCGATGAGATCGACGCCATCGCCGCCGTCGATGGCGTCGATTCCCTGTTCATTGGCCGCGGCGATCTCACCGCCGCATTCGGCGACGAAGCGAAGGACCCGCCGGCCGTGCGAGGCGCGGTCGAACGTATTTCCGCCGCCGCGCAGAAGGCCGGCAAGTCGATCAGCGTCTATGTCGGCAACGGCTCCGAGGCTGCCTGGCTGAAGACGCTGGGAGCCAGCACCTTTGTGCTGTCGTCGGATCAAGGCTTTCTGCGCCACGGCGCGCTCGCAGGCCTCGCCGAGGTGCGCGGCAAGATCGGAGCCGCTGCCTAACGGCATGCAACAACCGCCGGAAGGGCCGAACGTTTCATCGAGAGCAAGCACAGGAATGGGAGGATAACACTGTGAAACTACGTAAAGCCCTTTCGTTGGCGCATCTTCCGGGACATGCGCTTGTGATCGCAGCGCTGTTCGCGGCCATGCCCACCCCTCACGCCTTGGCGCAGGAAACGATCAAAATCGGCTCCTCGCTCGGGCTCACCGGCTATGGCTCGCTCACCGATGGCCACTGGCGCGACGGGCTTGAGCTCGCGATCGCCGCGGTCAACGCTAAAGGTGGCGTGCTCGGGAAGAAGCTCTCGCTCGTCTATGAGGACAACAAGTCGACGCCGCAGGAAGCGGTGGTCGTCTATCGGAAGATGATGTCGGAGGACAAAGTCGTCGGTTTCGACAGCGGCTGCATCTCCGCCGGCAACTTCGCCGCCGCCAGCTTCGTCACCAAGGCCAAGCTGCCGATGTTCCTCTGCTCGATCCTGCCGCGGCAACCGGACGAGCAAAAGTGGGCCTTCAGCTTCCTGCCGCCGCCGAAGTTCGAGGTCGAGTCGCGCTACGAATACCTGAAGAACAAAACCGACATCCGCAAAGTCGGCATTCTCGGCGATCCGAGCCCCTACGGCATGCTGATGCGCAACATCGCCGTCGAAGAGGCAAAGAATTACGGGCTCGAAGTGGCCGCCAACGAGTCCTACCAGCAGGACGATGCCGACTTCAGCGTCCAGATCGGCCGCATCAACGCTGCCGGTGCCGGTGCGATCATTATGATCGGGCAGGGCAACGCGCTCATCACCGTGTCGAACAACATCAAGAGTCTCGGCCTTAACAAGCTGCTGCTGCTCGGCAGCATCCAAGAGCGCGAGCTGCTGATCGAGGCCGGCAAGATCCTGGGCGAGCAGTATCTCTTCCCATCGCCCATGATCCAGCTTGCGGTCGACGATCTCGGCATGATTTCCGATCCGAAGGCGCGTGCCGCCGCCGAAGCCTTCATCACGCCGCTGAAAGCGAAGCACGGTGACAAGGTCGACTCATCGCAGACCTCGCGCGCCTGGGATTCGCTCTTGATGATGGCGAAGGCGATGGAAGCGGCCAAGACCACCGAAGGCACGGCGGTGCGTGATGCCTTCGAGAAGATCGGCCCCTATGTCGGCGCGGGCGCACCGTACGACTTCTCGCCAGCGCAGCACGTCGGCATCACCAAGAACCCTTACCTGATCGCCTACGTGAAGGACGGCAAATTGGCCATCAAATATGACGGCCGACAATAATCGTACGTTGCGTTTGAGAGGAGCCGCAATGGGCCGCACTTTTCCGGGGCATGCGCCATGCCGGCCTTGATCGAGGTCGTCGGCCTGTCAGCCAGCTACGGCCACATCGCAGCACTGAAGCCCGTCGATCTTCGCGTCGAGGAAGGCGAGTTCGTTACGGTCCTCGGACCGAACGGCGCGGGGAAGACGACACTTCTCCGCGCCATGTCCCGGCTCATTGCCAGTGAGGGAAAGGTCAAATTCAAGGGACGGGATATCTCGGCGCTCGCGACGCACCATCTCGCCAAGCTCGGCATCATCATGGTGCAGGAAGGACGCGGGTTGTTCGGCGAAATGACGGTGCAGGAAAACCTGCTGCTCGGCGCCTACGGCCTCGGTCATTCAACCGACGAGATCGAACGGCGCTTCGCGCAGGTCTTCGGGCTGTTCCCGAACCTGCGCGAGCGGACCGGCCAGGTGGCAGCCTCGATGTCCGGCGGCGAACAGCAGATGCTGGCCGTCGGGCGCGCGCTGATGGCGGGACCCAAGTTGCTGATGCTCGACGAGCCGTCGCTCGGCCTCGCTCCCAAGGTCGCGGCGGGGATCCTCAACACCCTGGGCGAGCTTAATCGAAACGGCCTCGGCATCCTCCTGGTCGAGCAGAAGGCGCCGCTCGCGCTCAAGCTGGCGCGACGCGTTTACGTGCTTTCGTCCGGCAGCGTCCGTGCGGAATTGCCGGCGCACGAGATCAAATCGCACCATGACCTTGCGCGCTTCTATTTTCACTAAGCTCGCTGGCTACGGTTACGTCACCGTCGGCGGTGCGGTCCTTATCGCGGCCCTGTTCGCGTTCGTCTTCATCAAGGGCGGCTACCTGCTCACCGTTATGCAGCTCGCGATGATCTACGGCGTGTTCTGCGTCGGGCTGAATTTCTTCATGGGCTATACCGGACAGGCTTCCTTCGGGCAGAACGCATTTGCGGCGATTGGAGGCTACGGCACCGCGATCTTATGCGTCGAATACGGCTTCGAGCCGGTGCTGGCGTTGCTCGCGTCAATGGCGCTCGCCGGGATTGCGTCGGTCGTCGTCGGCTACCCGACCCTGCGGCTGCGCGGCCATTATCTTGCCATGGCGACCTTCGCGCTTGGCCTCATTACCTACGATCTGTCGGTGCAATGGACGAGCCTGACGCAAGGTTACATGGGCTATGCCGGCATCCCGCCGCTCGGCATCGGTCCGTTCACGGTCGAGGATGAACGGGCGAAGCTCGTCTGCCTGATGGTGATCCTGGTGATCGGGCTTTGGATCTCCGGCCGGCTGCGCAGTTCCCGCTTCGGCCGCGCGCTGCGCGCGATCTCGGCCACCGAGCAGGGTGCCGCCGCTCTCGGTATCCGCGTTTCGCAATACAAGCTCGCGGCCTTCGTCATCGCGGCGCTTTACGCGTCGGCGGCTGGCTCGTTGTTTGCGCACGTCGTCGGCTTCATCAGTCCGGAGGTGTTCGGGCTGCAAATGGTCGTGGTCACATTCACCATGCTCTATGTCGGCGGCATCGGCACCGTGCTGGGTCCGGCGATCGGCGCCGTGGTGGCTTCACTGCTGCCGCAGATTGTGCGCAGCACCGGCCGTTTCCAGGACATCGCCTACGCCCTGGTCCTGCTGCTGCTGCTCATCTACGTGCCGAAGGGATTGTCTGCGCTTGCCGGCATTGGCCGGTTGCGACCCGCTGAATCGAGCACTGGCGCCGCCGATCGGTCGGAGAGTGCCGCCACGTGTCACGAGCCTCGGAAACGGGCGACCGGGAGCTGAGCCATGGCGCTTCTCGCGGTGCGCAATCTGACCAAACGGTTCGAGGGCCTGATCGCCAACAGCGATATCAACCTGGACATTCCCGAAGGCTGCCTGTTCGCTGTTATCGGCCCGAACGGCGCCGGTAAGACGACGTTCTTCAACATGGTGTCGGGGTTCCTTGCACCCACGGCTGGAACGATCGAATTCGCCGGCGAGGACATCACCCATCTGCGGCAGGATAAGATCGCCGCGAAGGGACTGGTGCGTACTTTCCAGCTCGTCCAGCTGTTCAAGGGCATGACGGTCGCCGAGAACGTCGAGGTCGGCTTCCACCTTGCGACCAGAGGCGGCGTGGCTGCGGCGCTCACGCGGCTCGCCTGGTTCCGCCGCCAGGAAGCCGATGTGCATGCCAGGGCGCGCGAACTGCTCGCATTCGTCGGCCTCGCCGCCCAGGCCGAGCAGGACGCCGAGCTGCTTCCCTACGGCCAGCAGCGTCTGCTCGAAGTGGCACGCGCGCTAGCCGCAAAGCCGCGCCTGCTGCTGCTCGACGAGCCGGCCGCCGGCCTCAATGCGCACGAGACCGACGCGCTCGCCGCCCTCATCCAGGAACTCAACCGCGAGGGAACCACCGTTCTGCTGATCGAACACGACATGGCGCTGGTGACGCGCATCGCGCAGCGCATCGCGGTGCTCGATTTCGGCTGCAAGATCACCGAGGGAACCCCCGACGAAATCAAGCGCCACCCCGACGTCATCGCCGCCTATCTGGGCACCGAGGAGGCCGCGCATGCCTAGCATGGTCGAATTGGTCCAAAGCCTCGTCAACGGCGTCGGAATCGGGCTCGTCTACGGGCTGATCGCCATCGGCTTTTGTGTCATCTACAACGCCAGCGGCATCGTCAATTTCGCGCAGGGCGTCTTTGTCATGCTGGGCGGCATGTTTACCCATGCGATGCTGATGCAGCTCGGCTGGCCGCTCGCCATTTCCGCCTTGGTCAGCATCGTTCTGGTCGCCGGCGTCGGCGTGCTGGTGCAGGTTCTGATCATCCGCCCGATGTGGAAGCGCAAGGCGCCGCTGTTCGCCATCATCCTCGCCACGCTCGCGGTGCAGTTGCTAATCGAGCAGATCATCATCCTGACAATGGGTGACCAGCCACGTACCTATCCCGAGTTTACGCTCGGCGGGCCGCTGAAGCTCGGCCCCATCGCGATCGGCTACCAGCTGTTCTGGATCCTCGGCTGCGGCGCGCTGATGGTGCTGCTGCTCACGCTGTTCTTCAATTACACGCGCGCCGGGCGCGCGTTGCGCGCGTGCGCGCAGAACCGCGAAGCCGCGGCCTTGCTCGGCATTCCGGTCAACGCCATGCTGATGCTGTCGTTCGCGCTCAGCGCCGCGCTCGGCGCTGCGGCCGGAATCCTGATCACGCCGACGCAATATACGGCCTGGAGCGTCGACGGACCGTTCGGCATCAACGGCTTCATTGCGGCGATCATCGGCGGCTTCGGCAGTGCGCCGGCTGCACTCGTCGGCGGCGTGCTGCTCGGCGTGGTGCAGTCCGGCGCCATCGTTGTGGTCGGCGCCGGCTACAAGAACGTCGTGGCGCTCACCATCCTGCTTGTTGTGCTGCTGTTCTTCCCGCATGGCCTGTTCGGCGGATTGGGCAAACGTGTTTGAGGGAGCGGAGGAGACGGATCATGAGTTGGGGTAAATATCGTTTTAAAGGCTGGGAGTGGGTGAAGCCGTTTGCCGCTGCATTGTTGTTTGCCGGACTAGGCAATACGGCCTTCGCGCAAGGAGATCGCGGCCCGGCGAAGCCTCCGATCATCCTGGACTCAACGGGTGCGTATGAAGTGGGCGGCAAAGTCCTTACCAACCCCGCTGATCCCAACCAGACACTCTCCTGCGACCACGGTTACATTGAGTACTTTATCCCGGCGAAGCGGCGCATCGTCGGCCTGATCATGTGGCACAGCTCCAGCACGAAGGTCTGGGAAAACCGCTGGGACGGCGGGGAGGGCTACAAGAGCATTTTCCTGCGCCGGGGATATCCCGTGTACCTCTGGGACGGCCCGCGCGTTGGTCGTGCGAACTGGAGTTGCGAGCCGATCACCTACACTCCAACGTATTTCGATCAGCGCAACTTCGCCGCCTGGCGGTTCGGCGTCACCTATCCCAACTGGACGCCCGGTGTGCAGTTCCCGACCGCTGACGCGGAAGCCTGGAATCAGGCGACGCGCGCCCGTTACGACGAGTTTGACACGCTCGACAATGCCTTGTTGCAGGCCGAGGCCGGCGGCCAGGCCATCGACAAGATTGGACCCGTCGTTGCCATAACCAATTCGGCGGGCGGCTGGCGCGCGCTATTGTCGGCGCTCAAGGTAAAAAGCAACAACATGAAAGGGATCGTCGCCTACGAAACGCCGGGCTTCGTTTTCCCCGAAGGAGAAGGGCCGGAGCCCAAGCCGAACGCGCCATTCGGTCCCAATTCAGTGCCGCTTGCCGAATTCATGAAGCTGACGAAGTTCCCGATCCAGATGGTATTCGGCGACAACACCAATGTTGGACGCCCCTTCTGGGCAGAGGCGATCAACATGGCGCGGACGTTCTGCGGCATCGTCAATCGCCACGGCGGAGATTGCGAGGTCTTGCTGCTCCCAGATGTCGGTCTGCGCGGCAACACACACATCGCCTTTGCCGATCTCAATAACGAGGCCGTTGCGGACGAACTATCCAAATGGTTGCAGCGCAAAGGCCTGGACAAGTTTGCCGGAGAATAAGTGCTGGTGCGAACGCTGCGGAGAGCGCACCGGCCGCGGCCGGAATAATGAACAAGGAGGCTCGTCATGAACGACTACATCCACCCCGGTCCGAAGACCATCGAGCCTTGCCCCGACGTGCCGGATGAGGTGATCGACCGGCTGATGCACGGCGCCATCGACCTGCATTGCCATAGCGGCCCCTCGGTAATGCCGCGCGCGCTCAACCACGTGGACGCGATCCGCGAGGCGCAGGGCGCCGGCATGCACGCCGTCCTGTTCAAGGATCACTATTACTCGGTCACGCCTGTGGTGGAACTACTCAAGGAGACGCTGCCGGACCTGCACGTCACGCTCTTGTCCGGCGTGCCGCTCAACAACACCGTCGGCGGTTTCAATCCTTACGCGGTCGAGCACGGCATCAAGCTCGGCGCGCGCATCGTCTGGATGCCGACCTTCAGCGCCGCCAATCACCTGCGCCACGGCCACCGCCACGTCATCCTACCGACCAAGAGCGCGATGCTGCGACCAACCGGCCTCACGGTGGTGACCGACACGGGCGAGCTCAAGGAGGAGCTTAAGCCGATCCTCGACCAGATCGCCGAGAACGACTGCGTGCTCTCCTCGGGTCATCTGCATATCAGCGAAATCTGGCCGCTGTTCGACGAGGCGAAGAAGCGCGGCGTCAAGCGGCTGCTGGTCAACCATCCGACCTTCGTCGTTGACGCTTCACTCAGCGACATCAAGGAGCTCGCCGGCATGGGCGCCTATATCGAGCATTCCATCTGCATGTTCATCAACGAGGCCTACAGCCAGAAGTTCACCGGCGCGCAGTTGAAGGCGTTGATCGGCGCGGGCGGCGTCGATCGCACCATCCTCGGTTCCGATCTTGGCCAGATCAACAATCCGCGGCCGGTCCCAGGCTTCCGTTCGGTGATTAAGCTGTGCCTCGGTCTTGGCTACAGCGAGGACGAGATCCGCAAGATGATCAGTCTCAATCCTTGCGCCTTGGTCGGCCTCGCGCCGCCGGCGACGGCTGCGCGCCAGGCGGCTGAATAGTTCGTCGCCCCGCAGGTGAAGGGAATGCACGTCCTCCTGGTCTATGTTCATCCCGAGCCGACGTCGTTCACGGCGGCGTTGAAGAACGCCGCGCTCGAAGCGTTGCGCGACGCCGGACACACGGTCGAGGTGTCGGATCTCTACGGCGAGGGCTTCAACCCGGTCGCCGGCCGCGATGATTTTCGAAGCGCTGCCGATCCGGCGCGTTTCCACTATCAGACCGAGCAGGGCCACGCGCACAAGACAGGCACTTTCGCGCCCGATATCGTGCGCGAGCAGCAGCGCTTCATGCGCGCCGATCTCGTGGTGTGGCTGTATCCGATCTGGTGGGGCAACGTGCCCGCCATTCTCAAGGGCTGGTTCGACCGCGTGCTCGCCTATGGCTTCGCCTATAGCGACGGCAAGCGTTACGACAGCGGCTTCCGCGACAAGAAAGCCATCCTCTGCCTGACCTCCGGCGGAACGCGCGAGCGCTTTTCGGCGAGCGGTGTCTACGGCGAGATGCACCAGGTGCTGTGGTCGGTGCAGCGGCTGGTCGTTGAATATCTGGGCATGCAGGCGCTCGAACCGTTCATCGCCTATGCGGCGCCGCGCGTCGATCAGGCGACGCGGGAAGGCTATCTGCAGGCTTGGCGGACGCGGATTCTGCAGATTGTCGGCGCGGCGAAGGTTGCCGCCGAATGACGGGGAAGTTCATGGCGGATGATCCACGGCTGAGTGTGCGGCTCGGACGGCTCACGTTGCGCAATCCGGTGATCTGCAGCTCCGGCGAGCCGGTGATGACCGAGTCCGGCATTCGCGCGGCGCTGGCTGCCGGTGCCGCCGGCGTCATCGCCAAGTCGGTCAACGAGCAGCCGGCGGCGGCGCGCCAGCTCGATCATGCGGACTATGCCTGGCTCGATCGCGAGCACGGCCGTATCGATCACGCCGATCCGCGCGGCGCGCTGTTCTGCCGTTCCGGGCTGTCGCAACGCGACCACGCCGACTGGTTTCACGCCATTGCCGCCATCGATCGCGATGCGGCGCGCGATGGCCAGTTCGTTGCCGCGAGTCTCGTGTTCGGCGGCGCCGCGGGTGCCGTGCACTTGGCGACGCTTGCGCGCACTGCCGGCTTGCGCGTGTTCGAATTGAATGTCGGCGCCCCGCACGCCCAGGAAGCGCAGCCCGGCGCCATCGCCCAGCAGAACGACCCGGCCGAACTGACCGCGCTGGTGCGTGCAGTGCGCGCGGCGATCGGCGACATGGTGTTGTGGGTGAAACTGACCGGGCTGACACCGAACATTCCGGCGCTCGCCCGTGCCGCCGCCGATGGCGGCGCCGACGCAGTCATCGCCATGGGTCGGTCGCTCGCCATGGTGCCGAGCCTTGATGATTTCACGCCGGTGCTCGGCAGCTCGGCGGCTTATGGCGGCTCCTGGGCGGTACCCATCGTGTGCCGCTATCTCGCGCTCAGCCGCCAGGCAGTCGGCACAAGCGTCCCGCTGATCGGCACCAACGGCGTGCGCCAGGGCAGCGACCTGCTGCGCATGCTGCTGGCCGGCGCCTCGGCGGCCGAAGTGCTGACCATCGTGATGATGGAAGGCTTTGGTGCGCTGACGAGGCTGCGCGCCGAGGTGCTGGATTTCGTGAGCGCGCGCGGCACGTCGGTCGAGGCGTTGATCGGCAAAGCCGCTGACAAGCTCGGCCGCTACAGCGAACAGCCGCTCCAGCCCGGCCGCTGGCGGAATTTCGTCCCCGCCGAGACGAATGCAACGACCGCGCTATGAGGACTGCAATGCAGACGATACTGCGATCGCTGGGAACTTTGGCGGCCCTCGTTGTGGTGTCGCTTGGCCACGCTCACCAGGCTGCCATGGCGCAGTCATGGCCTGCGCGCCCGGTGACAATCGTGGTGCCGTTCACCGCCGGCACCACGTCAGACATTCTTGCACGCGCGCTCGCCCAGCACCTCACCGACACGCTCGGCCAGCCTTTCGTAATCGACAACCGCGGGGGCGCTGGCGGCAACATTGGCGCCGCCGCCGTCGCGCGTGCGCCGCAGGACGGCTACACGCTCCTGCTCGCGACGACCGGACCCGCTGCTACCAATAAGTTGATGTATCAGAATATGGCGTTCGATCCCGAAAGGGACTTCGCGCCGATCGTCCTCCTCGGAAAATCGCCCATCATCATCACGGCGCGGGCGGACGCGCCGTTTTCGACGCTGCAGGAGCTTATCGCCTACGCGCGCGCCCACCCGGACAGCTTGAACGGAGGATTTCCGGGCAATGGCGCGCTGGGTCACATCACCGGCATCCTTCTGCAGAGCACGGCCGGCATCAAGTTCGGTTACATTCAATACCGTGGAAGTGCAGCCATCATTACCGACCTGATCGGCAAGAATATCGACATCGCGATGGACTCGATGGCGGCCTATGTCCCCACCGTCCAGAGCGGCCAGATCAAGGCACTTGCGATGGCCGGCGCGCAGCGCTGGTCCAAGCTTCCAAATGTCATGACCGCGTCTGAATCGGGTCTTCCCAGTTTCGAAGCAAGCGTCTGGTACGCGCTGTTGGCCCCGACGGGTACGCCTGCCGATATCATTGCCAAGCTCAACGCGGCTGCGAACCAGTTTTTGAAATCGGAGAAAGCGAAGAGCCTGTTCGATGACTTAGGGGTTCAGGCTGCGGGTGGAACGCCGCAGGATTTGCGGGAGTTCATGGCCGCTGAAGTCCGGAGATGGTCACCGATTATCAAAGCGGCGGACATCAGGTTCTAACAACGCAGGCAATAAACCTGCATCACAAGCGGAGGAGACATGCGTCTATTGGTTCTCGGCTTCTTCGCATTAGCGCTTGCACCTTGGCACGGCGCTGGCGCGGAAGAGTGGCCGGCGCGCCCGGTGACCATGATCGTTCCGTTCCCGGCCGGCGGCCCCGCGGATATCGCCGCGCGTGCCGTCGCCAACGCGCTGAGCGAAACGTTCGGCAAGCAGTTCGTCATCGACAATCGCGCGGGAGGGGGGGGCAACATCGGGGGAGCCGCGGTCGCCAAGGCGCTGGCGGACGGCTATACGCTGCTGTTCGCGACGCCCGCGCCGGCTGCGCTCAACAAGCTCATGTACAAGAGCTTGCCGTACGATCCCGAGCGTGATTTCACGGCCGTAGCGCTTGTCGCCAAGTCTCCGCTCATCATCACGGCAAAGCTCGACCTGCCGGCTAAGACGCTCGGGGACTTGATCGCTTATGCCAAGCAGAACCCCGGCAAGGTCAATGTCGGGCATCCGGGCAATGGCACGCTCGGACACAT